>LAZR01002435.1_pt1 | contig 10818 bp, 11 predicted proteins | sample 329461 | NCBI WGS metagenome assembly LAZR01 (sample SAMN03002196, study PRJNA259156) | marine sediment metagenome | biome: sea floor; feature: Hydrothermal impacted sediments; material: marine sediment; isolation source: Loki non-amplified sample from Loki's castle hydrothermal vent sediment ...
CATATTTGCAACAAGATATAATAATCGTTGAATTAATTTTTTGGTCGGTATCTTTTTATATCCAAAATTCTGAATAGTCATCTTGTATTTGGTCTCTTCGATGACTTCTGTATTAGGGAGTCTATTCACATATCTTCTAATATTTTTCCTTAAGGTTTTATTGATTCCCTTATCTGAAGTTATTACTATACTCGTTAAACCCGAAAGACTCTTTTTTAACAATTCCCAGATAACATACTGATCTGCTTCTAAAATTATTTCGTCTTGTAGAACCTCACTCGGTTGCTCCAATTTTGGCATAATTGTGAGTGTACCATCATCTCGAACATCAATTGCTATAGAAGCCCCTGCAATTAAACCATAATTTTCAGTCCACTTTTTTGGAAGGCTAATTACTAAACTTCCTCCTATTTTCTGCAGTTTTCTATACATTCTATCCATAATTAATATATAAGTTTATACAATATATACTTTTTTTTTATGTATATATACTTTATACCATATGTTTATACATGAATTTATATATTTTTAAATTAGAAAACAAAATTAAAGTAAAACAAAAAAGAGTGATAAAAAAAAATGGCTATATATGAAAAAATATTCAAAACCCAAATTAAGAACCGTAAATTAAATTATGCTTTAGATATGTCAAAATATAATCCTAAATATCATGAGGAAGCTGAAAAGTTAGCTATCTCAACAATAAATTTAGATTATTATAGTATTTTTTAAATCCTAAGTCAATTTTTTAATTTTTAATTATTCTTATTCTTACGTTTATTGTAAAATGATCTAATAAGATCTAACCGATTTAGATTCAGCTTAATTATTTGAAAAGTTTGAAATTATCATCTTCAAATATATTTTTAAATGTATCCTTATTTCTTAAATTAGAGTTATATGGCAACATGGGGAGCTCATTTTCGTATTGCTGAGAATTTATTGAAGACAAATTTTAATCTAAACCGAAAATCATTTGCAATCGGTAATATTGGTCCTGATTGTGGTCTACCTAATAAAAATTGGTCAGTTTTTACTCCCCCGAAAGACGTATCACATTTTGCTATTTCTAAAACGAGCAATTTCCTTGAAGTTAAATCAGATAGTTTTATTCTAAATGATATTAAATTCTTTTTGAAATACCTGGTCGGGTATAATAAGGATTCCTTTCAGAGTAAGGGTTCTTTCCTTCTTGGTTATTTTATCCATCTCATAACAGATAATCTATGGAATTATCATATCATGAGACCTTTAAAAGAAATTTATTCACCCAAGTTTGAAAATAATCAAGTTTTTATCTGGGAAGTAAAAAAAGATTGGTATGATCTAGATAAAATATATATAACGGAGAAAAAAGATTCTTTATTTTGGACTGATTTTCTTTATGCTGAATATAAAGAAGATTTCATCGATCTACTACCAAGAGAAGGTATACTTAGGCAATTAGAATTTATAAAACAATTCTATCAAATCTCAAATGAAGAATATTTAAAAATATCAGCAAAGGAATTTAAATATATGAAGAAGGAAAAAATGGATTCTTTTATTCAAGATTCTTGTAGTGTCATCTTAGATGTTCTAACAAAGATTTTTGAAGGGAATTATCAATTTAATGGGAAAATATCGGTTTTAGATGGTTTGTTTGATTGGAAATGAAAACCAGATTTTTTCATGAGATTAATGATATATCAAGAATTTTTCATTATACTTGGAATTAACGACTATTTTGTATAATAAGGGATATTTAATTCGGGAGTTCCGTACTCAAACACTTTATCAAGCTGATAAAGATAAGTGTCTCCGTTTGAACCTAATTGGATTAGTAATACACCGATGTCGGGGAGACTTGCGTGGAATTGATTGAGAAAGTGAGATAATATCTCAGTTCTTTCTTTGCGACTTCCCCCAGAAATGAGGAGGTTAGTCCTAAATCTTTCGAAAGGAAGATTTTCGCTTAGGATACCACTGCTGAAATCGTATACATCCATACCTAAATTTATTTTATTTGACATGATTTGTTTTATACCTTTCCTCGTTTATTTTTCAAAATCCAAATCTTTTGTGAGAATTCTTTTAAATTTGGTGCTTTAGGGATTATACAGCTATGTTTATTTAAAAGAAAAATCTGGATCTTGAGTTTGAATTAGGATTTGATTTTAAAGCCTCATTACATCTGGAATGGATAGACCATGTTTTTCTAATATTTCTTCACTTTTTTTATTAAATTGAAGTTGGAAAATAAATGCCCAAGTAGATATTATCTTTTTTGCTTGTGAGGATTCATATAGTTGACGCTCTAATGAAAACGCTTCTATTATTTCATTAATTTGATCTTTACTTAAATTGTCCCGTAACATATCAATAATTTCACTGTTAATTCCAGCGATATTATAATTATAACTTTCCTTGTATAACTTAATAAATTCTTCTATTAAACCAGACTTAATAGAAAATCCTTTAATAGAGTTAAACTTTAAGAGCTCAGTAAGTTTTATATGAAAGGGGGATATTTTAAAACTCTCTTGGGAGATTATTTCATCAATCATTAATTTAAATATTTCAATCTTTTTTGAATCATCTTTAATTATCATAATTGAATATATAATGAAATCATATATCGATTGTTTTTCTTTAGCTTCTTTGAAATTTTCAATTAATATAATTTCCGCTAGTATTTTTTCTACTATTTCTTTTAACTTTTCATAATCAAGCTCAACTATCAGATCACCCATATCAATCTTGTCCATTTTCTTAATATTTTCTATTAATTCTCTTGCTTCTTGTCTCTGAAGTGCTCCTGATAATCTGAATACCTTATCTAATTGTAAAATTGTCGAAAATTCTGTAATTATTATTTCCTTTCCTTTAATAAGATTATAAAAAGGTAACAAAGAATCTAATAGCAATTTTACCTCAATTTTTTTTTCATTAACATAAGAAGGTTTTAATTGAGTAATAATAACATGCGTATCAACGTTTCCTTCTTTTCTGATTCCTTTAAGATATTGGATTGTTTTTTCAGTTATAGTATCTTTATGTATCTTCTTTATTTCGGGTTCTCCCTTAAGGATATTTAGAAGACTAATTAATTCTGAAAAATCACGACCTCTGGTTTGAGATTTTAGAAAATATAAGTTCTTATGTTTTTGAGATAAGCCTTCTAAAAATACACGATATAGTAAGTTTTCAAAAAGAGTTCTTAATAGATTTGGTATTTAGATAACCTACACACAGTTTAAAATCACGGTTTAAAATCACGGTCATCAACTAAGAGACCATACATCTCCTCAGGCTTAATTTTCAATCCGTTATATTGATCGTATCTATGCCAGTAGTTAAACCAACCTCTGTATGCCAATCCTTCATCCCCAAAACTCCCCGGATAATAATGAAATGGTCCTTGATCAAGGGTAACTTCGTAAAATTCTAATTCATAAGGTTTACGCTCATAGAGAAGATCATAAATTATTCCATCCCACAGTAGATCAGTTGCTTTTTCTGCAAATTTACTATTCCCAACTAATTTACTTAATTGTTTTTCAAGTGCGTCTTTTGTAAGTTCTTCTTTAGTAGCTATAAGAAAACTTGCTGAGGATGAATTTGATATAAAACCTAATCGAAACTTCAAGATTTTTCACCATTTTTTTTATATTACAAAAGAAGGATATTTCCTTCCATTTTGAATTAATTTTGATCAAAAAATTTGAATGTAGAAGGGTGAACTTACAAATCTTTATTCTTTTTACAATAATCTACAAACTTCTTAGGATTGTTAACGCTCCCCCCCCAAAAATTTATTCCTCCTAATTTTTCTATTAACTTCGGAGAAATTTTAGTGTCTTTAATTTTTAGATGTCTTAAACTCTTAAGATTTTCTAATCCTTTAATTTCACTAATTTTAGTATTGGAGATGTCAAGGGTTTGTAATTTTACTAGATGATCTAATCCTTCAATTTCTGTAATTTTTGTATTTTCTGATAAGTTTAATTCCTCTAAATTAGATAACTGATTTAATCCACTTATAATCTCTAGTTTATTGCCTTTCAAGTTAAGGATTTCCAAATTGATTAAATCTTCTAAACCCTGGATTTCTTTAATTTTATTGAAGTCAAGACTAAGTCTCCTTAAATTTTGTAAACCACTTAATCCCTCTATTTCTACAATGTTATTTCCTTGAAGATCTAATATCATTAAGTTCTTTAAATCACGAAGATTTGTAATTTCATCTATAATATTAATATCTTTATATGAAAGACGAAGCTTTACTCCAATCATTTTTATTTCAGAATTTCTAAAATTAACCTTTTGGATATATTTTTTATGCCAATTAGCGAACTTATCAAAATATCCAATACATAAGATAAAATCATCCTTTTCAATCTTTAAACCGTGAAGAGGCCATAAACGAGGCTGGTCACTTACAATACTCCCAGGATAGTAGTTAAATGGCTCCTTTCCTATAGTTACTTCATAAAAATCATATTCATATGGTTCTTCTTCTATTACTATATTCTCCCACAATTCCTTCGCAAAGTATGAAGATTTATTACTAGTTTTATAATTTATTTTAAGATGAGTCCGCAGTAATTCCTCAGTCAACTCCTGCTTTGTAGCAATTAAAAAGCTTACTGAAGAAGAATTGGATACAAAACTTAGACGTATTTTCATTTAAACACTTTCCTTTATAATTATATATTATATATATTATATATTAAAATGAGGACAATTTCGATCTTGACTTAACAATTTTTCTCTAAAATTTTTTATACGTACTTCAAACCAGATATCTCTTAAAAAATTATTTATAGGTAAGAGATCAATGCCATCGAACCCACATTCTCCTTCTAAAAAGGAACAAGGATATACTTTTCCTTCAACATTAATATAGAGACTAAAACAACTGCTCTCACATGGTTCCGACATCATTTCTATCATTTGATAGTTATCTTGATATTTAAGTACTTCTAAGACTTTGTTTGCTGAGCAACTGTCAAAACCGATTCTAACATTGCTGTTTATAGCATAGATGATAAGTTCAGAAAAATCTTTCCTTGAGATCCTATGATAGTTGTTTCGCTTTCCTTTGTTTTTTAATGATAAGAATACAATTGCGTTTAATCTACTTAAATGAGGATCCTTGTTTGCTAGATTTAGCACTTGATAACAAGAATCAAGTGTCTCTCTAGAAACTAACTTATGAATATTAACTTGATTTAATCCTTCATCTACTAATAATTTTACAGCATTAAAACATACATCATCGGTGTAATGGCTAACCGCGACTGCACCGCAATATTTCGTAAGTTTTTTAGCTAAATCTCTATTTAGATTATTTCCATTTATGGTTATATTTGGAATAATGTTTTTGCTCCTGCAATAATCAAAAATCTCCCATAAATCAGGATTAGCATCAATATCTCCTATTCCAAATGCTATTTGTGTTAAATTCCTTGGAATTTTATTCAAGATCTTTTTAAATGTTGAGAAACTCATATTTTTTCCTATGGATGTATTAGATTTGTAACACCAATTACATCTATTTGAACATATTGTAGAAATTTCAACATCTAGTAATTCCGGACCAAATGGACTGAATTGAGGATCGTCTTCTTTTGTTTCTCCCCATCGGGCAAAAAATCCGTTCTCACTATTGAATACATAGTTATACTCTGGACTTTTAACAAATTTCAAGTGTTTACTTTCCCAAATCTCATATTCATTTAATTTCATAAAGCACCTCAATCAACAAATCCAATTTCAAAATTAGACTTTCTCTCCTTTTTCTAAATTTTGAAGAAAGAGAAAATAAGAGAAAGAGCTTGTAATAGGATTTAGAGTCGAGATAAGAAGCGATATCATCTATAGACTTAATCTCTTCAGTTGATTCCTCATTTATCAAGACATTCAATAGCAACATTTTACATTGCTTAAATTCCCGATTATTAACAAACAAGACTGTTTTGTCATTAATTAATCGCAGAGTTATTAAATTGTTAACTTTAAATTCTCTCATCAATAATGAAATACGGTTTTCCCTATTTAAAATTGAAGGGATTGCTAACTTTTTTTAATCTACGTATAACAATTAAAATTCTGAATAATTATGTAATGACTAAGACGAAGATATATGCAAACATTAAGTTCCCCAACAATATACCCGTATCTTTTAAAGAAGATTCTCCCAATAAATTATTTCTTGGTTTTCTGAAGATATACATAATTCCTAAGGGAAAGAATATTATTGGAAGAAGCACAAAATATTGTGTAACAATGGATGAAATGATTGCAATGATTAGAGAGGTAATTGAAGCAATCCAAATAACAAGTTGAGACGTTTTTGGCCTCAATTTTGCCAATGAGTCTCCATCTATCATTTCGTGAAGCATTTGCCCTGTAAAAGCAACCGAAATAATTGTGGCTAAGATGTATACTTCATTCAAGGTTAAATTTGGGAAAAAACCAAATATTATGTCACCTGCGTTTATTTTTATAACGAACCAAGGTAAAATAATATGAGAGATTCCAAGTAATATATGGTTAACTATAACCAGAGATTTAAATAGGCAATAAAAAATCACTAAAAACACAATTAGCCCCAGGTACACAGCCAACAAAGGATTAACTAAAATGTCATTTAAAAAACAACTTGTCCCTAGCACAAAACTCGCGATAGACAGAACTAATATTTCTTTACGCCCATATCCTTCCACTCTTTCAAGAGTTTCTTTTTCCTCTGGATCTGTCATATCGATTACATCATTTAGAGTATTACCAGTTATCGCATAAAATGCAAAACCCGAAAGTATCCAAATATTACTCTGTAGATCATAATTGTTAAGGTATATTGCTAATAGACAAGGTATGAGTACAGAAAAAAGATAATCTAAACGAAGCAACCCGATTCCTTTACTCATTTGGTAAAATCACTTTCTTTTAATTTCTTCAAATTAAGTCTAATTATTTTAAATGAGATTTAAGGTTTTCTTGGGGTGTTTTACTAATTTGTAATTGTTAACCATCAAAGTATAATGAAAAATTCTTGGTAATATTATTAAATTGAAAATTTCAATAGCATAATTTTTTTTTTTTTACTAATTTATTGAACGGTTAGTTTTTAAATATAATTTTACACTATTTCTTAATTACCAAGGTATAAACCCGAACCGATATTCTCATTTACTCCTCAATTTTTTATGAGTTTAACCAAGAGTAAATATAATTGGAATATTCAATAAAGATGGTGATTATAATCGCTTATTGGAGGAAAAAATAATTATAGTCTCACAAAAAATTAATAAGATTAGGTATATTCAACAGCACGATGAATTTGATTATTTAAAAAGTTTGATAAAATCAATCGAAAAAGGTGCATGCATAGGAATTTTGTTACATGGCCCTCCCGGAACTGGAAAAACATTATTAGCAACCAGTTTGGCACATTTTTTCAACGCTCATTATTATATTATAGATGGCTCTCCAGATCTGGATAGACGAGATATTGAAGGTTATTGGGAGCTATATAATGGAGAAACCAGATTTAATTATGGTCCACTTACGAGATCAATCGATGATGCAAATAGAGATGGAATATCTTTTATCATCATTAATGAAGTAAATGCAATTAGGGAAAGTGAACAGATATCATTAAACTCATTATTATCAGAGAACCATATTAACTTAATTTCTAAAGGTTTTGAAAGATATGAACTCAACCCAAAGAGTAAACTAGTTATAATTGGAACGTTGAATAAAGGAGTTATAGGAATCAATAAACTGCAAGAAGCTTTTGAAGATCGCTTTATTGTAAGCCCTGAGATAAATTATCCTATAAAACAAAAAGAAATTGAAATTGCTACCCAAATCTCTGGATGTGATAGAATTTTAGCTGAAATCGTTGTTGATGCTGCCAGACAAATAAGAAAGCAAGCAATAAAGGATTTCTCAATAACTAAGATATTTTCTACACGTTTAATTGTAAATTTTTGTGGAATCATTTCAAATATGTCTCCAAAATTTTTACGTAATAATATTGAAAATATCATAATCAACAAATTGGGCGAAAATCAAGAAGAAAAAAAGAGTATAGCTATGATATTAGATGGAAAGATGTTTGAGGAGAAGTTAAAAAATCATTTAAGATCTGGGGACTCTAAAACTCAGAATGAGGAGATTGATTTAAAAAAAGTAGAAGAACTAAGAATTGTAGCAACTATGAAAAAACATGTAAGTAATTATATCAAAGTTTATGGTAGAGAAAAGGCTTTGAAAAAAAATGGAGAAATTTTATGGAAATTACTCGAGTGGTTCTGGTATAATAACAGGAAGATCCTGAGAGATTATATTCAGATCACTAAAAAATTAGAATTAGATGGTCTATACAGAAAAATCACAGGAAAGAATTTTAAGTATGGGGGGGAAGTAACTTTAAGTTATATTAGGTGGTTATACCGTCAAAAAAAGGTAGATCTAAGCAAATTTATGAAATATAAATACCCTGTGCTTTAATTACATTCAATATGACAGAATTATATAAACTTTTTGAGAAAGATTCTCTTTCAGATTTATTAGCACTAACGAATATTGCTAAAAGAATTAGCGGTAATAAAGAGATATTAATAAATTTTAATCAAAATTCACGTATAGCGTTTACAGATGGAAGTTTTATTTACTTACCAAGAAATACTAAGGATGACATAAAATCTGCTCAGGGTTTAGTTGCTCATGAGAGCGGACATATTGGTTATGGTTCATTTGAATTGTCTTTCACCAAATTAGTTAAGACTATTTCTTCAAAATATAGGTTACCTGAATTTCTTGTGAAAAAAATAACTAATGTTGTTGAGGATGTTAGAATAAATATGCTAAATAACATTAAATTTCCTGGTTTTTATAGAAATTTAAGAGAGCTAACACGTAAAATGTTACCTGAGTTAAAATTAATTATGAAAAAAACAGGGGATATCTTAATTTATATAAACCTCTTTATGGAAGAATATAAAGAATTTCAGAAAAAACCAAGATTTAGAACTAAATCAATGTCTGATCAAGATTGGAGGGCTATTAGGGTTGCTAAAACCTTTCTTTTAAAAACTTTAACACCAGCTTCTTCAATTATAGCAATTGATCAATTAAGTAAGGTGTTAAAGAAATATTATATTAAAAAAACGATACGAAAACCACCCCCAAAACCATCTAATTCATCTCAAAGAGAATTTCAAGAGCTTTTAAAAGATGTTTATTTTGATTCTGATGAAATTGATTTACATAGTGATAAACCAAAACTTTCATTGATCAAAGATTCAAAGGATATTCTTGAAGTTGATGACGATTTAGATATTATGGAGGATCCATTCTATTTTGATGAATCAGATTATCAAAAATCTCAAAATTTCAATGGTAGGACCCAAGAACCTTTAATGAATCATTTTGAAGATTTTTCTGACCCAAAGGAGATATTTGAGAAAAGTGAGTTGGATAAAACAAGTGATAAAATTATAGATAAAATAAAGGATTCAAGTTTATCTACAGAAGATATTGAAAAGTTAATTGAAGAAGTAGACAGGATTAACGAGGATTCAAAAGAAATCCCAAATCTTGATCTTGATAATGAATTAGAGAGCCTAAAAGGCAACCTAATCAATGCTAATGAGATTTTAGAGTCAAATTTAGATATAGAACTAAACAATTCAGATATGAATGATACTAAAGCCAGAGAAAATCTAATGGAATTACCTTCTGATATTTTTAATGAATTGAAGGCAGATGGGAATGAATTGGAGAAAGGAAATTATCTTGAAGAGTTTATTAAATTAGTCTCTGAATCACATATCGAAATGGAAGACAGGCTTTTCATACTTGATAAAGGTATCAGTTTTGAAAAATTTTCAAAAGGGCAGCGAGAAAGGAAAGTTAGTGAAGTACAGATCGAAAACGAAACTATGAAACCAATTATCCAATCATACAACCAAATTATTGGAGATAATAGAAGCTTAATTGCTCGAATAAAATTTATTTTTAGAGATTTTAAAAATCAAATAGAAAATGACCATTTCCAAAAAAGAGGGAGATTAAATAGCAAATTCATTAAAGCGGTTACCAGTGATTATAAATATATTAGATGTTTTTCAAGGAAGATCAAGCAAAAGGAACTTAAAATCCTTTTGATGGTGGATATTAGTGGAAGTATGAGAGGAAAAAAATTAGAATCAGCCAAAATTGCAATGATAATGTTATGTGAAGCTCTTTATGGTATTGCTCAATTACGAATAGTACTTTTTACAGGTGACTATGACGCGATCAATATCCTCTTAAAAGATTTTAATGATAAACCAGATCCAAAAAAGTTTGATAAATTTGGGTGTCATGATAAAGTTTGTAGCAATTTAGATGGTATATCTATAAAACATGAGGCTGCCAAATTGGATAAAAATGTGTTAATTATTGTAATATCAGATGGACAACCAGCAGGATCAGGTAATTATGGATTATATGATGCGATAAAAGAGGTTCATGATGTTAAAAAAATATTTAATTTATTTGCCTTTTCTATAGACGCTCAAGGAGATTATTTAGATAAATTATATGATAAAAACTGGGTTTTAACCAAATCAGCTGATAAAACAGATTTAGGAGATAAATTAATCAAATTTTGTAAACTAGTTGTTAAAGAGTTTTTTAGATAGTTTTACTTAATTTAAAACAAGATGGTCAACAATATTCTCATATTCTTTAGGCACGCTGCAATTAAAGTCGATAAAAGAGTAAAAAATTCAGAATGGTCACTATAAAAGATAGTGCAAAACTTCAAATTGATATTAA
>LAZR01002436.1_pt1 | contig 10814 bp, 12 predicted proteins | sample 329461 | NCBI WGS metagenome assembly LAZR01 (sample SAMN03002196, study PRJNA259156) | marine sediment metagenome | biome: sea floor; feature: Hydrothermal impacted sediments; material: marine sediment; isolation source: Loki non-amplified sample from Loki's castle hydrothermal vent sediment ...
CGCTTCGCCCTACTGGACAGCAACTTGGTCTCTATCACCCTGTCATCCGACGTTATGGTCAGCCTCACCCGCTTCCCCGACGAGAGAGTCTTGACCTCGAACCTCGACCCCGGTGGCACAGGCATATCAATCCCTGATTCCCAGACTCGCAGGAGCCTTCAGGGCCGTCCGTATCTGCGGCGCACTCCTCGAGTTGAAAGTCTTGAACCAACAAGGATAGTCTATCACAAACTTCCCCCCCTGGTTGGGTAGTTTAAGTGCAAGTTGTTTTAACGTCCGCAAGGTCTCCCACTCGGACATATCCCCTTCCGTCTCCAGGTACTCCACGAGCTGGTCGTACTCATCAACCCCAGTCTTCAGGACGGCCAGTACCACCCGTTCCTCCTCGGTCTCGGGGACGTAGTTGGGTTTCTGGACTACAATCTTCCCTGCCCCGAGGAAGCTCCGGGGTTTGCCGGCGTCCACAGTGATACGGAATGGGTTGCCAGTAGCGAGCAGTATTTCCTTACGGCGGTCATACTTGGCCTTGTACACCCGGTAGTGGAACACCGTAGGATTGGTCCGCTGACGATTACAGTACGTGACCCAGTCAATCCACGGGAGACAGGTCCACCTGTCTAATTCAGAGGCCATTTGCACAGTGCCGATAATCAGGGTATTCAGGTGCCGCTTCTCCTTGTGAATGGCTCCCATCGTCTTGTTCATGGGGTTGTGTGGTTCCCGCTTATAGCAGTAACGCCAGTACTCAGTCAGGTAGAGAATACTGTCCTGCAAGAGCACGGTCCCGGCCCCTTGAACCCAGTCCGCAGCGGCTTTCTCAAGGGCATCATCAATCTTTGCAGCAACAACGCCGACCGCCGCCTTCTTCATTCGCGCAATATCTTCCCGGAGTACATCTTCATTAAACAGACCGTGAAAGTGACCGAACAGCCTCCGTGGCTTCTCGTCCCGCAAAAGGCGCTTGGATGGGAAATACCGCTGTATCGTGTGAGCGAGGTAGTTCCCGAACGTGTCCTTACCAGTTCCGGGATCGCCTATCACAATACAGACGCCCCACAGTTCATTGAACAGTCGGTACAGTGCTTTGGCTTGACGCTTCTCCTCATCGGACAAGCCCGCAGCTAACCGGATACCGACATCTTCATCGTATCCAGCCGACTCATCGAACAAACCTTCGGTGCTAGGCTGTGTAACTGTCGCCACCAAGACCGTCTCCCTCGGCGTCGCCCTTTGTCTCGATCTCAGCGAGTGCGATATCAGTAGCACTCTTGAGATTCGTCCCACCGATACTTTTCTGCCACTGCGCAAGCCTGTAGGTGAACTCCTCAATCAGGTTCGGAGGGACGGGCCGTGCCCTTCCGTAGACCTGTGCGTAGTTGTCCTGATCTTGTCGAAACGCGGCGACCTCAATGACATACTGCCACATCAGGCCGATCATATCCAGCTGCGGGAGCAAGCGACCCTGTTCAACGCTGATAACCGTCATTTCCCGGATCTTTTCGCGGGTAGGGTTGTACACCAGCTCCACGACCTTGTCAACGGGGCCCGCTGACACAGGGTCCGGCTTCGGCTCCGAGTGTTCCGTGTCACTAGGCGGTGTGTGCCGCCTCAAATCTGGTCTCTCTGTCATTACGGCAACTCCGCCAAGCCTTCCATAATCAAACCTTCCACCGCGGCCAGCTTGTCCATGATCGCATTGCGAACGATATTCAGTTCCGTAATTATGGCACTATTGTCCACCGTCACAGGCGCAGTGGTAACGCCCTGCATCTGCTGGTAGATAACGAATCCGACCAGCACGATGATAAGCCCCAGCCCACCGTAGACATACACCGAGTTTATCCCGGCTACACGGGCCAGTTGTCCCCTTACGCCCTTCAGGGCTTCCATCAGGTCGTCACTCACCTGGGCCAGCGCCTGCATAACACCGGATTGCATCAGACTGCCCAGCATCGCAGGGTCACCAATCAACTCCCGCGTCGGCCCAGTGGACACACCTTTCAGGAACGCCGTGATCTCGTCCGCCTGTGCGTGGCCGTCGGCAACCAATTGAAGCATGAAGTCTACGACATCAGGGCTGGCAACCTTGGTGCGATGGGGACTCCGATTTAACATCGGCTCCCAGTCCCCCTCATTGACGACAGCCTGCCTGATCTTCTTCTGGAGAAACGACGGAACGAACCCAACTCCTGGATACGTGACCTCTATAGTCGCTAGTTCGTTGACGGGCCAGATACGTGTGGTCCCGTCTCTGTAAGGTAACGTCACATGACCACCGCTTTTAGGAACCAGTTCGTATACGCCTGCACCGCTCTCTTGGGCAATCAGCAGTTGTATGTTCCTATCACAGGCGCGTGCCCAATGCCACTGGAAGTAAAATATCATCAAGACGAACGGTATCCCCAGATACAAGAACGCTCTACCGACAGACGCTATCTCGATTTCCATATCTTGTTATAGTCCTCCCCCGGTCCCCCGGTTCTTCCGATCCGCCCGGCGCTTCATACGATCCAGACTCCGGTCGTGCCCTAATCGCTGGCTCGCCTTTCCCAGTGAGTGCGTTTCCTCTAGGCGCTTTCCCTTGTGCATCGAGCTGGCCGCAGCGAGGTTAGGCGTGGGGTACATCTTGACCTCAAAGTCTATGCCGCCCAGAATATCAAGACCTTTCTGCCTCGCGGACTCCTCCGTTGTGCCACCGTACACAAGATAGGGGCGCGAATTGTCATCGGAACAAACTAACCAAAAATGCTTGGTTCGGCGCGTCACGTTGCGAACTCCACTATCCGCTCTACGAGACTCGTTACGTCAGATAGTTCTTTCTCCCAAATCACGAGCGTAGTGTAGCCATGCTCAGTGAACAACTCAATTCGGTCGTCCGGGTTCTCCCCTCTGTGCCAGTAGTCACCAAACAACTCCATTAGCTGTCGTCTATCCCCAACACGCATAAAATCAGGGTTCTTGCCCGCGACGACGAGCTTCCCGTCACCGACAAACTCCCACTCGCAAGGATACAATGTGTCGAGGAGTCCCTGTAGCGCAGTCTCAGGCTTGTTCGGTGACACCTGCATTCCGAGGCGCATAGCCTTCCGAACCATGTCCCTATGCTCTGGTGTTGACCACAGTCGCTTCTGCGTACGGCTCATTTTCTGGATAGTGGCATCTGAGAACGTGTGCCCCATCAGGCTGGCACTTATTTTCTCCCGTGTTCTGACGGACACAGAGTTGCCTATGCGAGTAAGAGCCGTCTTGCGTCGGGCTAGGGGGCCGTGGAGACTGGCTAGCACCTTCTCTCTGTATTCAGGGCGCAGCCATAATCGCCTACTAATGACCCTGCGCTTAGCCCGTGTCGCCTCGGATACCCGCCGACCAAGGTGTGATTGTCGTAGCCGCTCTCGTGTCTCCTGCGTTATAGGTGGCCTAGCAGGCACTACCCTCCCCAAGTTCGCCCGTCGCAGCTTCTCTTTTGTCTCCTCGGTGAGATGTTTACCCAAGCGCGCTTGCCGCATCTTCAGCTTCGCTTCGTCGGTGTGGTGCATACCCGTCATGTAGCCAATGTGACCCATCCTGGCCTGGCTAATTTTCCGTCGTGTTTCAGCCGACACGATGCGACCTTTCCCTGAGCGGCTCATCTTCTCCCTGGTGTCAGGGGAGCAGCACTTCCGACAGACCTTAGACCGTGGCGCGCCTTGCTCCAAGCGCACCCAGCGTTCCTTATCGCAGATTGGACAAGCAACCCACCGACGCCGCGTTCTACCTACCAGCCTCTCTTCGCCTAAGGCGGGCGTTGTCTCCAGTACAGCTACAGTCTCCGCCATCTCACCACAGACACGCAGAAGGGGCACCGAAGTGGTAGTCACTATCGGTGCCCCTTCGCCATTCCACTTTGCTCTCATCCAAGGTCAGCCTACCGGCGGACGCCGATGGACATCACGACGCCGATGATAATGGCCGCGGCCACGATCACACGGAGCAGTGTCTGGATGATGACGGAGCCCGTGTCAGTGCCGGTGATCACAGCAGTGATCAGGGCATCAATGACAACGAATGCCACGACTCCGATGACGGTGGTTACCAGTCCTCGAATACTCATTGTGTTGGGTTCCTTACGGGGGAGACTCCCCACCTGATTTCAAGGTAGCACGCAAGTGCCGTTGTTGTCAAGTAGGGCAATGGGAAAGGGCACCGAACCGTTGTATCAGCCCAGTGCCCTTTCGCGCTTTCCTTTCTCTCATCCAGGGTCAGTCTACCGGCGAACGCCGATGGACATGACCACGCCGACAATGATGGCGGCGGCGACAATGACCCGTAGGAGGGTCTGGATGATGACCGAACCCGTGTCCGTTCCGGTGATTATCGCGTTTATGAGTGCGTCCACGACCACAAACGCCACGACTCCGATGACGACTGTTACCAGTCCTCTGATACTCATTATACTGACGATCCTTGTCGGGGTAGACTCCCCACCTGATTTCAAGGTAGCACGCGAGTGCTGGTGTTGTCAATCCCTACAGGTGATCTCCCGCTTTAGCGACCGTCGAGTCCTGCCGTAGCCGTGGAGGCCAGTGTGCCGATGCCGCCGGCCTCCGCCCTCATGGCGGTGCCTCTCTACTGACTTGCCGGATCTCCCAATGAAGTGGTAGTGCTGTACTCCTACCGCCCTACCGTTCCGCCTGAATACGGCGTCCGTCACAGCGATAACTGCGCCGACACCGACAATCATCGGGATCGTCGCTATGAGCAGTGCTGATCCTGGACTAACCATGCCGAAACCTCCTACCGCTCACGGTACATCAGACTCGCCTCCATCCCAGCATCGACAAGCCGAGGGAGAATATGAACCCAACGAAGGCGATCCCCCAGATCACTGAGATAAACTGCAAGTCCGTCCCCAGGAACCCGAACGGGGTTGTTGCGAAGGACACGATGAGGTTGTAAATCGCTATCGGGATGGTTATGAACGCCGCTAGGCCGGCAGCGTCGGATATGGCAGCCAAGTTGTAGTCAATGGCCTCATTGATGAGCACCCCTTCGATGGTCCGTACTACGTCCTCGGCTGTGTGGGGTATGGCTTCGCTACCGTCCACGCCACGCACCATAGGTCGAGCGATGTTCCCCCGGAACGTGGTTGCAGTGGTGGAGGAATATGCGATGCGCTCCTCCCCCACGATGAGTACTCCAGTCGAACCGAACCCGTTGGTGCTCTCCACTTCTATCGGGGTCGTACTGATCGCTGTTATATCAGCGGTCAGCGTAGTGCTCGCAAACGGAACTTCACCCGCCAGGACGCCACCGGCGATGACCGTTATCAGCCAAATCCAACCAAAGAACATCAGCAGTTTGGAAATTTTGCCGCACCTCTCACTACGCGTTGGCGAACTTCGTTAAGATACGTGCTACAATTACAGCCAGCGCAGAGTAGTCTGTACTCATCCTTGGGCCAGCCTTGGCTCTTCAGGACCCGATAGAATACTGCCCCAACCCCAACCAGCTTCCTGTGGGCATTGCCCCCTCCATTGATGTGGTCAATCGTCAAGAACTCCCAGTGCCGCTCCCCACACAATACACACGCGCCGCCGTAGGCTGCTATCATCTCCAGCTTAATCTGTTTTCGCCAGCCAGGCAAGTTACGGCGACCCCCTGTGCCCTCGTGTGGGCAATACCCATAGTACCCCCTAGCAAGGTTGCAGTTCCAGCACAGGAGTCGGTATTTTCTATTCGGGTATCCCCGATTCTCAAACTCCCGAATAGCATCGTACGTGAGATACACACCAATCTTACCTGTTTTGCGCGCATGACCATTTAAGTGGTCGATAGTCAGGTGTTCGTACCGGTCTTCTCCGCAGCACTCGCACTTACCGCCGTAGTACTCCATGACCCGGAGGCGCAACAACTGGTACCGCTCTTGCTGGCGTAGGCGCCCCCGAGGAGTCAGCCCTGTCCCGTACAGTTCTCTGTTCCTGCCCCTATACTCGCGGTTCTTCTCTAGCCGCTCAGGGGAACTAACCCTGCCATAGAGTTCAAGGTTCTTAGGTTTGTCAACAGTATGATAGTACTCCCTAGCCCTTTGTTTTCTCACTTCCTTTTCCTTGGCATATATCTCGGCCCAATTAGCGAGACGGTAAGACTCATTCTTTGCTTTGATCTTCTCCTTGTTATTCTGGTAGTACCGCTCTCTACGTCGAACGATAGCGGCGTGATTCTTGATGTAGCAGCAGGGGCCACAATCGCGGAGACGCCACTGCTTGACTCTGTGGAATGAGGCCAGTGGCTTCTCTACCCCACACGTCCTACATACCCTAGTGGTACTGTCGGCTACTGCTGTCATCATGCGCTCGCCCCGCGGAACAGTAGTACGTAGCCGACGAAGAACCCAGTGAGGAGGATGAATGCGACAACAACAACTAAAGGCTTGAGCAACCCCAGCAGTACGCCTGCGATGAGGCAGACGACCAATGTGGGGAGCAGCACCTTACCGCCACTGGCCGCACCGAATTGGCCGGGTGTCACCTTGAACACACCAGCGAGGATCAGGATGGTCACCACTATCCAGACTATGCCGGAGAGTAGCCAGCGCGACACGCCCCACAGGTCGGCCAGGGGTGTCAAGTCCAGACCGGTACCGATAGCTGAATCCTCGAATGCGGTGACGGTGTCCACCAGTGCCACGTCAATAGTAAGCGTGTCGGGTGGCCCCGGAGCAGCCGTGACTGTCAGCGTGTTCGTCCCTGGCACGATGTCCGTTGGGCTACCGGTCACTGTGGCCGTACCGTTGGTAACCGTCCCTACCGTCCCCTGCTCCAGTTCTGCCACAAAGGTACCCACGGCGTTGACACTGATGACATTCGCTCCGTCTACCAGGGTCACTGGGGAACCCACTACGATAGCCCCTGTGACCACCGCTCCGAACAAGGTGGTGAAGTCAATGTCCTCTTGCACGGGTACCACCGTTCCCGCTGTGAAGACGCCCGGTGCAAGGTTACGCAGGTTCGGGATGGCGTCCTCGAAGTAAGCCTCGCCAGTGCTCGTCAGCCGACTGCCGATACTGGTAACCTCAACCAAGTCAAGGGGTGCCCACGGACCTTCTAACACCTGCGCCTCCGTGAGAACGCGGATCGCGAGCTGGTTGTTCATATCGCCCGTAGTGTTCCATACGTCGATGGTGGTTATGGTCTTGGGGGGATCCGGTCCCGGTACCCACGTCAGTCCTGGGTTACCAGTGAACCAGATACGGTAGTCTGCGATGCTGGCACTGGTCAGCCCGAAAGCGGTTGCCTCCGCAGCGGTGAAGAATATCCAGGCTATCCCCCGACCGTACCCATTGTCATCAAACGCAAAGGGCGCCGTCGTCCGCAACTGTGTTGTTCCATCGGTATCCACGAACACAGCGAGGAAGGAATCAGTAATCGGCTCGGTCGGGGTGCCGGCGATGGTATAGTCCACGAAGTACTCAATGAACACACCCACATCGCCAGCTTCCAGCAGCCCCTCGAAGACGAAGACGGCCGGTACCTCGGGCGGGTCGTCCGGGTCAGCAATCGCAAAGACGGGCGTTGCGGGCACCACGGCAAGGACAACCGCAATGAGGACGCAGAGCAGGCGCCGCAGCTTCTTCACAGCGACGGACTCCTCTCGGCTACTATGCCAGCGATGAACAACCCGGCAGCGATGACAAGCGTCCACATGGGGAATATGTTACTGTCAAAAGCGACCAGCCCACCTAGCATCACACCAGCTACGATGGCTGTGATACCTTGGTGCCCTCGGACTGTGAAGGCCGTTGCGACCGTAGCGAACAGGACAGCGATAATACCCATCAGCCGCCACACCTGTATCTCCGTCAACGTGGTGTTGTCCGACATCGCCGTTATCAGTGGTCGTATCGGGTTGGTCAGGGTAGACCCGCTCACCGTACCGTCCCCGAACCAATCACTCACGGTGATCGGCGGAAGGATGTCCCGTGCCGGTACGTCCTCTGCCGCGCCGATAACCGGCTGGCTGGCGGCTACCATGCTCCCGAGGGTCACGGATATACCTGTCGGATTGACGCCCCAGGTGATACGCGAGTCATTGGTGCCCCCCAGTCCAGCAGTCCGTGGAACATGACCGTTGACCCACACGGCGTTGGTAAGAGCGCCGTTATTTGAGTTGCCGGACGTGTCCGTGGCCACTGCCCCACTGCCGTCCTCGATGTGCAGTTCAAGTTCGAGGTCGACCGACGAACTCGGGACGTAGGCACCTACGCCGGCGTTGTAGTTGGCTGTGACCTCAGTACCCGTAATGGATCGGGAATACAGCCATACCTCATCTTGGAGGCCATCATACGCTCGGTTGCTGGCAACATTATCCCCGATGACCAAGTTGATAGCTGCATCCGTCACCCTGGTACCGATGGGGGTAGTTGATTCGGTTAGTCCGCTACCCACCGTCAAGGCAGTATTGTTGACGTAGATGGTCGGGTTGTTGGCGACGGCTGAGTTGTCGTAGACGACCACGATGTTGTCCCACGAGCCGATAGTGGTGACGGCATTATCGGTCACCCACGTACCGTCAGCCGCCCCGTCGAAGTCGTAGAAGAATGTCAGTTTGGTCGCACCGCCCGCCTCGTTGTCGGTCGCCAAGTACCATGAGGTCTTGTCGGCCAAGCGTCCAGCGTTATTCTCTCCATCGCTGGTGACATTAGCCCACAGGGAAAGGGTGCCACCCGCGTCAAAGACATTTTGGACGGTCACAGCATCGGTGACCAGCACTTGGTCGTCGGTACCATCGAACTCGATACCGTAGAAGCTACGGTCCACCAGAGTCCCGAAGTCGATAGTGTACGTGTCCCCTACGTCCACGACGGCAGTCAGTGCGTCAAACGTCAGCCGATCCAGAGCCGCATCGAAGTCCGTTATGGCGGACGACTCACCCTCCGGGGCGAGGCTGTCCGTGGTGGTGACGATTATCAGCTTCGCCCCATTCCAAAAGTCGTTGGCCTGCGTCAGGATAGCGTCGTCTAAGGTGGTAGCAGTTCCAGCGTCGGCGGTGCCAACCTCCCCGGTGTTCTCCACTATAGTGTTCGGCGCGTACCACGCATGGAGCACGTCGGACACCGTCAGTTGGAATGATGCCATGTACGGCATGAACGGGGTGGTGCTGTTGTCTATGATAAGCCAGTCGTTCGCGTTATCGGGGACACTGGCCCCGGCCAACGCCACAGTGTCAAACCCATCACCAGCAACAGCGCCGTCGATACTTATCTCAAGATTCACCGTATCGGCGGTGACCTTCACATCATGCTCCCCGCTAGTCTGATTCACCGCAGTCACAGTAAGTGTCGCATCGAACCTCGCTAGCTTACCGAGAGCAGCAGTGCCACCGTAGAGCACGTCGTTGAATACAGCGAGCGCGTCAATGCTCGACTCTGCGCCAAGTTGTGCCGCTGCCTGAACCCAAGCATTCACGTCGTTCCAAAGGAACAGGTTGCCAAGGGCACCTGTGCCACCGTAGAGTTGCCCAGCGAACACCACTAACGACGTGACTCTTATTTGAGCGTTCAGTTGTGGGGCTACCTGAACCCAGAGGTTGACATCGTTCCACTCGTACAGCCTCCCACCGTTGGCTGTGCCGCCATAGAGCTTGCCGTTGTGGACGGCAAGCGAGCGGATATGTAGCTCGGCCAACTGGGGAGCCGCCTGAACCCAGAGGTTGACATCATTCCACTCAAATAGCCTCCCGGTAGCGGATGTGCCACCATAGAGCTTCCCGTTGTGGACGGCAAGCGCGTTTATGATGGTCTGAGCGTTGAGTTGTGGGGCTACCTGAACCCAGAGGTTGACATCGTTCCACTCGTACAGGTTACCGTTGGGGCTGGTTCCCCCGTATAGCTTCCCGTTGTGGACGGCAAGTGATATAATCCCTGTTTCAGCTGCTAACTGGGGAGCCACCTGCACCCAAGCATTGACACCGTTCCACTCGAATAGCCTGCCACCGCCACTTGTGCCGCCGTAAATCTTGCCGTTGAAGACAGCAAGCGCGTTGATAATGACCTGCGCGTTGTGTTGTGGGGCTACCTGAACCCAAGCGTTGGTGCCATTCCACTCAAACAGGTTCCCGAGACTAGCCGTTGACCCGTAGAGTTTTCCACCAAGGACAACAAGGGAGAATATCTGAGTCTCGGCGTTGAGCTGGGGGGCCACCTCCGTCCATGAACCTGGTATCAGAGCGATTGCAGCTTCAATGGAACCGGCTGCGCTAACGGAGATAGAGAACCCGGTACCTTTGGTGAGCAGGTTCTTGTCAGCCCCGGCGCTGGTGTCTATGAACGCGTCCTGACACTCGATCTCGAAGTCGTCTCCCGGCTCCAGAGTTGCATTGTCGGGGATCGTGACAAACCCGTCGAACCCCGTGATGATATTCATTGATGCAAGGTCGGTCTCTCCTGTGGTGAAGAACAGGTTGGTCTGGCTGTTCGCCTCAACAGGGACAGCACCGAGTGTCCGGTCGTCGGCGACCATGTGGGGCTTGTCTGAGCCAGCCAGTGTCTCAACGCGGGTGTCGAGGGCGTCCACTTCCATGAACCCGTTGTCGGCCATGAAGGTGTTGTTGGCATCCACCGATGCGGGGAACATATCGTAGTCGGTACCAGCGTCCTCAATGATGGTGAAGGGTGCCTGGTAGAGGAACGCAAGGATAGGGGTGGCGATCAGGAGAACAGCTACCGTGGACAGGAGAGCAGCCTTGCAGAACTTTCTCATCACCTCATCCTGAGAACGCCGCCGGGTGGAGGGAGAGGTGGTCGCCGGCGAGGGGCACGCGGGGACTGAGGACGGGGA
>LAZR01002437.1_pt1 | contig 10811 bp, 9 predicted proteins | sample 329461 | NCBI WGS metagenome assembly LAZR01 (sample SAMN03002196, study PRJNA259156) | marine sediment metagenome | biome: sea floor; feature: Hydrothermal impacted sediments; material: marine sediment; isolation source: Loki non-amplified sample from Loki's castle hydrothermal vent sediment ...
GGCTGATCGCGGCCTGGCGGTGACAGAGGACAGCAAGGTTTGGTTGGCGATCGGTCTTTTCGGTGGCGGCGTCACTGCGGCCAGCTTTGGGCTGATCTATCTGCCAGTGGCCTTAGGCCTTGTCGTGGTGGCCTATGTTTTGGCCCGGATCGTACCCCTGTCAGAGCTTTACACGCATATCGAATGGCCTGTGATCGTCTTGCTAGGATCCATGATCCCGTTGGGCGCAGCGCTTGAGACGTCGGGAGGGACCGAATTGATCGCGAACGCGTTGGTTGGGCTGACCGAGGGAATGCCCGCTTGGGTGGTGTTGACGGTATTGATGATCGTCACCATGACCTTGTCGGATGTGTTGAACAATACAGCGACCACGATCGTCGCGGCCCCTGTGGGTATCCAGATGGCGCAGACATTGGATGTATCGCCTGATCCTTTCCTGATGGCGGTCGCCGTGGCCGCGTCGAGCGCGTTCCTCACGCCTATCGGACATAAGAACAACACGTTGATATTGGGCCCGGGTGGGTATTCTTTCGGCGATTACTGGCGAATGGGTCTGCCGTTGGAGATCATTGTCGTCGCCGTATCCATCCCGGCGATCTTGGTATTCTGGCCCTTGTAGAGCGGGTTGAGAAAACCGGGGGCCGGCCCCCGGACCCCCGGGATTTTAATCCATTCGGAAGGTGTTGGTCGGTTTACCAGATGAGCGGGATTACAGCGGAAACCAGCAGCGACATCGTCAGGTTCAGAGGTATGCCGATGCGCATGAAATCGGTAAAACGGTACCCGCCCGGACCATATACAAGCGTATTGGTTTGATAACCGATGGGCGTGGCAAACGCGCATGAGGCGGCGATCATCACAGCTACGACCAAGGGACGTGGATCTAGGCCCAGCGCCGAGGCAAGGCTGATCGCTATCGGTGTCATGATAACGGCGACGGCATTGTTCGACACGATTTCAGTCAGTGTCGTGGTCAGCAAGAACACCGCGAAGATCACATAGAAAGGCGATAATGTGCTAAGAAACGGGGCCGTGTTATCTACGATAAGATTAATCGCCCCCGAATTCTGCAACCCAGCGCCAATGGCCAGCATCGAGAAGATCAGGGCCAGCAAACGACCGTCTATAAAACTGAAGGCTTCTTCAGCGTCTATACACCCGGTGACGAGCACAAGTGCCACCGCAAGTACCGCGAGCAGCAGGATCGGTGCGACGTTCAGAGCCGCCAGTACGACGATGCCAATCAGCGCTGCGATTGCGATCGGTGCGTGGCCCCGGCGAAACGCCCGGGCTGAGGGCTGGGAAACATCCACCATATCCATGTCAGATGCGAGTCGCTGGATGTCGGCCATAGCCCCTTCGAGCAGAAGGGTATCGCCGACCTTGACGATAAGTTCATCGAGTTGCCGTCCTATGTTTTGGTTTCTGCGGTGTACCGCCAGCGGATAGACCCCATAACGCCGCCGCAGGCGCAACGCGCCCAAGGAACGGCCGACCATCTTGCAGCCCGGCGTAATCAGCACCTCAACCGTTGATGTTTCGACTGCCGACACCTGATCGACACGCTTGAGTTCCTTGTTCGCCTGAAGGCTTAGCAACTCTGTCATTTGGGTGCGCAAGACCACTCGGTCACCAAGTTGAAGCTGCACAGCCGACAAGTCGCGGCGCAATGACTGGTCGCCGCGTACCACGTCGATCAATCGCACGCCTTCGCGTTTAAACAACTGTACGTCAGTTACATCACGGCCGATCAGGTTGGATTCGGGCGGAATTACGGCTTCGGTGAAAAATTTCATTTTGGAGCGGTCCGATAGCATATTCGCCATGCTGTCACGGGCCGGGAGTAGTTTCGGAGCAAATACCGCCATGTAGATCAGTCCCCACGTACAGACGACTAAACCAATCGGCATAATTTCGAAAATACCGAAGGGTTCCAGCCCTTGGGTACGGGCTACGCCATCCACCAGCAGGTTGGTCGAGGTACCGATCAAGGTTAAAGATCCCCCCATTATCGCAGCATAGCTTAGTGGGATCAGCAGCTTGGATGCCTTTGTGCCCAATGTCTGACTAAGCTGCACGACGACAGGAATCATCACGACGACCACCGGCGTGTTATTCATGATCGCTGACGCCGCCATGACGGCAATGATTACCCCTACCACTGCGGTCTTGGGATGTGTCTTGGCATAGCGTTCGGCCAAACGCGTGAGGACATCCAACGCGCCGGTACGCACCAACGCACCCATCACGATGAACATCGCCGCGATAGTCCAAGGGGCCGAGTTCTGCAACACCGCCTGCGCGTCGTCATAAGGTAAGATGCCGAGCGCCAACATGACTGCGGCTCCGGCCAGGGCGACGACTTCGGTGGGCAGCGTTTCGCGCACAAACATGACCAACATCACAACAACGACGATCAAAGCCAAGATTGCAGAGGAGCCTTGCGAAAGGTTCAGAAAATCCATTCAAGTATGTCCAGCACAGGCAGGTGAAATTCAGCTGTCAGTGTCGCTGATTGGATCAACTTGGGCAAGCGCTGCCTTCGGGCGCGGCTGCACGAGATAAAGCCCGGCAAACATCATCGCGAGGGCGACCCATAACGTGGGCGCATATGCCTCGGACAGGATGATCTTTGCCCAGATCAGCCCGAACCCCGTCACCAGATAGCTTACCTGAACAGCAAAGACCGCCCCGGCACGCCCCACCAACCACATGTACCCAGAGTACACCAAGACATGCACCACGGACGACGCTAGCAGCGCCATTTGGGCACTATCAAGCGGTGGCGTTGGGTCGATGAATTGGCCGGTCGCTATTGTCACGGGAAGAATGATTACAGCACCTGTAATCGAGGCACCTTGCAGGACCTGAAAGGCGTCAAGGTCAAGGATGCCCCATTTGGCGACGATATTACCTTCTAATGCGTAGCACAGGCCCGCAATCAGCGCGACAAATATCCAAAATGCTGGCAGCGACCCCGAGAGATCAGACCCCGGTACCACCAGCAGCAAAACCCCTGCAAGTCCGAACGCTAGGCCCCCCAAACGACGAAAGCTGAAGCGATCCAAGCCCATTGCCAACGCTATGGGGAAAGCGAACATCGGCACAATGCTAAGCAGTAAGGACAAGACGCCAGAAGGCAGCCAGACCGCGGCTTGGTACCCCGCCGTATTGGGAATGATTGTGCCGATCATAGCGAGAAGCAGATATAACGAAATATACGGTAGCCCAATCGGCAAGCGCATGCCCCGGAATGCGTTGACGACGGTCATGAGAACCGCTCCAATGACCATTTGCCAGAATACGAGCCCGAAATGCTGATATCCCGTGCTGACCGCAATCTTGGTCATCGGTTGCGTAAAGCCCCAGCCTGCCCCCAACACTGCGAGGAACGCAGTGTAAAACGCAATCTGTCGTCGTGTCACGGCGCGCTTTGTTGCAGTTTACCACCCTGCCGGATCGGCACGATACGCGTGGCTTTGCCGGTACGGTCATCGGTTTCGATATAGACGCCGCTGAGGGTCGCCTCTTCGTTGGCAGGGGTAAAACGGTCTTTGGGCATACCAGTAACAAAGCGACGCAGGGGTTCGGTTTTCTCCATTCCGATGACAGAATTATAGTCACCGGTCATGCCTGCGTCGGTAAGATATGCGCTGCCCTTGGGCAAGATCATCGCATCAGAGGTAGGTACATGCGTGTGGGTTCCCACGATGAGGCTGGCGCGCCCGTCGCACCAATGCCCCATGGCCATTTTTTCTGAAGTAGCTTCGCAGTGGATGTCCACGATGACAGCCGACGCCATGCCCCCCAAAGGGTGTGACTTGAGCACCGGTTCAAGTGCTGAAAAAGGATCGTCGTAGGGCCGCTTCATAAACACTTGCCCCAGGGCCTGCGTCACCAATACCTTGCGCCCGTTTTGTGCTGTGAACAGACGTGCCCCCTTGCCCGGCGCATTCTTTGAGAAGTTCAGCGGACGGATCACACGCGGTTCTTGTTCTATAAAACTTAACATATCCTTTTGATCAAACGCATGGTCGCCCAAGGTCAGACAATCTGCGCCCGCGTCCAGCAACGCCTTCGCGTGGATCCCGGACAGTCCCATCCCTGAAGTAGCGTTTTCACCGTTAACCACGATAAAATCCAGCTTCCATTCCGTCCGCAAACGGGAAAGGTTTTCCGTAATCGCGCGGCGTCCCGCACGGCCCATAACATCGCCAAGAAAGAGTATTTTCATGCCCCACGGTTAGGCCGCGACGACGCGAAGGGCAAGAGGGCAAAACGGTTTTTGAGATTTCAACCCCGGTTGGCTGCTACCTCGATCACCCCTGTCTCGGTTACGATCATATCTAACGCCTGGTCGGTTGGCTCAAGCGGCAGAACGTCGACCTCTTGACCAGCGAAGGCAAACCCAATGGCAAGCGTCGCGCGGCGCGCCCGCAGTTGTTCCAATGTGCGGTCATAAAAGCCGCCGCCATAGCCCAACCGCCCCCCACGGCGGTCAAATGCGAGTAAAGGCACAATAACGATTTCAGGGTCGAAGAAATCTTCGATCTGCGGGATTTGCGCTCCAAAGGGGCCACTGACTAGAATTGCATCAGGCGACCAGCGTGAGAACCGCAACGGTTGGGCAGCATCGATAATGACCGGCACGCCTACAGGACCATACGCCGCCGCTTCGGCCATGGCGGGGCGCGGGTCAATTTCGGTCCGGATCGGCATGAAGCCCGACAAAGGCACACCGCGATAGCCTGCCAAAACCTCACTCAGGTATCCGGCTTGCGCGGCGGTTGCCGCTTTAAACAGCGGTTTTCGGCGGGCAAACCCCGCTTTGCGGGCAGCGGCTTTGACAGCCGCTAGATCGGTCATAAAAGTACAGCCGCCGCGAGCCCTAGAAAGGCGAGGAACCCAACGACGTCAGTCACGGTCGTTACAAATGCACCGGAGGCCAAAGCAGGGTCGACACCGATACGCTCCAGCAAGATCGGGATGCCGGTACCCGCCAGACCGGCGACCACCATATTGATCACCATCGCCGTCGCAATGACATAGCCAAGGGCGGGCGACCCAAACCAGATAAACCCGACGATCGCCATGATGACAGCAAATATCACCCCATTGACCAGTCCGACCAGACATTCGCGGCGGATAACTCTCCAGACATTTGATCCGGTAAGGTCACGGGTCGCAATCGCCCGGACGGCAACGGTCAGGCTTTGCGTTCCAGCATTGCCCCCCATCGACGCCACTATCGGCATCAAGACAGCGAGCGCCACAAGCTGCGCGATCGCGACCTCAAACTGAGCGATTACCAGCGATGCGGCAATCGCTGTGACCAAGTTGACGGCCAGCCAAGGCAGACGCTGCTTGGTGGTTTCAATAACGCGGTCAGATAACGACCCTTCCCCAACACCCGCAAGGCGCAGGATGTCTTCTTCGTGTTCCTCATCCAATACGGACATCGCATCATCTATGGTGATCACACCAATCAACCGCCCCTCGTCATCTACCACGGGGGCAGAGATCAGGTGGTATTGGTTAAAAGCATAAGCCACGTCGCCCTCGTCGCGCTGGGCAGGAATGACCTGAAACGTATCCTCAAGGATATCACGAAGCGGCGTATTGCGTTTGGACCGCATCAGCTTGCCTAAAGTCACGTTGCCAACGGGGTGCAAGCGCGGGTTTACCATGACGATGTGATAAAACTGATCCGGCAGGTCCTCTTCGGGGGTGGCGCGCAAATGGTCTATCGCCTCGCCTACGGTCCAATGTTCGGGGGCCATCACGACCTCGCGCTGCATCAAACGACCAGCCGAATATTCGGGATATGTCAGTGCCTGTTCAACGGCTACCCTGTCGGCGTCTTCCAATGCACCCAAGATCGACGCGGCCTGTGCATCCTCGAGATCTTCGATCAGGTCAACGACATCGTCGCTGTCCATGTCCCGTACGGCATCCGAAAGCACTTCAGGCGTCAGAATGCCGATCACTTCTTCCCGGATAGATTCGTCGAGTTCCGACAGAATCTCACCGTCGAACTCCCGGTCGTAAAGGCGGATCAGTTTGGTACGTTCAAAACTACTGATTTGCTCAAGAAGGTCCGCGATGTCCGCCGCATGCAACGGTTCCATCAATTCGGTCAGCTTCGCGGCATCGTCGATCTCGACCGCGTAGAGGATGGAATCCACCGCCCGCTTGTTCAGCTTGTAGGCTTCTGAATCATCGTCAGCATCGGCGGCCACTTCGACTTCTTGAGTTTCGTCTACCATGGCGGCTCCCGTTTGCTATTGGTTCAGACCATATGCGGGCCGCGCAACGGTTACAATGGCAGGAAAATCAGCAACCAGCCAATTGTCCCTGTCAAAGATGGCCCTTAGAATAGGTGCCATGACACAAACAAATCTTCTGCTGGGCCAGACCCTGCATTTTTCAGGCAATCCGATGACAACGTCATGGGAAGACGCAGTGCAGATCGACAGCGACGGTGGGGTGCTGATCAAGGCGGACAAGATCATTGCCGTCGGCGCCGCCGCGGCGTTGCGTTCCTCACATCCGGAAGCGTGCGTTCACGACTATGGAGATGCGTTGCTTTGCCCAGGTTTCGTCGATGCCCACGTGCACTATCCGCAAACTGCGATCATCGCCAGTTGGGGCAAGCGATTGATCGACTGGCTTAATAGTTACACCTTCCCCGAGGAAATGCGTCTGGCCGATCCGGATTATGCGGCACAAATCGCGGGTCGGTACCTAGATCTGACGCTGGACCATGGCACCACTACCGTATGCAGTTTTGCCACCGTCGCACCCCATAGCGTTGACGCGATATTCACTGCCGCTGTCCAGCGGGGTCAACGTATCGTCGCAGGCAAAACATGTATGGACCGAAGTGCCCCCGAAGGCCTGCGCGATTCAGCGCAATCAGCATATGATGATAGCAAGACGCTGATCGAACGTTGGCATGACAAGGGCCGCGCCCGTTATGCCATTACACCGCGCTTCACGCCGACCTCGACCCCCGACCAGCTTGCGGCCTTGGGGGCACTTTGGGCCGAGCATCCGGACTGTCTTATGCAGACCCACCTGAGCGAACAACTAGACGAAATCGCCTGGGTCCGCGACCTTGTGCCTCGAGCGCGCGACTACCTCGACACCTACGAAGAACACGGGCTAATCGGGGAGCGTGCGTTGTTTGGCCATGCCATCCACCTCGAACCGCGTGAAATTGACCGCTTGGCAGAAACCGGTGCCGCTGTTGTCCACTGTCCGACATCAAATACATTCATTGGATCGGGCCTGTTCGATATGGCCAAAATAGCCGCCCGGCATATCCCAATCGGACTGGCAACCGACACCGGCGGGGGGTCGTCTTTCTCGATGCTGCGGACCATGGCCGCAGCGTATGAAATCGGACAATTACGTGGCACCCCGCTCCACGCAGCACAGCTGATCTGGCTCGCGACAGCCGGCTCAGCACGCAGCCTTCACTTGCAGGACAAAATCGGCAGCCTCACCCCCGGGCTCGAGGCGGATATCACCATACTTGACCTTGCTTCCACCCCCGCCATTGAACAACGTAGCACAAATGCCAATTCGGTCTGGGATATGCTATTCGCCACGATCATGATGGGGGACGACCGCGCCGTAAAAACGGTCTGGGTCAACGGGCGGGAACGTCACTGATCCAGATTTTCATTTTGCCGAATAAACTCCCCGCGGAGCGTTCAACGCATTCAAAGCACACCCCGGTCACGTTGATTACTTTCCCTCAGGTCCTAATACATCAGAGGTAAAATGCATGCGCCCACGCCTCGTGCTAACAGGGTGCGGCCAAAACCATCGCCCAAATTCGCCCTGGCCCCTGCGCCAACCCGAATGCCGCCGCCTTATTGCTTATCAGGTTTTTGTAATGCCCAGGTGACGCTGCCCATCCCTGCATGACCTGGTTCAGATCGCGCTGCCCCTTGGCAAGGTTCTCAGCGACGAAACACCACTCATAGCCTTGGTTGCGCACTCGATCACCAACGGTTTTTCCGTTACGCCCCTCATGGGCAAAATAGCCATGTTTGGCCATGTCCAATGCATGAACTCTGGCAGCTGCCTCAAGTTTGGCTGAATAGATAAGGCCCGCACGACCATTCGCCGCGCGGATCGAATTTACCAGCTGGGTCGCCTGTGTATCGCCGATCCCCGACGACGCTGTCGCGAGGGTCAAAACGATACCAAGAATAAACCCTTTCATAGGCAGTCTCTCAGGGCATGGGCGAGCTTGTTTTGCTTCGCAATCAGGGCCGGCAGGTCGATAGTACAGATTTGGCCGCCTCGCACCACCCGGCGGCCCTCTACCACCAAGTCCCGAACTGTCGTGGGCCCGGCGAGAAGCAGTGCAGCTGGGTCCCAGCTACCCGCAGATTCTATTCCTCTGACGTCCCAAATTGCTATATCGGCTCGCGCCCCGACCGCTATGCGGCCACATTCGGGACGCCCCAGAATATCGGCACCGCCACGGGTGGCGATTTCCAGCGCTTCACGGGCGCTCATTGCATCGGCACCGTTTGCCACCCTTTGCAACAGCATCGCTTGGCGCGCTTCGGCCATCAGATTTCCCGCATCGTTGCTGGCTGATCCGTCCACGCCAAGGCCAACCGGTACTCCTCGGTCTCGCATGGCACGAATGGGCGCAATCCCCGATCCCAGCCGACAGTTTGAACAGGGGCAATGGGCAACACCGGTTCGGGTTGCAGCAAAAAGATCAATTTCGCTCTGATCCAGCTTGACGCAATGGGCAAGCCAAACATCGGAGCCGACCCACTCCAGGTCCTGCACATATTGGCCAGGTCGACAGCCAAAAGTTTCAAGAGAATAAGCGATATCCTGATCGTTTTCTGCCAAGTGGGTATGCAACATGACAGTTTTGTCTCTTGCAAGAACTGCGGCGTCGCGCATCAGATCCTTGCTGACGGAAAACGGCGAACACGGGGCGATCCCGACCCGACACATAGAAGAAGCAGCCGTGTCGTGAAACCGATCAATGACCCGGATACAATCTTCCAAGATGGCGGCTTCGTTTTCGACCAAACGGTCCGGCGGCAAGCCTCCGTTGCTTTCACCGATGCTCATCGCGCCGCGTGTCGGTTGAAACCGCAGGCCAATTTCTGCGGCAGCGTAGATAGTATCGTCAATCTTGGTGCCGTTTGGATACAGGTACAGGTGATCCGAGCTAAGCGTACATCCAGACAGCGCAAGCTCAGCCAGCCCGACCTGAGCGGATACGAACATATGGTCCGGCGTGAACTTGGCCCAGATAGGGTACAGCGTTTTTAACCAACCGAACAGCAAGGCGTTCTGGCCGCCCGGAACCGCGCGAGTCAAGGTTTGGTATAGATGATGATGTGTGTTTACCAAGCCTGGCGTGACGACACAGCCCGCCGCATCCAATATCTCTCCGGTCGTCGCAAGATCTCGCCCGATAGCTGCAATCTCTCCGTCACGGATCAAGACATCGGCCCCCAAAAGCTCACGGCGGGCATCATCCATCGTCAAGATATGCTCTGCGTTTCGGATCAGCAATTCAGTCATGGCGACAAGACCCCAGCACCGCCAGCGCCTGCGCGTGGATTTGCGCATTGGCGGCGGCGACCACGCGCCCGCCATTATGGGCCGGCCCGCCCTGCCAGTCGGTAACAATGCCCCCCGCGGCCTGAACCACTGCAATGGGGGCTTGAATGTCGTAGGGTTGCAATCCGGCCTCGATCACCAGATCTATCTGGCCCGCCGCCACCAATCCGTAAGCGTAGCAATCCATACCATATCGCGTAAGCCTTGCCCGGCGCGATACCTCGGCAAATGCAGCCCCTTCGTCACTTGAACCTACTTCGGGAAATGTTGTCATCACAGTTGACTGTGACAAATCGCGCGGCGGGCGCGTTACCAGCGCGGATTTACCATTAGGACCGGTCAATTCGGCCCCCAATGGGGTTCCGACGAACCGTTCACCGATATAGGGCTGATCTATGATGCCAAAGAAGGGTCCCGAAGCATCGCCAAGCGCTATCAGAACGCCCCAAGTCGGCGTTCCTGAAACAAACCCTCGGGTTCCGTCGATCGGGTCAAGCACCCAGGTCAGGCCAGACGTCCCGGATGACGCACCGTATTCTTCACCTAGAACAGCATCCCGAGGACGTTCTCGTGCCAAAATTTCGCGCATCACGCGTTCTGCTTCACAATCCGCGATGGTCACCGGATCATAGCCATCAGCCAGCTTATTGTCAGCGACAAGATCAGCCTTGCGAAAAAAAGGCAGCGTGGCAGCGCGCGCCGCATCTGCTAACAGATGCCCTACCCGCATGACATCGGGGTCAAAATTACTGCTTTTATTCATGTAACCAGCCTGACAGTTTTGCCCTACGGTTACAACATCACATGGTAATGTACAGCCTCAAGCCACGTCGCTTAGAACGCGGGCTAGCTCGAACAATCGGCGTCGCTGGTTTTCAGGTATAGCGTAATAAGACCGCACAAGATCCATGGCTTCCTTGTCACCGGCCAGATCGGCTGGCACGTTAGAGGCCGTTGAGCCCGCGTTGACTTTTTCGACTTCTACGCCTTCGAAGAAATGGGCCACCTCAATGTCCAAGGCATCGGCTATTTCCCACAAACGAGAAGCGCTGACCCGGTTGGCCCCTGTTTCGTATTTTTGGATTTGCTGGAATTTAATGCCAACCATTTCAGCCAACTTTTGCTGGGTCATGCCCACCAACCAGCGACGCTGACGGATACGTTGCCCTACGTGAACATCTACTTTGTGTGGCATCAAT
>LAZR01002438.1_pt1 | contig 10805 bp, 7 predicted proteins | sample 329461 | NCBI WGS metagenome assembly LAZR01 (sample SAMN03002196, study PRJNA259156) | marine sediment metagenome | biome: sea floor; feature: Hydrothermal impacted sediments; material: marine sediment; isolation source: Loki non-amplified sample from Loki's castle hydrothermal vent sediment ...
CTATAGGACTGAAGGTAATTAATGATCCAAACGATAGCAAATACAATGGTACCTGCGATTACCATCTTCTTAACAAAACTGTTTATCTGACGTTCTAATGGGGTTTTTTCCTCCTGAATGTTTTCAAGGCTTTTTCCAATTTTACCCAGCTTGGTTTCGTTTCCGATAGCCGTAATTTGAATAATGGCCAATCCGCTAACAACTGTGGTTCCCCTGTACACTGAATTTTCTACCGCGGTCTGGTCTTTGTAAACGGATAAGGACTCACCCGTAAGTATGGACTCGTCGACAGAAAAATCATTAGAATGGATAATTTTTCCATCCGCTACCACAGCGGTCCCTTCTTCGATCATAAGACTATCCCCTATGACCAGTTCTTCACTATTTATCTCCTGAACTTCACCATTTCGGATTACCTTACAGGTAGGTCGGGTAATATTTTTTAATTTCTCTAGGGCATTCCGGCTTCTAGAGTCTTGGTACAGCGATATACCTGCAACCAGAACGATGGCACAAACCATAAAAATAGCATCACCCGTATTGCCGCTGATAAAGTAAATGGCTGCTGTTACTAACAGCAAGATGACCATGGGTTCTTTTGCAACACTTTGTAGAGCGTTTAAAAAACCGTTTTCTTTTTTATACGCAAGCCTATTAATTCCATATTTTTCCCTGGCATCTACGACCTGTTTGTCAGTCAAACCCTTTATATCAAAATTATTTGAAGCCATATTTGAAACTATCTAAGGTTTTCAAAAGAAAGTGGGATTGAAGTTTAATTGAAACCTTACCCGTACATACCTAAAATCATTTAATTCAGAATTTTTAAACCATATATTCTATTGAATCAACGCATACTGATTTTTGGAATCGTGAGCACCTTGCAATGCCGTTGGGTCTAAACTCGCCTGTCTGTATAATAGCACCTGCGCTGCTGTATCATTTGCTTGTTGACCTTGCCATACCCTAAGGGCGGGTTGTTGAATGGCCCTTCCAAATGAAAAAGTGACCGTCCATGGCAAGCGATTTTTGAAGAGGGTATGTATTGCCTTTAAATGTGCGGAAGCCTGTTCTGGAGATTGCCCACCCGATAAGAATGCAATGGCCGGAACAGATGCTGGAACCGATGATAGCAAACATTGTGTTGTGGCTCTGGCTACTTCTTCGACCGTGTTTTGTACAGCACTATCGTTTCCTGAGATGACCATGTTCGGTTTTAAAATCATGCCTTCCAAATCCACTTTATAGTCGTACAAAACTTGAAAAAGTAATTTCAAAACCTGCTCGGTAACTTCATAACAGCGCTCTATACTGTGCTTGCCCGCCATCACTATTTCAGGTTCTACTACGGGCACAATACCAGATTCCTGACAAAGTGCGGCGTAGCGTGCCAAGGCATTGGCATTTGCTTTTATACATCCTAAGGAGGGTCTAGCTTCACCTATAGAAAATACAGCACGCCACTTGGCAAATTTTACTCCAAGTTTTTTATACGCCGTTAATCGATCACGTAGGCCATCTAAACCTTCCGTAATTTTTTCATCGTGAAAACCGGCTAAGGGTTTTGTTCCGGTATCCACTTTTATACCAATTATTATTCCTTCATCTTGTAATAAATCGGTAAAAGGTATGCCCTTCCCGGTCTGCTGATGAATGGTTTCATCATATAGTATAATACCGCCCACACTCGCGTTTAAACCAGGTGTTGTGATAAGTAATTCCCGATATTTGCGCCTCATTTCAAGCGTTTGCGGAATGCCTAAGACGGCAAATCTTTTGTTGCAGGTGGCATTGCTCTCATCAATGGCCAACAATCCTTTATTGCCAGCAAAAAGTTGCTTTATGGTATCTACTAAAATCTGTTTGCTCATACTACTTCTTTTGTTGAAACTTTACACCGTTAAACCGCCATCAGCAAAGTATGCACGCACGTAGGCGTGCTCCTGATTTTCCGACATTTTATCCGTTGTTCTTGTGTCCAATTTTACTTTGGAAAAACTTTGGTCCGCTTCTAAAATATTCAACAGCTCTAATTTAGCGTTGGTCGGCCCGAACAATAAAACCTCATCGAAACCTTTTAGCGATTCACTTATCGTTTTATAGTAATCGGCCTCTTGATGCTGTTCTTTATTATGCATCATATTTTCACTTTTTTGCTGTGATTTTTCCTTCTCCTCATGTGTGAACTGTGAACGTATAACCTTTGTGGCAATTACATCTTTGTATTCCATTACATGGGCATTGGCATGATCCATCCATATTCCTATTTTTCTATCCTTCGTCATCATTTTTTTAGTTTATATATTTTTATCGTCCCTTATTCACAGCTTCGACATTCCACTTCCAATTTCGTATTTCCGGCATATCCTCACCGTGCGTATTGATGTATGCCCGATGTTCAATTAGTTTGTCCAACAACAAAGATTTGAGTTTTGCACCCTTCTCTCCCAATTGGGGTTGTCGATCAATAACATCGATTACCAAATGAAATCGATCAAGGTCGTTTAAGACCAGATTATCAAAGAAAGTAGTTATGGTTCCTTCTTCCTTATATCCCCTGACGTGCATATTTTTATGGTTAGAGCGACGATATGTTAGTTGATGTATTAATTTTGGATACCCATGAAAAGCAAATATGATGTGTTTGTCCTTTGTAAACAGGGCATCAAATGCTTCATCGGTTAGACCGTGGGGATGTTCGGTATTGGGTTCAAGCTTCATGAGATCGACCACATTGACAACCCTAATTTTTAAATCGGGTAGATGTTCCCGAAGAATGGAAACCGCCGCTAAAGATTCCAATGTCGGCACATCGCCACAACTCGCCATCACCACATCCGGTTCTGAATGTTTATTATTGCTTGCCCAATGCCAAGCACTTATGCCACGTGTACAGTGTGCCTCCGCTTCCTCCATATTCAACCATTGGGGCGCCATATACTTACCGGCGATGACCACATTTATATAATGCCGACTTCGCAGACAATGATCGGTCACGGATAATAAACAATTGGCATCCGGCGGTAAGTACACACGAACGATCGAGGCTTTTTTATTGACTACATGGTCAATAAATCCAGGGTCTTGATGGGTATCACCATTATGGGCCTGTTGCCATACATGGGAAGCTAGCAAGTAATTTAGGGAGGCAATCTTTTTTCTCCAAGGCAACTTGGCGCTCACCTTAAGCCACTTCGCATGTTGATTGAACATGGAATCGACAATATGGATAAAGGCCTCATAACTGGTAAACAGGCCATGCCTTCCCGTAAGAAGATAGCCTTCGAGCCAGCCTTCACACTGATGTTCACTTAGCATTTCCATGGCACGGCCTTGAGTAGCCAGAAACTCGTCATTTTCACGAGTTTCAGCTTCCCACTGCCGATCGGTCGTCTCAAAAATGGCATTCAGACGATTGGAAAGAAGTTCATCGGGACCAAATACCCTAAAATTTCTACTTGCTAGATTGAGCTTTATGATATCTCTTAGAAAAACCCCCATCTCATGGGTATCAGCCGCATCAACAGCACCAGGAGAAGGAATGGTAACGGCATACTTACGAAAATCAGGCATTTTCAGGTCCTGCAATAGTTGGCCACCATTGGTATGGGGATTGGCGCCCATTCTTCGATTTCCCTTTGGGGCCAATTCGGCCAATTCAGGGATTAGTTTACCTGTCTCCGTAAATAATTCTTCCGGTTTATAACTTTGCATCCACTTTTCTAAAATCGTAAGATGTTGTGGATGGTCGGCATCTACCTGTAACGGAATTTGATGTGCCCTAAATGTGCCCTCGATTTTAAGACCATCTACTTCCTTCGGCCCTGTCCACCCTTTTGGGGAATTCAGAACAATCATTGGCCAAAGCGGCCTTTCTGGATTATTGTTCGTTCGCGCATTTAACTGAATTTGGTGAATATCGTGCACGACTTCTTCCAAAACACCGGCCATAAGCTGATGCATGGCTTCTGGTTCATCACCCTCTACGTAGTAAGGCGTCCACCCATAACCTCGTAACAACGCATCAAGTTCATCATGCGGAATTCTGGCCAATATCGTAGGGTTGGCGATTTTGTAACCGTTCAAATGTAAAATGGGCAGCACAGCCCCGTCAGAAATAGGATTCAAAAATTTATTGGAATGCCATGCCGTTGCCAATGGACCTGTTTCTGCCTCACCATCACCGATAACACAGGCAACAATTAAATCCGGATTGTCGAAGGCCGCTCCAAAAGCGTGACTAAGGGAATAGCCCAACTCACCACCTTCGTGAATAGAGCCTGGGCAATCGGGTGAAACATGACTTGGGATACCCCCTGGAAAGGAAAATTGGGTAAATAATTTTTTTAATCCGTCTTCGTCTTCCGTAATATTAGGATACACTTCACTATACGTACCTTCTAAGTAAGTGTTACCCACTAGTGCCGGACCACCATGACCGGGACCTGCGATATAGAACATGTCCAAATCATACTTTTTAATGATTTGGTTTAGATGTACATAAATAAAATTTTGTCCGGGAGTGGTGCCCCAATGCCCCAATAACATCTTTTTGATGTGCGAAAGTTGTAGGGGCTCCCTCAGCAAAGGATTTTCCCTTAGGTAAAGTTGCCCTACCGAAATATAGTTCGCCGCGCGCCAATAGGCATCTATCTTTTCAAGTAGTTCAGATGATAACACTCCTACTTCTGGCTCTAATACTTCTGTTTCCATACTTCTTTTTAATTGATGAATAATCATACTTTGGTAATCCTATTATTTTCTGTTCATGTTACCCATAGAACCATTTCCATCCCTCATGTGATTGCCGGACGTATTTTGCATCATTAAAAGCATATTTGAATTTTGGGACATGGTCTGAAACATTTCGTTCATTGCCGTAGAATCATTTTTTGAGGTTTCCATCATGACCGTTAGCATTTGTTGCCCCAAACCGGGATTATCCTTCATCATACTCATGAGTCCATTTTGGTCACCAACCATGTGACCCAGCATATTCCTACCCGTATTGTGATTCATCATGATACCGATCATTTCGTTTGACATTACGCTATCATTGGCAATACTGCTCATTATTTCCTGTCTATTTTCTTGGTCTGAAAGTGATGTATTAGTGTTTGATTCACAGGATACAAACAGCAGTGTGACTACTGTTATCAATGTCACTATCTGTAGGATTTTCATAATTTTTAGGATTTAATTATTAGGTATATTTAATAGTAAAAGGTAATGGCATACAACCTTAAAATCGTTATCCAATTATGTATAAAAGTTGCAAAATTCCCACTTATGAAATAGCTATATAGAAATTTCTCTACGTATCCAATTGTCTAAATTTTCAATACGGTTTACATCTAATGGGTATTTAAATAACTACGTACCAATTTGGCAATCATCAATTCCTCCTTGGTTTTGATAACATATACTTTGACCCTCCCGGAGACTTTTGAAATTATAAGTTCATTGGCATGATTTTTATTGTCATCCAATTCAATTCCCAGAAACGCAAGTCCGTCGCAAATCTTGGCCCTTACCTCTGGAGAGCGTTCCCCGATGCCCCCGGAGAAAACCAAGGTTTCTAAACCGCCAAGTGCAGCGGCAAAAGATCCTATCCATTTTTTGGTTTGGTAGCAAAAGAATTCGATGGCTTCCTTGGCACGATAATCCAAATCTTCAAGCTCAATCAACGACTTCATATTGGAGTTGGTTTCGGAAATACCCAATAAACCGGATTTGTGAATTACGGTGTCGTTAAAGGCTTTGGCATCGAGTTTTTCATGCTCCATTAAATAGGAGACCACGCCTGGATCCAAATCACCGGTTCGTGTTCCCATTGGTAGACCGGAAGTAGGTGTAAAACCCATACTGGTATCGATACTCTTTCCATTTTTTACGGCAGCCAGGCTAGCACCGCTACCGAGATGTGCTAGAATTATTTTTTCCGTCTTGCTAGTTTCACCACAAATTCGATGAAGCTCTTCCATCAAAAAAGCATACGATAGGCCATGAAAACCATATCGCTGAACTCCCTTCTTGTAATATGTTCGGGGAATGGCCAACAATTTTGCCACAACGGGCATTGTGGTATGGAAGGATGTATCAAAACAGGTAACTTGTTGTAGGGCCGGATACCATTTCTTGAACATCTCTATCAAAGCAATTTGTCCGTGTAAATGTTCAGGGTCTATGGAACTGATTTTTTTCAATTCCATTATTAAATCATCAGTAATCAGTTCAGGTTCGATATGGCTCATGCCATGTACAATACGATGTCCGATAGCCACAACTAAATCAAAATCTACGTGCTTATCTAAACAAGCCTTCAAATGTTCGACTGCCTTTCCATGACTACTGGCGTCAATTGCGATATTATTTTCAGCAGCGTCATTAGCCTTCGTAAAACTCAAGCCAGCCTTTTCCGAACCAATATTGTCTATCGCACCAGAAAGCAATTCCACAAGTACATCGGCTTTTTCATATAGCGCGAATTTTATACTCGAAGAGCCCCCGTTAATGGCCAATACACACCTATTTTTCTGCATGTTACGATTACATTAAAACAATGGTTATGCTTAATTGCTTGATTTGAAAGCCCCTAATTTTTCCACTTTTGGTTTCAGAGGATTTGAATAGTTTTGTGCACATTGTGACCCATACCAATGATTGCGGTAGTTGCAGGATTTTTACAATGCTTAGGATTAGATAGTAGATCCTTTTATCCTGAAATTTTCAGTTTTCATGTACTTAAAGTAGTATCCTCTTTGTATTAAAGGCTTTATAATTCCCAAAAGCTAAAAGTTACCTAGTCCTGCCATTTGATAAGATTATTCTCTAAGGGGACTGAAATATTTTCATAATTTGGAATGATACGGATGGTAAAGTCGCTGGCTGGCCTTTCAGTAATTACAGTCACCTTAAATACCTGATTAGCATTTTGCTCCGGAGACGATTTCATTTGTATACGTTCGGGTAGACATTCAGAAAATGCGTTGGCATATAGTTCTACCAAAACATTTTTAGGGTCTATTCCATTCAGAGAAATCGTTGTTTCAAGAACAAAACCTTTTTCAGTAGATTCGGATTTCACCTCTTCAAGCCTAATGCCGTTCCATTTGTTTTTCAGTTCATTCTCGGTGTGAATTATTCGTATACCCGCCGCACCTCTTTGGGCAGCACGTTGTACATATTTTTCAGCTGCGGGTAAATAGTGATTTTCGGTATATTCACGCACGGCCCTATTCGCTGAAAATTCCGGGGTTAATACTGCCATACTGTTCCGCATTTTCTCCACCCATTTTTCAGGAATGCCTTCATCATTACGAGTATAAAAATCAGGAACCACTTGTTGTTCAAGAATCGTATATAGTGCAATAGCTTCTTCCGCATCCTCTCGTTGCTGGTCATCATGTTCCTGCATATCGCCAATTGCCCAACCCACCTCGGGTGTATAGGCTTCGGCCCACCAACCATCCAATTCCGATACATTAAGACCTCCATTCACCAAAACCTTCATGCCACTTGTGCCGCAGGCTTCCCATGGATACCGTGGGGTATTCAGCCAGACATCGACACCTTTCACCATATTTTCTGTTAACAGCATGTCATAGTCGCTCAAAAAAACAACATGTTTGTGTAAATTATATTGACGAATAAAAAGCACCCATTCCCGTATCAAAGCTTTACCACTTTCATCATAGGGTGGGGCTTTACCGGCAAGCACTAACTGCACCGGTCTTTCCTGGTTCGTAAGAATACGGACTAAGCGTTCTTTATCGTGCAGCAATAAAGTGGGTCTTTTGTACGAAACAAATCGTCGTGCAAAACCCAGGGTTAATACATTTGGGTCAAAAATATTTTTTGCCACTTCTAACATTCCGGGCTCCCCTGAAACGGATACCTGTGTAGCAAACCGTTTACGTACGAATTCCACAAAACTTGCTCTTGAGGTGGTTCGCATTTCCCAGAGTTTGTTATGGTCTACTTTATAAATATCATCCTGTAGTGTTTTCTGTTCCCCTTTCCAACGGTTTTTACCGCAAGCCTCCGTCCATACTGCATCGGAAAATTCAGAATCCCAGCTCGGCATGTGAACGCCATTGGTAACGAAATCAATCGGAATTTCTGAGGTGGGCCACCTCTCAAATAAAGGCTGAAAAAGTTTACGACTCACCACCCCGTGCAAACGACTAACCCCATTGATGGAACCACTGCCGTGCATTGCGAGATAGGCCATGTTAAAACTTTCATTGGCATTGGTTGTATTTTGCCTACCTAATCCCATTAATTCCTGAAAAGATATGTGAAGTTCCTCCTTTGCATAGGTGCTAAAATATTGCTCCATCAATCCCTGACTGAAATGATCAAAGCCAGCGGCTACTGCCGTATGTGTTGTAAAAAGATTTCCCGCCCTTGTAACGGCTAGGGCTTCTTCGAAAGTGGTTCCTATTTCCTTCATAAAATCACAGGCTCTTTCAAGAATCAAAAAAGCGGCATGACCTTCATTCATGTGGCAGACTTCTGGTTTTAAACCCACCGCTTTCAATAATTTCCAACCACCAATGCCTAATAAAATTTCCTGTTTGATACGGGTCTCCGATCCGCCACCATAAATTTCGCTAGTGATACCTCGATAGGCCGGAAGATTAGCGGCATCATTACTATCCAGCAAATACAATTTCAATTTCCCGATTTGTACCTGCCAGGTACGAAGCCAAATGGGATACCCGGGCAAGGCCACTTTAATACGCAACCATTCCCCATTGGGTAGCCGCAATGGCGAAATGGGTAATTGCCCGGGGTCGTTGTAAGGAAAAAGTGCCAGTTGTGAACCCTCTTTATCAATTTCTTGACGGAAATAACCTTGTCCATATAACAGGCCCACAGCCACGACAGGCACATTTAAATCACTGGCCGCTTTGAGTTGATCACCGGCAACGTTGCCTAATCCGCCCACATAAATGGGTAAAGCTTCGCTTAACATATATTCCATACTGAAATAGGCAATACAAGTTAATGCCGCATTGGGATGCGTCTTTTGAAACCAACCTTGTTCGGCATCCGTCTCCTCTTTTAATTTGATCAGCTCATTGATTTTTCCAACAAAAGAAACATCCGCAAGCTGACGTTCTAAATGGTCTCTAGAAACCGTTTGCAAAACAATCCATGGATTATGGGTAAGTTCCCACAAGGCAGGATCCAGTTGCTGCCATATTTCATCTGCCTGATGGTTCCATGACCATCGCATATTCAATGCCAGTTCTGCTAAAGATTCAACCCCAGGTATACCCGCAGGTAACAGTCCGTATACTTCACTATTAAATTCCTTTTCCATTCCTTATCTAGTTTTATGGTTCAAGGCCTCAAAACCAGAAACCACATCGAACAATTCCTCATCTATGGAACTCTGCCGAAGTCGGTGGTATTTTTTGTTTAAATCGTCAAGCAAATTGCCAATGTTCTTTTCCGCTCGCTGCATGGCCTCCAATCGACTGGCATTTTCGCTGGCTAAAGATTCAACACAGGCTTTGAAGAGGGAGGTAAATAAGTATTCATTGATCAACGCAACCAAGGTCGGTTTTACGGCTCCCACAATTTGGGGAGGTAATATAGTGGGCCACTGTATTTCTTGTAGTGAATTTTTCCATTGCGCGTCCAAGGGTAAAAATCGCTGTTTTACGGGCATGAATCCCGAAACGGGTTTGGGTCGGTTGTGGAATATATAAAAGGTGGAAATTTTTTGATGCTCCTGACGTTGCCTACTTTGATTTAATATTTCGGTAACCAATGGGGTTACAGAATCAATATCGTTAGGCACTTCATATAATTTGGAGGTAGTAAAGCCTTCATCCGACAGTAGCAATTGAATCCGCTCCCCTACTACCCAAAGCTCCTTTTTGCCAGGAATATCACGGAATGAGGCTGCTACAAAACTGGCCATTTGATCATTGAACTGTGCGACAAGTCCCTGATCTGAACCGAATACAATCGCACAACTGGTTTCATTCAAATCTTTACCCCTACTAGGCGACTCATTAATGCCCATTATTTTCTCCGCTTCGAAATAGGCGACAAGCCCTAAGGCTATGGTATGGTAATAATCGGCCAACGAATCTACGGCGGTCTCATATTGAATGATATTCGACCCTGCCATAGCTTTCATAGCGCTCACCACGGATTTCAAATCGTTAGCCCCTTCCGTCTTAGTCCGTAAATTCTCTAGCGTGTCCATTAGGTTTTATCTTAATTGGAATCCTTATCTGGTTCTTCTTGAAATTCGGCAAGTAGTTCTTTGGCAATTTTTAAAATCGCTTTACTGTCTTCTGGACTTAGCTTTTTATTTTCAAAAATCCGCTTTTGTATTTCCACTGGAAAAAGGGCATTGTTTTTCAGAAGGGTATTTTCCGCTTCCTTAATCTTATCCACAGGAATCTTATCCAAGAGTCCTTCTTTTAGTGAAAGGAGTATCCATATTTGCTCCGATGCCGTTAACTGTTGAAGTTCTTCCTGTTTAAGACATTCCCGAATGCGTTTACCATGAGTTATGGTTTTACGCGTATTTTCATCGAGCCTTGTGCCAAAACGAGCAAAAGTTTCCAGTTCCTCGAATTGTGCAAATTCCAATTTTAACTTAGCGATAGCTTCATACGAAGCCAATTGCGCTTTACCGCCGACACGGGAAACTGATTTTCCGACATCGACCGCTGGTAGCATGCCCAGTTCGAAAAGTTTTGGTGACAGATAAATTTGACCGTCGGTAATCGAAATAAGGTTGGTGGGGATATAGGCGGAAATATTCTGTGCCTCGG
>LAZR01002439.1_pt1 | contig 10801 bp, 10 predicted proteins | sample 329461 | NCBI WGS metagenome assembly LAZR01 (sample SAMN03002196, study PRJNA259156) | marine sediment metagenome | biome: sea floor; feature: Hydrothermal impacted sediments; material: marine sediment; isolation source: Loki non-amplified sample from Loki's castle hydrothermal vent sediment ...
ACTACTTTCTCAAAAAGAAGCTGAGCAGGTAATTGAAAAATCTCACGAAACATATTTAAAATGGCGCTTAACGTCATTTACCGAACGAGCAAAATACCTTAATAAATTAGCTTCACTTTTTGAAGAACAAAAAGAAGCTATCGCAAAACTTATGACCGAAGAAATGGGCAAAGTTTACGAGCAAGGTTTTCAAGAAGTTGAGCTATGTGCTGGCATTTGTCGTTACACTGCCGAAAACGGTCCACAAGTACTTGCTGACGAAGAACGTGATATGGACGGCGGTCGCGCAATAATTAGCTACCAACCAACAGGCGTACTATTAGGTATTCAGCCGTGGAACTTCCCGCTTTATCAAGTAATTCGTTACAGTGCAGCTAACATAATGGCTGGCAACACAACTGTGCTAAAACATGCTGGTAACGTATTTGGCATGGCTGAAAAAATTGAAGAGCTATTTAAACAAGCTGGTTTCCCAGAGTATTGCTTTAACAATTTACTTATCGACGGCAAAACCGCCAGTTCTCTAATTGCACACAAAGCAATTAGCGGCGTAACCTTTACGGGTAGTGATGCGACAGGTAAAAAAGTAGCTGAAGAAGCGGGTAAACACGTTAAAAAGACAGTGTTAGAGCTTGGTAGTAATGACGCTTACTTAGTACTCGATGATGCCGATTTAGAGCTTGCAGTTAAAACCTGTGTAACAGGTCGCATGATCAATAACGGCGAAACGTGTGTTTCAGCTAAACGTTATGTTGTTGTTGAGTCACTTTACGATGACTTTAAAGCACAAATTAAAGAGCAATTTGAAGCGTTAAAAATGGGCGACCCAATGGCAGATGACACAGACTTAGGTCCAATGGCCCGTGAAGATTTACGCGACGGTATTCACGACCAAGTAATGGAATCAGTTAAAGCAGGTGCAAAAATAGTAACGGGTGGCGAAATACCATCGCAAACAGGTTACTACTACCCACCAACACTACTTGATAACTTATCGCCTGGCATGCCTGCGTACGATGACGAACTATTTGGTCCAGTAGCTTCGCTAATAAAAGCGAAAGACAACGACGACGCAATGCGCATCGCCAACGACTCTCGCTACGGTTTAGGCGGTGGTATTTTCTCTAAAGATGAGAAAAAAGCTATTGAGCTTGCTAAAAAGCACTTTGACACAGGTATGATCAACATTAATGGCTATGGATTAGCACAGCCTAACTTACCGTTTGGTGGTGTTAAAGGCAGTGGCTATGGCCGAGAGCACGGCGGCTTTGGTATGCGCGAATTTGTGAATGTTAAAAGCATTATGATCGCTAGCTAATTTAGCTGCATAAATGAAATAAGTGTTTTAAATAGATATTTTTAATACCTGTTTAAATACAAAAACTACTAAGCCTAAAAGTGGGTAACCGCTTTTAGGCTTTTTTTAACTTCAAAATCAGATTATAGAAGAGCCTACTATCTACTAAGCCTAAACCGCAACGCAAGTGCACACTAGTATAAATGATAATTTTGCTTTTTAATCATTATCAACATAAAAGAATAATATAACAAATTCAGAAGCACTGATTGCAGCTAGCTGCATAATCAGCAAAAACATAATACCAATTCCGGCTTGAGGGTCAGGCTCAATACCAAAAATGAGCACTGGCGCTAAAATAATAGTAAATAATGCAGCTATAATTCGAATAAAAAAGAGACGCTTATTTTGATAGTTCTTAGCATTAGCTAAAAAATATAAAAGTAAATAAGGTGATAGCATAAACGCAAAGCCAATTTCAGTTGGCATCCAATACTTAATAGCAACAGCAACTAAAGATAAAGCAGCAAGCGCCTTAACTGGGTAGTACATTTTTTTATAATTCACATGCTTTCCTTTGCACGCGGTGCTTTATTAACACCTAATAAAATATTGCCGTTCAATATAAAAACTTTAATTATGCAATGCAATCTATTTCGCTAGATTTAACCTGACAGGCAACAATGAGCGATAATCGGCCATTGAGATTGGCTTAATATAATAGTTTGTTGATTGGCTAATCTATGTGGTTTTCGCATATATTCATGAAAATGAGCGACGCGCGCATATTGTTCTATTTAACTTTTTCTTTAAAGTTTTAGAAAACTTAATGATAGTAATACCTTAGGTTATTTGTTAAAACTATATAAAGTGAAAAAATGAGCGTAGCGTCGGCAGAAATATACGCGATGAACGCACTATAAAATTGTTATGTTTTCAATCATTCAAATGGAGTATGTATGTCAAGAAGTACAGATAATGTTATTAAACTTGTTAAAGCAGGTGGTTTGCTTAGTATAAATTGTGAAGGAAGAAGTACGGATAATGTTTTGAAAATCATTGAGGTTGCTAATTCAGTTGGGAGACCTGTAACTATTAGAAACCTTGATGACCATAGTACAGATAACGTATTACGTATAATTCAAGCTAGTGGCGACAACATTTTACTAGAAGTCTAGTTCCGTAAATATGAAAACATAACAAGTTGCTTAAAAGGAAAAATAACAGTTGGCCATCGCTTCGCGATTATAGCCAACCATTATTTTCCTCTTAGCAAGGTGTTATGTAACTGGAGTGTATTTGAATATCGAAGAGTTTGAGAAAACAACATCTGAATTAGTAAGTGATATTCAAATGTTATCGATGCATTGGGATTTACTCATAAAACTAGATGCCGAAATCATTTCTTCTCCTAGCAAGTTTTCTAAAAGTGAACACTTTTGGTCAATGACGTTTAATGCTCATTTAACATCGGTAAGAATTATTTTATCAAGAGTTTACGATACTAATAAAAGAGTACTATCTATTAAAACATGGCTTGAAATAGTTAAAGCAGAACTAAATAATTTTAAGTTTATGATCGAACCTTCCTGTAATTTAAGTGAATTAGTTATTCAAAATATTAATAACAGCGACCCAGAAACTAACAAATTGGTCAATGCATTTATTAACCAGTTACGTAACAATGGAATTGCTCATACCAACATGAAAAAGGCAAGTTCAGGTATTAATGTTTTTAAAGAATGGGAATTAACGCAATCTGATTACCAAGAGTTGATAACTCAAGCTCAAGAAATTATAAACAATTATATTCCTTATATACTAGGGTATAAAGTCAGTTATAATAGTCTGCACAAAGATGATTATAAAAATATAACTAACCTACTTTAATAAAGTTACATAACAAGAGTCTAATGTTGCGACAGTCCGCTTATGGCACTTTCTAGCTACTCGACAACATAAACGTGGTAGTCGTGTTGTTGCTAGCCAATTCATTATTTTTCGGATGGCGTGGCTTCGCCACTTATCCGGCCTAATAGCTATAACTTTTCCTCAAACCTCGGCACTTTTCGCTTGTCTGCTTTACTCATAGCAAGCTCTTGAATTTCTTCTTGCTTAAGTTCATCGGGTTTATCTTCTAGCGACTCCTGATTAGCATTCTCAAAAGAAAGCTCAGTGAGCAGTGCAAAGTGATCAGAACCGTATTTAGCTAAGCGCTTAATACGCTTTACTTTAAAGCCTTGGCTGTGAAATAAGTGATCGAGCGGCCAGCGCATAAAAAAGTAACTTGCATGAAAAGTATTATAAAACCCACGACCTTTCCGTGGGTCTAAAAAGCCACTTATTTGCATAAACAGGCGCGTGCTACGCGACCATGCAACATCGTTTAAATCGCCGGCAACGATGGTAGGCCGTGTAGGGTTTTTAAGTGCTTTAGCCACCATTATTAGCTCAGAGTCGCGCGGGCGCGATGAGTCTTCCTCCGTTGGGCTTGGTGGTGCGGGGTGAATAAAATGCCCTTGCATTTCAAGGCCTTCATCGTTTTCAAACAGTATATGAATAGAAGGAATGTCGTCTTCTATTAGCTCACATATTTGTGCATCAAGTATTTTAAACTTACTGTATAAGTGCATGCCGTAGCGGTTGTCTTTAGGGCACTCTATGTAATATGGGTAATTTTTTTTAATGACTGATAATTTATTTTCCCACCAGCTATCGCTCTCAAGTGTAATAAGTAGGTCAGGTTGGTGCTCATCAACAAGGCTAATTAACTGCTCACTTTTATGGTTCGACATAAGTACATTTGCCGACATAATCCTTATACTATGGTCTATATGCTTAGGTGCGCTTTGTACTTCTTTTTTAGCAAGCCACGTATACGGGTAAATCCATTTACCTTGTAAAAACATTATAAGAAATGATGTTAAAGCTATAAATACATAACCTATTGCGCTACTTTGCCATAATAAAAACAACGAAGTAACGGCTACAAAACTGGCAATATAAAATACCTGTAAGCGCACAAAGTCGCAGCTACGCACTAAGTAATGCTGGCTGTACGACATAGGTAATAAGGTAACCAGTAAAAAAAAGCCAATAATTATAGCCAGCGCAATGAGCATTTTAATATCCTTTTAAAGTTAATTTAGCGACTTAAAATTGAAAGTATTTCTCGAGTATCGTGCACCATATGGATAACTGTTCGATCTATTTCTATACTCACTGTACCATTATCTCTAGAGCGTTCAATCACTCTACCTCTTTTGTATAAATCGCGTTCTAAAAAGTCGCCTCGGTGATAGCTTTTACTTAGCCCTGGTGGCGTCCAACCTGCGCGAATTAGTTGCTTTGCCTCTTTTTTAGAAAGGTAGCCATTGTCGTTATGCTTATGCGAATGATGATTTTTATGGCCATGTTTATGACCATGCTTATCTTTATGTGGTTTTGCGTCTGCACTGATCGAACATAAAGCCAATACTATTAGTGCTGTGTATATAGGTGCTCTCATAAATAATCTCTAGCATAATTAATAGCTAGAGGTTAACAAATACGGATGAACATCGTATGAAACAACTAACACCTATTTAACGTTGTTTATATTGAGTTTTACAATGGCTTCGCATAATAGCGGGATCGCGTAATTTTAAATGTTTTGTTTTACGCCCTGCATGGCGCTTACGCCAAACTTTAAAACTGCCTTTTGAAATATTGTCGCGCATAAAAACCACCAGCTGCGGATACTTTAATCCGTATAGCTGCTCTATTGCCTCGTAGGGGGGTCTATCTTCCCACGCCATTTCGATAATGCGTGACTGCTGCTCTGGATTAAACATGGTATATCTCACAAAATCTAACTTATACGCTAGGTAAAAATACTTAGATCAATGCAATTTAAGCTCAGTAACTGTATAATTAGCATTCAGATTATGTATTTAAATGGTATCGAATTTATATTTATGCGCACAATATTTCTGTTTTTAGCTTTAACTTTTCCCTCGTTATTACTTGCAGCGCCAAGTAAAACTCTGCGCTGCGTTACAACGCACTACCCTCCTTTTACTATTTACGATGAAAAAGCCGATACATTTACAGGTTTAGATATTGATTATATTAAGTTTATTGAAAAAAACTTAAACCTCAAAATTGACGTTGTTCATTTACCTTGGGCGCGTGTTAAAAAAGAGATGGAGCTGGGCTATTACGACTGCTATTTCTCATTGGCCAACTATAAAGAGCGTACAGAATATTTAGACTTTACTAGCGAGCCTTTGCATACCACTAAGTTTGGTTTATTCACGTTAAATGAAGATAATCTGCTTATTGATGATTTATCAAAAGCCGCTATAGCTATGTTACGCGGCGTTATTCTTCCCAAAATTATCGCTAAAAAATACAGCCTTGATGAGAATAATCTGCTTCGTTCACTTTCAACTAAAGACACTTTTGAGCTACTTGAAAAAAAACGCGTTGAATACGCCATAACTAACTATCAAGCGGGTTTGTGGTACTCAAAGGAATATAAAAACATTTATGCTCGGCAATTAAATGAGTTTACATTTCCTACTTACATTGCTTTTAAGCGTGGCGTAATTGATACAAAATTAGTTGATGAACAAATAAAGCGTTTTAAAGCACAAGCTCAATAATTAATTCTGCACACATTAAGAGATAACCAATGTTTACAAAACTACCAAAGTGGGTTGAATATGGCGCGTTTACACTGGCATTTATAGCGGGCATAGTTAACGCTGTAGGCTTATTAGGTTTTGAGCATCAAGCCATTTCGCACTTATCAGGCTCTGTTACTTTGTTGGGTATTAAGCTAATGAGCAATACCTCAGCCGCTTTGCTGTTATTTAGCATACTCATTAGCTTTATGTTGGGCTCGGCACTTTCTGGCTTTTTACTTGCAGGGCGTTCATTAAAACTTGGCCGCCATTACGACACGCTCTTATTTATTGAAGGCGCTTTACTGTTAGCAAGTGCCTACCTACTTAATCAATCTTATGTTTATGCAATTACGCTTGCCTCTGCTGCTTGTGGGTTACAAAACGCGTTAGTCACTAATTACAGTGGCGCGGTCGTTCGTACCACACATTTAACGGGTATTTTTACTGACCTTGGTTTGATGATAGGTAAAGCACTTAAAGGTGAGCAATTTGATACGCGTAAAGGCGTTATGTTTTTACTTATTATTGCAGGCTTTTTATTAGGCGGTGTAGCCGGTTTTGTTTTATTTGAGCATTACTTAGTGCTGGCTTTGGTGTTTCCTGCTGCGGCTTGTTTTGTTTTATCAATTACGTATCGGGTTTATAGGTTACGTACGCTTTAACGCAACGAGTTTAAAAGCACATTAAAACCGCATATTATAGAGGCAATGCAATATAGATTACTTTCAAGGAATGTATGAAACCTTATTTTTTGCCGCTGTTATTACCCTTCAGCCACACTGCATTTGCCAACAATCAAAATAACGATGCAATAGAAACCATAACAACGACGGCATCGCGTATTGAAGCGCTATCTACCCCACTGCCTTTATCAATAAGTACACTAAGTGAAGCGCAGCTAAATAGCATAGCGCCTACCCATATTGAAGAAGCCCTGCAACGTGTAGCGGGAGCTAATATTCAACGCGGAAATGGACAAGAGTATTTACCCGCGCTTCGCTCACAAGTGCTTTCGGGCGCAGGCGCTTGTGGTGGCATACTAACCCTAGAAGATGGCATACCACTCAGAGCCGCCGGGTTTTGTAATATAAACGAGCTATTTGAAGCCCACAGCGAAATGGCGCATCGCATAGAAGTACTCAAAGGCCCCGGCTCTGCACTTTATGGCTCAAATGCTGTGCATGGTGTTATTAATGTAATAACGCCCGATACCACACAAGGCGGTGGCTTAGTTGGTTTAGATTACGGCTCGTACGGCTATACTCGCTACAAATTACGTGCAGGACAAGATTACGGCAACAGCGGTATAGGCATTAACGCAAGTATTACCGACGATAGCGGTTACCGCGACGACGAAAGCGTAGAGCAACAAAAAGTTAATATTCGCCATCGCTATTCAAATAATAATTTATTACTTACCTCTGGGCTTACTTACACGAATCTCGATCAACAAACGGCTGGATTTATTACAGGTTTTGAAAGTTACAAAGATGAAGATCTCGCGCAAAAAAACTTTGACCCAGATGCATTTAGAAAAGCACGCGCATTTAGAGCGTGGAGCAACGCAACATGGCAATTAAATAACGATGATGTGCTCTCTACTACGTTATATTTTCGCGACCAAAGCATGGACTTTTTTAAGCACTTTTTACCCGGCACACCGCTTGAAACAAACAGTCAAACAGGCTTTGGCGTGCAATCGCTTTATCAACATAATTTACAAAGTAATGTAAAAATAAACCTAGGGCTTGATGGCGAATACACGCAAGCCGATTTTACTCAAAGCCAAAATGAGCCCACGCAAGGCTCTGCATTTTTAGTTGCTACAGTGCCACAAGGCAAACATTACGATTACGATGTAAACGCGACGCTTTATGCGCCTTTTGCATCTGTTGATTGGCAATTAAATAAGTGGTTACTTACCGCTGGTGTACGTTACGAGCATATGCAATATGACTACACCAATAATATGCTAGCAGGTAGAACAAAAGACGATGGCACAGAATGCGCGTTTGGGGGCTGCCGATACAGCCGCCCAGCGAGTGCTAAAAATAGCTTTAGTAATTTATCGCCAAAGCTTGGGTTGAGTTATCAGTACAATACAAATAACACGCTTTATGCGAACTTTTCTCGCGGTTACCGCGCCCCACAAGCCGCTGAGTTATACCAATTACAACGCGAGCAAACTACTGCAAATTTAAGCGCCGAAATAGCGAATAATGCAGAGCTGGGTATTAAAGGAATTTACGAAAAACTACGTTATGGTGTGTCGGTTTACGCTATGAGTAAACACAATACGATTTACCGTGATAGTGACTTTTTTACGGTAAATAATGGCAGCTCTCGCCATCGTGGTATTGAGCTTGAGCTTGACTACCAGCTAACGCAGTCGCTTGCGCTTAACTTTGCTGGCACTCACGCAAAGCATACTTATACTAACAACCAAATTCTTAACGGTTTAAATATAAACGGCAACGACATAGATACCGCACCGCGTAATATTGCTAATCTCGATTTAACATGGCAAGCACTAAACAATGTACAATTTGCTTTGCAGTGGCATCGCGTTGGTAACTACTACACCGACCCAGAAAACTTAAATAAATACCAAGGGCATGATGTTTTAAGCCTGCGCGCGCAGTGGCAAGTTACCAATAATCTTGAAGTGCTTGCTCGCATTATTAATTTAACCAATAAAGCTTATGCAGAGCGCGCCGATTACACCAGTTTTACAGGCGACAGGTACTTTCCTGGCAAACCTCGTAACGCGATGCTTTCGGCAACTTATACGTGGTAATGCTTATTTAAGGGCTAAGCTAATTTAACTGATTTAAGTCGCTCATGTATTTCATGGGCGACTTTTTCATTACCTTTTTAAACATAGTAATAAATGCACTCACCGACTCATACCCTAATAACTCCGACACCTGCTGCACACTTTGCTTATCTGAAAGCGCTTTTAAGGCTGTAATTATATGCAATTGCGTACGCCACTTTCCAAATGTCATGCCGGTTTCTTTTTTAATTAACCGCGCTAATGTGCGCTCAGTTAATGCAAATTGCTTAGCCCATTGTGGTAATGTTTTTCGATTGTTTGGCATGTTTATTAACTGATCGCTCATGGTTTGAATTACCTCGTTTTTAGATAATACAAAATCAAGTGGCTGTACGGGCATGTCAATAAGTTGATCAAACAATACCTGCGCCAAACGTGCTGTTTTACTATTTAAAGTATAGTGCTGATTATGCCCAGCCAACTCGCACATTAGCTCTTTAACCAGTGGCGTAATGGCTAATGTACACGTATTTAGCGGCATACCGTTTTTACTACTATCAACAAATAAATGACAGAGCTTTGCGTTATCAGACGCCCTATTACTATGCACTTTTTGTGCGGGGATCCAAATTGCACTGTGCGTAGGCACCATCCACATTTTTGCCGACACTTCGCAGGTTACATAACCATGCAGGGCTAAAATTAATTGCCCTTTAGGATGGGTATGCAGTGGTATTTCGTGACTTGCATGGGCGTGCTCTATTTTGGCTATTATGGGCTGCGCCATAGTTTCAAAATTTTTAATGTCGTCCCAACCAATTGCATCAAACATAGTTTTGTCTGTTTTTAGTTATTTAATGTCATTATCTCTAAATTATAGTTTTTGCTAAGCCTTTATACTAGCGCCCATTATGCATTAGTAACAACTCAACTTTAATGGCCTTCTCTTTTGTTAAATAACACACCTAAATCACGCTTTGCTGGCATATTGCTAGTACTTGGCATATTGCTTATTGCCGCCAATTTACGTGCAACATTTACAGGTATTGCACCTGTGCTTGAACAAATTATTAATCACTTTGGGTTAAGTGCTTCGCAAGCTGGATTTTTAACAACACTGCCACTCATTGCCTTTGCGGTTATATCGCCAATGGCCGCAACTCTTGCTAAAAAACAAGGTTTAGAGCGCACCTTATTTGTCGCTTTATTATTTATACTTGCGGGAGTTGCAGCGCGGGTAATAAATACCTCGGCCATGCTGTTTGTGGGTACCGCTATTATTGGTGTGGGTATTGCTATAGCAAACGTATTATTACCGAGTTTAATTAAGCGCGACTTTCCTGCAAAGGTCGCGTTAATGACCTCAGCCTACGTGCTTACTATGGGCGTGGTATCGGGTGGATTTTCTACTTTAGTATTCCCGCTGAGCCAGCTAAACGGATTAGGGTGGCAACTTGCGCTGGGTTCATCAGCCATTATCACTCTGGCGAGTATTATTGTGTGGATATCGCAATTAAGTAAACATACTAAACCCGCGAAAATTGCTCAGCACACTAACACTTCAAAAAGTGTATGGCGTTATTTACTTGCATGGCAAATTACCCTACTGCTGGGCTTAAACTCATTTTTAAATTATATAATTATTACGTGGTTACCCAGCATATTAATCGAAACCGGCCAAAGTGCTACGCAAGCGGGTGCTTATCATGGGGCTTTTCAAATAGCGACTGCATTACCGGGTTTAATATTAATTCCGCTATTGGCAAAATTAAAAGATCAAAGCGCGCTTAGCTTTATTTTAGCCATGCTCAGTGCACTCAGTGCATTGGGGTTACTTTACATGCCTAGCTTTGCTTTTATTTGGACCTTAATGCTGGGCTTTTGCTCTGGAGCATGTTTTATATTGGGGCTGTCGTTTATTAGTTTGCGAACTGACGATTCGCAGCAAGCGGCCTCGCTTTCTGGTATGTCGCAAAGTGTAGGTTATTTACTTGCCGCTATTGGGCCTATGCTAGCTGGTGCATTACACACAACGACGGGAAGTTGGAGTGCGCCATT
>LAZR01002440.1_pt1 | contig 10800 bp, 18 predicted proteins | sample 329461 | NCBI WGS metagenome assembly LAZR01 (sample SAMN03002196, study PRJNA259156) | marine sediment metagenome | biome: sea floor; feature: Hydrothermal impacted sediments; material: marine sediment; isolation source: Loki non-amplified sample from Loki's castle hydrothermal vent sediment ...
TCCGCTGCAATCTTGTCCAGCATGGCGACGATTTGCGACCGGCTTTCCTCTTGCAATCGATCTTGCCGTTCCATGTATTCGTCGAATTCCTCTTGCGTGATTTCCTTGCCCTTCTTGAGCAATGCGAACGCTTCCATACCGGCTTGCATGAGCCCGAAGGCGGTTTGTAATAGAACTGCTATTTGACGAGGGTTCAACAAGGCTATGGTCCTCCAGAATTTGCCGGGCGCTTTGGATTAGCGAAAGCGCGGCGGCGAGTTTATCGCCAGCATCGCGGTCGGTACTGATATAATCGCGGGCGATTGCAAGAATAGCGTTGGCGCTATCCAACGAAAGCAGGACTTTCCGGGCGGCATCCTGCGCGATGATTTCGTTTTGCAGACCAGTGGCAAGTCCCCGGTAACTTTCCGTGAGCAGCGTTTCAGCCGCGATCAGTTTCTGCTTGTCGCTTTCCAGCGCGCCGCACGCGCTTAGGGAAATCGCCAGCAGTAACACCATCGTTTTGAACATAAGTACCCCTTTCAACTCTGTTTAACTGGCGCAGTTCAATAGCGAGTAACCTGCGGTCGATGCGCCAGAGGAAATAGAACACGATAAGGAAAGGACTTTCCTTATAGTATTCCAGAAAGTAGTTAAAGAATTCAGTTTCCATTTAATTTAACACTCGCGGCCATTGTATTCTCGTCTATTTGCGTGAACCCTAGTTTTCGCCAATAGCGGGCCATTTTTGGGGCGCGTGCTGTATTCACTTTGATATACCCGCTTTCCCCTACTGCCACTGCGGCGACCGCTAGCATCGACTTCATTTTCCTGTAGGTAGGCAAAAAGCCTCTTGAATGCCCATCTATCCATAAAACATTGTGATCGTCGCTATCTCTAAAGAAAATAACAATACCATCGTGCGGTGTTGTAAAGGCTAGAACTATACTACTTAAATACTCCCGGTAACCTTTTTGGCCATGGTTAAGACGTTTATTGTAAATCGCAAAGTACGCTTCAATTACCCTGTCAACTAAGTGAATTGAAAGCCCTTTGGTATTTATCCACATATCCTTGATTGCGGAAAGGTCCGTTTGCCGGGTCATGGCGGGCACTCCAGCTATTGTATACGGCTATGCCCTTCGGCATACCGTAGGTGTCGATATTCCATTTCAGGATTGTGGAACCGACATGCACGTTGAAATCCGGGTCGGTAAGTAACCGTTCACGGGTTGCCTCACTCCAGCGTGGCACGGAAGGAAAGCGGTTTGTGCATTGTTGCGTCATGGCGGTAGCGGTGCATAGAACTTGCATCAACCCGTAACTAGGATCAGTCGGGTTGATAGCTTGCGGGTTTTCGTTGCTTTCGATTATGGCGATTGCCTTGATGATGCGCCAGTCCAGCCCCTTGAACGTACCGTGTTTGTGGTATAAATCGTCCAGTGACAGTGGAGTAACGACCGGCGCGCTTGCCTTGGCGGCGGTTTTCAGGCTGGAAAAGATACCGATTGCGGCGAGCATTATTCCGGCGGCGATTATGGCATTATCGTTTTTCATGCGTCTTTTAGTCCATAGACGCGGACCTCCCCGCTGGCGATGTTACCACTGTTGAATTTCAATTGAACGGCATTTATGGCCTCGATAGCCCTTCGCACGCCTATTCCCTGGACAGAATAGTGAAAGCTATCAGCACCCTCATAAATAGTTTTGATGAACATACGGAGCCAAACTGCCGCGTTCAATGGGTCGGAAAGCCAAATCTGGCCTGAAATTCCCCCTGTAGAGGTGTTGCTGACCGCTTGGTTCGCTCCTAAGTCGGTCATTATAATTTGGTTGGTGGCGGCGTTTACAAGTTTCAGACCGTTACCACCGGTGTCCACCGTGTCTAACGCCCATCCGTAATTGGTGCCGCCTGCGTTGAACGAGATACCGTTATTGGCGCTTGTTCGAATTATAAATCCCTGATTATTGGTTACCGGAATAACATTGTTGAAATCAATCAGGAAGGACTTAAATGGTGAGACAATAGTGTCGTTAATATCAACCGTTGGAACAGCGGACGGGGAATAGGATTTTAATAATTTCAAGCCGCCTCCTTCTGCGGCTCGTGATAGCTGTATATCGACCATTAGTCAGCCGTCCACATGACACCAATATCGACCGCCGCGCCGCTATCGTTACGGACGAAAACACTCTCGGTTGTGTCGATAGTGATAACATCGCCGGGGCCAAGATTAATTCCGCGTGTAGCAGAAACATTATTATCGCCAATTTGCACGGTGGCGGCACCGTCTTTATTTTGAAACATTGCCGAGCGCTTTGTAGCGAATGAGCCTAAAACCGACGTTGCAGCCGCGTTGGCACAAGATACATCCGCTACCGTGTCCAGCACGGACGGTTTAGTAAGTGAAACCTCACTAAACGACGCGGACGGATTGATAAATTGCATAAATTGTGGTGCGGTTCGCACAGTAAAGAACGTAATACTTTCGCCTGTCTGTGCGAGATTGGAAACGAAAACTTCCGCGAAGTCTATAGGCCCGATCGACATACCTTTTTTGAACGGTACGGCGGAATTGCGTTGTGAATTAAATTTAATGGACAGTTCGGCAGTGAGGCTCGTTGCGTCCAGTGCCCAGATAAAATTGGCCGCGCCAAATTCAAAGCGCACGTCAGACCGCACATCGTCCAGCGGAATTTTAACGATATTAATAAACGCCGTGTCAACACCATATAACGGCGGTGCGCCGCCGGGAATATCAACCGGGAATGTCCGACCAACTATTTGATCGCGCGGATATGGACTACGTTGTGTCATTTGCTGGCCAATACTGCTATGCCGATTGCCGCCGCGATACCTGCGGCGATGAACGTCGGATTAATCCCGGCTGTAACCAGTGCCGGTGCATCATTATCCGAGAATTTGACACGCGCCAGACTACTGCCCGCTTGTCGTTCGATTGTATCCCGTATCGCGCTAATCTGGAATGCGGCCCCCTGTTCCAGAACTGCCGCTAATTCCACAACTTCGGACCCGCTTAATCCTATAGAGCCAATATTGGTTTCCGTGACAGTCGAGATATTAGTGGAACTGTCTGTTACCGTCTTACTTGAACTTCTTCCGCCCATTATCTTATTACCTTACGGATAAGGAAAAACAGGGCAGTTCCGGCGGCGGCAACGACTAAGAGTACGGGAACCGTTGACCCCAAATTACCGGCGACCGCGCTAGCGGTATCGCCAAAGAAACGGGACGCGCGGGTTAATCCTAACCCGCCGTTTTCCGGTGGAATATCGTAGTTTTTCAGTATCTCGCCGATATTCACACCCACCGGCGCAATGTCGATAAGGTTGCGGTCATTGAATTCGTTAGGCGCGCCGGACACTGCGGGGCCAGCCGCGCCGCCGGTAAACCCCGGCAGGTTGAAGCCGCCGAATGCGGCCAAACCACCTAACAGGCTATCGGCGCTAGTAGCGGTTTTCTGGAGTAAGCTACCGCTTGACGGTTGTGTCGTACCGACTTCGGTGCTTGAAATTGCTTGTTCCGTTGGCATGGGGTTACCTTAAAAAGAGATAGAGCGCGACCGCAACCCCGGTGATGACAATAAGGGGCGCACTCATACTGAATAGCCGTAAATCCTTCAACGGTTCCGGCCCGGTTTCAACCCCTGTTTCCGGTGTAATGCCGCCGAATGTTGGCGGTTTACGAACCGGAAAAACTTGCGAATTAGCCACCGCGCGCCGTGGTTCAAGCGCGGGCTGGATCATAAAATTTTCGATAGGTGTAAACCCCGAAAATTCCGATAGTGGGCGGGTGGTTAAGAGCGACATTAACTTGACCTGCGCATTGCGTTGATTATAACCACAAACGCAATGATCGCCCCCGCTATGACAATCAACGTAGTACCGGAAACATTGACGCCACCGGACGTGAAATCAAGAAACGCTTTTTTCGGAATTGCCGCTCCTGTGCTTTCCTGCCCCTGATCCAGTGTACGCCCCGCCGCGTCCCGTATGAAAGTAGGGTTGCGCAACGGGTCACTTGACTGGTCAAGCAACTCCTGCGCGAAGAAACGCGGCAGGATTTCGCGGCCCGTGAACGCCAGCCCTTCACCGGCCCCTTGAAAAATAGAACTGACGTTGGAAAAGAAGCTGCTATCCACCGGGGCTGTAGCTAATACACTCATGGGTTTATCCCGCGTTGTTTGCCCCACCGCGCAACGGCACGATTTCCATGGGATAGATAACCATCTTGGTTGCGCCCGCACCTACGGTAACATCGGCTTCGATCAGCATTTCGGAAAAACCGAGGGTGTCGATACTTTCCCCGAGATACCCATCGGTAACGTGATCGTAAAAGTACCATCCGTCGATGGAATTGTCGTCGCCACGGCGCAACGGGAAGTAGGCTTCGCCTACGCTATCGTAAACGTTTTGTAACCCATTCCGTAAGCGGTACACTTGCGCCATAACATCGTCACCAGCGGACAGATCGGCGAATACGGTACTGCCGGAAATCAGCTTGAACCGGGTCATAATGTCGCCCTGATCGACGCCCGCGTCGGACGTATTGATCAGGAAACCGCGATACAGTTTGCCGACGGGTAATTGTATCTGGAAACGGGTATTCGATGCGACGATTTCCCGCTCGATTGTCGGGATACGCCATGACGAAAACGGGCCGGATACATTGTAACTCTCCAGAGAATAAATCTCCAGCGTCGGTTCCGTAGTCCACGCGGTCGCAGCGGAATTGATGCTGGTAAACGTACCCCATGTTATAGCGATTTCGAGACTGGACAACTCGCGGCTGTCGAGCGCGGTATCCATTGGCTTGACGGCATTCGGCATCCATAGCGGCAGGATTAGCACGCTGTCGAATGGCGCGTTAGCGGTTGCAGCATCACCATACGCCGCCGTGATCTTCGGCGGTACCTTGTAAAGATGGTAGTTCAGCCACCACAGAGCGTTGGCGTCCAGCGACCGCAGAACGTCGGTACCATTGGCGATCAGTTCGATACGTTTCACCACGGCCCACTCGTCACCGCGTTCGATATTCGCCTCAACGTTGTTCGCGCCGGTACAGGTCAGGGCACCTTGTAAGCGCAAGTACAGTTCACGGTAAACCATGCCGCGCGATAGCTTTTCGGATACGCGGTTGTTGATCGAAAACGCAACGCTTGTTGCGTTCTGTCTCTGGCGGACGCTCTGTGCCATCTTATGATCCTATCCTACAGGTTTTGAGTGTTGATCAGGCGAACAACAGCGGCTCGCTGAAAAGTCCGCTTTTCGGTTGCGGTACCGGGGATACGGAACTACCCCGGACGGTTGTGCGCACTAGCGGACTGCGCGCGGCGAGTTGATTAAGCGCGAACATCGCCAGCACTGTAACCGTGGCGATCATGGCAATATTGCGGAGAGTTACCGGCATATCAGGTAAACCCCATTTCGCCCTCGAAGATGCGACCAACCAGTGGCTTGTCCGCTGCTACCTTTGTGCCACGCGTCAGGCGACGGGCCGTCGCACTGCGGGCGGCGAGTTGATTGAGCGCGAACATCACCAGTAATGTTACCGTGGCGACCATCGCAATGTTACGTAGGCTTATCGACATCCTTTACCGCCTTCTTTTCCGGGTCCGGCGTTTGCCCTTCCGGCGGTTCGCCGCTTGCGCTTTCTTTATGTTGCGGCGGCTTGCCGCCTTTTGCTTCGCGCTGGCCATCGGCTACGGGTTCGGTTTGATCAGGGGGCGGAGCGGTGTCCGGTTTACCACCGCGATTGTCGCTAGGCTTAGCGCTAGCGTCAGTCCCCATGTTTTCAGGCTCCATCCGAGGAACGACATTTTTCACGCTCCCCTTCCGGTGAACGCCGTTACCATTGGTATCCGGTTGGCGATGATTACCGCCAGTATCGCCACCAGTCCGGCGTTGAGTAGTTTCTGTCTCATTGGCTGCCTTGTCCTTTCGTTCATAAGACAATCCGACTGCGGTAAGAACTAATCCCAATACTACGATAAGCGGGTTCATGTTGTCAAGTCCTCGTTTTCAGTTTACTTAACGGGGTAAAGCGACCGCAATAGAAAAATTCGAATTGCTGTAATGTATTTGCATTGATCAATTCCGGTTTATTGTATTCTCTTGCCAGTATTTTTGCATCGTCCATTGATATTGCGAACAGGAATAGCCTTGTGCATTGGTCACGAACCGTCTTATTCAATTGAGTAGGGCGATGGGTAACAAAGTGACTATTGTGCCCCAAATGCCTTGCCCTTGTGGCAAGCCAGAACATTTGATCGTTATAGCGACCAACGCTTTCAGCACTCTCGTCAATGAATATTGCGCAACTGATCGACCGGCGTACAACATCAAGAAACTCCGCGCTATCCATAGTCTGATATGAAGCGTTCCAAGCCGGGTTACATAGCGGGTCAAGTACAATGGTTTCAATCCCCTTTGCCCGATACCTTTGCGCCAGACTTATCGCCAGTGTCGTTTTTCCGCTCTCCGTTACCCCTGCGATCAGACTGTGCGGCACCGCGATTACTCCATTTGAAATAAAGATTAACCGTCCATTGCTTTGCCCTTTGCCAACGGCTCTTGGTTTTAGGCATTGCAAAGCGCGGCACGGCGTAACCGATCATGGTAATAGCGACAACTATACCGGGCGGTAAGTCGCTCATGCCTTTTGCCTCGCAATAGACAACCCATGCCGATTGCATTTGCGCCCGCTCGTCTATGCCATATTTTTCATTGATAATCGGTGCCCACTCATCGCCCCCTATTAATTGACCAAGCGCGAAGATGCTTTCGGCGATCTGCCGCCCGGTATCGGTTGGGGTAGTCGCTGGAGCGCTTAGGGGAGTCCCGTCCGCCGCGCGGGATACCTGGGGGCGAGGTTCGGCCAAGCGACTGCGCGGCGTTCCCATGCCCCGCTTCATGCGGATTGTGCCGTCCTTGTTCAAGATCGGCCCACCGTCCCCACCGGTTTCATGCCGCGCCGGGTCATACGGCTGGCCCTCGCGGTCAACTAATCCGGCAGTTTTTTCTTGAGCGTCCGCAGTATTCGCCGCGTTTTCTTGTTCCATTGCCACAACATTTACCTGCGGTTCCGGCATTTCCTTAGTCAAAGCGTCGGCAATATTATCGACTTTTCCCATGTTACTTTAATCCTTAAAGAAAAAGACCGGGAACGCTTCCGCGCCCCGGTTTTAGTTGCCATTCGTGAGCAAGCGGCTTAGAATGGGGTTGCGTACCTCAATCAATATAAAGCATTGCAATTCAATGTCAAAGCGAAAAAAGCGGCTTAAACCCCTGACAACGCGCGAATATTTGCGACTGGTAAAGCAAAATAGCGACTTAGTCCCATCGCAACGTAAATATAAACGCAGAGTAAAATTAAATAGATGGGAAAAAGGCGCTATTACTAAAGCGGCCAATAACGTGGCCCGTGCGGGTTCCCATAAGACACTGTTCCCCCTAAGTAAATCACAAGCAAGAGCAATAAAGGATAAGTCCCTGATTGTCCGTCGCGGCATTCGTGGTGTGCGAATAAACAACCCTGTACGCGATACTGAAATACATATCATAGATGGCGAACTAGAGGTACAGCAGAACGGTAGACTATGGCATAGTAAATCCCTACCACCGGACATTGACTTAATAGACGCCGCTATAGAAATACTTTTCATTACTCGTAAAATAACTTTTATGTCTATGTTAACCACTAACGGGCGTTCCGATATTGGCGATGATACGCCAGAAGGTATTATCTCACAAGTCGCCAGTTATCTGGAACAATACGCCGATTTCGACCAGTGGTTTGTTGGCGTTACTTGGTATTATGAGCCAGACTAAACAATTCTGGACGATTGACGCGGAAACCGACCCGTTCGTACACGGCAGGGTGCCGGTTCCTTTTATGTGGGGAATATTCACTGGTAACGAATACTTTACTTTTGATGGCGATAACTGTACGGAACAATTTATTTCCTTTATAGAGAATAAAAACGTCTACCTTTATGCTCATAACGGTGGGCGCTTTGATTTTATGTTTTTGCTTTCTTACTTGCAAAACACAAAAATAAAAATAATTCGTAATAGACTGGTCGAGATAAGAATAGGTAAAGCTATTCTACGGGATAGTTGGTCGATTATTCCTATTTCGCTGGACACATACAAGAAAACAAAGATCGACTATACTAAATTTGAAAAGAGCGTTCGCCATAAGTACATTGACGAGATACGCGAGTATATGAAAGACGATTGTCTTAACCTGTATGAACTGGTCGCTTCATTTAGAAAGAACGCTGGAAAAGGTCTTACAATAGCAGGAAATGCGCTTTCATTCTCCCGCAAGTTAAATATAGATGTGGGTACGACGAACTGGAAACATGACCAGCGGTTCCGCCCGTTTTACTTTGGCGGGCGTTGTCAGGCATTCGACGCGGGCCATTTTACCAATATAGATATATTCGATATTAAGTCAGCTTATCCCTTTGCCATGATGTATGAGCATCCGACAGGTAAAGAGCATCATATCCATACTGACGGGCGCTTATTACCAACCGCACGGTTAAAGAAATCGTTCGTTAAAGTGGAATGTTATAGTAAGGGGGCGTTTCCTTTACACGATAAACATAAGCTGGAATTCCCGCACGCTTATGGTTTATTTCATGTTACCGGGTGGGAACTGGCGACTGCTTTAAAGCATGGGTTAATAGATAAGCAAAGGCAATTCATTATCCATGAAACAATGGAATTTATTAATACAATAAACTTCAAACCTTATATTGGCCACTGGTTTAAGCAAAAGGAAAAGGACGATAAAGACCTTGCATTGCGCTATATTGCTAAGACAATGCTCACTAGCCTATACGGTAAACTGGCACAAAACCCGGTTGAATACAGGGACTACAAGGTAATGCCGGGCGGTTCAAAGCTAATTGACGGCTGGAAACTAGGACCGGAATTTAATGATAAGGAATATCATTACCGCCCGGTACTCCACAACCTCATTGAAAAGTACGGCGAAAAATGGATACGCGCCCCTATCTATTACAATGTCGCAACGGCGGCGTCAATTACCGGGTTCGTCCGCGCAATGCTATTACAGGCAATGGCGGCGGTTGGCCCTGACAGGGTACTGTATTGCGATACCGATAGCCTGTTCATTAACAAAGGCGACTATGACGGTTTGCGCCGCGACGGCAAGCTGGGCGCATGGGGATGGGACGGGCGGGCGGACGATTGCTATATCGGCGGACGCAAGATGTACGTTGCCTATGGCGACCAGTTCGACAAGGGCACTAAGAAGGCCAGCAAGGGGGCCAGGCTAACCAATAAGGAAATAGAACGGGTTGCCATGGGCGGATTGGTTAAGTGGTCCAATCCCGCGCCAACATTTGCTATTGACGGGCGACCCACTTTCATAGTACGCTCATTGCGTCGGACAGTTGATCCGAAAACACATAACTAACATGATCGGAAAACACGATGGCTAAAAAGACGTTACCGAGCGACCCGAAACTGCGCTTCAAAGAGCAAGCGACAAGCCGGGTCAATACCGCTATCTACCAAATCGACCTGGTAGGTAAGCTGGCCAGTTCCTCAAATTCCTACACCGAGGAACAAATTCTGGCAATCGAAAAGGCGCTTGGCAATGCGGCAGTTGCTGCAGTCAAAACCCTTCGTGATTACCTCAAGGGTGTCCGCCCGAGCCAGTCCACCGGCTTCAAACTCTGACCAATGGTCCACCCGTGCAAAGATTGTGGCATAACATTTGACGGTGGACGCCGTTTAATTTGCCTCAAATGCTACATGAAACGGGCGGGCGGTTCGGTCAGGAAAGCTATCAAACTCATAGAAAGGAACTCAAGATAATGGAACTCGTCAAAAAGATTACCCCGCGTACCGTCGGTTGTCTGTCGGAACCGGGTCAGGAATTCGTAGTTTTCGGCATGGTCTATCGGGCGCAACCCGAGACCACAGATAAAGGGCCATTCATACGTTTCGGCGGCATGTTCGAAGCGCGGCGCGGCAAGGACGAATTCAGATCATCCGAACTGATCGTCCCTAGCGTGGTCGAAAGTCAGGTTATGTCGGCCTATCAGGCGGCAACCGCCGAAGCTGGACCGGAAGCGCAGGTATCCGTCGCGCTGGCGTTTCGGTTCCGTACCGTCGAAGATAAATCCTCGGTTATCGGTTATATCTGGCGAGCCGATATGATCAAGGATCCGTTGACTACCGACCCGCTGGCGGACCTGCGCGCCGAAGTATACGCGCTGCCCGCGCCGAAAGGCGACAAGTAAAACAAGGGATGCCGGGGCGGAAACGTCCCGGTGTTTTTCCGATGGGCAAAATACTTTTATTTAACACTGTAGACGATAAAGCAGCATTTGCACAAAAATTCCACTATTTACTAAAGGAATGCGACAATATGCTTATCGTAGGTTCGTCTAAAGGGAGGCTAAAGTGGGAGGGATACGCATTTGAACGCCGTAACTTGTTGTGGAGTATTGAGAAATTTAAGCATGAAATGATGTTTGAACCAGAGGAAGAGGAATAGAACTATGCCACTCACTCCCTATGCTAAATTGATCGGCGCGACCACCATGCTTGAACGCGCTGTTACTGTTGCTCGCTTAAATAGTTGTGTCTCAAATTTGGTATTAGTAAAAGCGAGCAATAAACTCGTACAACGCAGGTTAACTGAATATCTAACTCCCATATCCCGGAACATTTACGCGGACGGGCGCGCGGTGGAATTCGCGTTCGAAAAACTGTTGAAGGAGCAAGGACAATGAAAGCTACAATCCACTATATTGA
>LAZR01002441.1_pt1 | contig 10799 bp, 24 predicted proteins | sample 329461 | NCBI WGS metagenome assembly LAZR01 (sample SAMN03002196, study PRJNA259156) | marine sediment metagenome | biome: sea floor; feature: Hydrothermal impacted sediments; material: marine sediment; isolation source: Loki non-amplified sample from Loki's castle hydrothermal vent sediment ...
TATATTAAAAATTAGGAGGATATAAAAATGCCATGGTCAATACTAAAAGAGAATGAATTCATATTAGGTAATTTATCGATATGGATTAAAGCCAAAAATGGAACAGAAGCAAAAAAGAAATTAAAAAAAATTATACGAGATCTAAAAAAGAAGGGTATAAAAATAGACACATCTGAAACTGAAACTATTATAGGAAAAGATAGAGATTACATTTGGTAAAATTATTTATTAATTAAACTTTTTTTTATTTTAAAATTCTCTTATATAAACATTAAAATATCTAATATGTGATAAAAAAGTATCTTTCACTCTCTGCATAAGATCTGATATTGTATCATACCGACTATCAGTCATAATATATCCTATATTAATTTTTTTCCCAAATACATCTAAAATAAGCTCACCATGGAATTCAATATTTGACTGCTTACTAAATTGATTGTAAACTAACTCCTTTGTTAATTTCTCTACCTTTAACTTTATTGGTATATTTATATCTTTTATTTTCTTCTTTGTCATCTTCTCACTCCTATATAAATTCAAATTCCTTAAATCTTGACTTAAAAAATCTTGTAATTTGTTCCTCAGACATTATCTTAGCTTTTGTAAAATTAAATTCATATAATACTTTAATAAATTTTTTAATACTTTTCTCTTGAGCTTTCATTACTTTCATTAGTTGTTTATAATTATTAAATACTTTTTCTAAGGTATACTTATTAGATTCATAAACTTCTAAAATTCCTTTCATCAAACTAATTTGATTATATGATCTTAAACTTACACCACCATAAGACACTTCAAATAAAGTCTTTTTAATATCTTTATAAGATGTCTCATTAATAGTTGCATCTCCTAAAAATAATTCAACATTATCAATCCAAACAACGCCAGTTGTTAAATCATCTAACTTATCCATTCGAGCCAAATGCCCCTTATTTTTTGTTATTAATTTATCTCGTTGCTTCGTTAAAGATTTAACCAAAAATAAAGTTTTACAATAGAAAAAAATAAATTATATTATATTTTTAATTTGTTTTTTATTTTTAAATTGTAATTTTGTATCATTATATCTGCTTCTTTTATGAGTATTTCTGGGTTAAAAAAAGCGTTTCTATAAATAGTCTCATATTCATTCCTTTTAATAGTATTATTACTATCTTGGTATAAATCAAATAAAATACCCATTTTCTCCATATCCATTTTTATTGCGCCTCCTTATGAGAAAAACTACAATGAATACAAAAGTAATGTATTTCTTTTAATATAGTTTTTTTATCAACCAATAATCTGTCTTTACAAACTGGGCAAAAATAATAATTTCCAATTCTTACTATTTTAATTGTTTTTTCGGACATCATTTATATCACTTTTTATTATTTAAATATAATATTAATTACACCATATTTAAATGTTTAGCAAAAGATATATAAAATGGCAAGACCGAAACACATTAGTTTTTTCATTGTTTTAAATATGAAAAAAAAAATAGGTCATGGAAAAGTATAGAAAATAAAAAAACATTCAAAATTTCAATTGAAAAAATAGGTTTTTATGTGATTTATCTGAAGTTTATTTTACCAAATTTCTTTTTTCTATAAAAGATTTAATAATACTTACAGTTTTCAAGGATTTATAAACGTCTAACATTTTTTGTTTATTATCAGGTAAAATATCAGTTCCAGAATAATATATATTTTTATTATTATCTAAATAAATATAAAAATGAGCTTTTTTAAAACTATAAAATTCAACTATTAATTCATACTTCCCAATATGTTTAACCCTGCTTTTTCCATACCCGTAATTTCTTGGCATTATCTTATTTACTTCTTCTATAATCTAAAGATTCATTAACATCGATCCAAAATAATTCCCTGACTTCAGATTGTTTCATTTTTTCAAGCTTAACTGTTCCAACACCATAAGTAAAAATAAATAAAGCATAATTATCAATAACAGTTTTAGGTATATTAATAACCTTTAACGCATTATATACCTTAATATAAGCTTTTTTATACCATTCTCTTTGTGAATCTGGAATCCATCGAGCTCCTTTAACCCAACTTGGTATAATTACTCCTCTTGGCATTTTTATATAATCATCTCTTTAATTTAATTAAATAAATATATTAATAATTTAAAAATATTTACATTAAATATTCTACAGGATCTTTTATATTATTATATTCAAACGCTTCCAATCTTTCCATACAACTCCCACACTTTCCACATGCCTTCTGCTTCCCCGAATAACACGTCCACGTCATAGAATAATCTACTTCTAAAATTATACCTTTCCTAATAATTTCAGCTTTATCTACATGGAGATATGGAACAACCAAATCTAAAGGATGATAATCACATATTTTAATAACATCCTTCATTTTTTCTACAAATTCAGGTCGACAATCTGGATAAATACTATTTGAAACTAATACACCAGATCCAGTTCCAATAAAGAAATTATGATTATCTTCAACTTCTATATCAAATACTTCAGTAGAATTACACTTTTCAACTGTCTTAACTTGAACCATTCTACATTCACCAAATTTATTAATCTTTTTTTTAAATGAATTTCTTATAGATATACCATAACAACTATTTGTAGTTATATTAACTCCAACAGAATTTCCTAATATTATAGATAACCAACTAACCTGTTCTTTCAATTTTAAAGAATTAGTTACATATTGATATGATCTTTCGGAACTGATATGACCATCACCCTTAATCAATGTATCAAATAAAGTATGTATATCATATAATAAAAATTCATTGGGTATTTGTTTATTTCTTGAAATATTACCACATAACTCAAAAACTTTAGTTGTTGGACCAGAAAAAAATATTGTATCTGATGATTCACAAACGTTAAATCCCCATTCCCTTACCGTATTTATAATCTCATCATAATACAATGGATTTTTAATCTTAGATTGAGGAATACCAACACGGTACGTATTTGCATTATATCTATATTTTGTAGATTTACTCCCTTCTGTTATATACCATGATAATAACCTAATAAACGATTCTTTACTTACAAATCTACAAACTTTATTATTCTTTTTAAACCATATATTATCATTATCATATTGTAATTGTGAATGATTTAAATCACAATAATTCAAAAGATCTACTAACTCTGTTTTATGTTTACCATTTTCAAGTAACATCCTATCAGAAGCAGGAGCCAAAAGCCAATCATCTGGTTTAATATCTTTAGCATACGTTTCTATTAATTCTTTCTCCCAACCAGTATGACGATCAAAATCATATCTCTTAATTTGAAATATTCTATGATTACCAGTCACTTTAAAAGATCTTCCAGCTTTAGTAGTAATCTTAAATATATCATTACGAATCCCATTACTAATTTTTTTAACTACACGTTTAAAAGAAATTTTTTTAGCATTAAAATCATTTGATAAAACTAAATCATTAATTTGTAATTCACTCATTAATTTTTTACCAATATTAGTAAAAACTAATTCATTTCCAGGAACACAATGATCTCCTGCGTGTGCCCCATAAAAAAGTGACTCTGCCTTAAGAGTACAAGCATAGGATGTTGCTATTGCAAGCATCACCATATTCCGGTTGGGAACCACTGTGGATTTCATACTTTCCGATTCATAATGACCTTCCGGGATATCTTCCTCATCAGAAGTTAAAGAACTATACATTATTTCACCCAGATTTTCAAGATTAATAACCTTAAAATTAACATTCAACTTCTTACAGGTTTTCTTAGCATATTCCAATTCTTTTACATGTTTTTGACCATAATTAAACCCTAAAGCATATACATTATAACCTTGATCTACTAAATCATATAAAAGAGTAGTAGAATCGACTCCTCCCGATAAAATTAAAACTACATTACACATTATTATTACTCTTTTTAATTTCATTAAATTTTCCATATAAACTATTTTGACGACTTTTTTTTTCAAACCTTATTTCCTCTTTAGTCTTTTTAATAAATTTTAACCCATCCTTTTCATACATTATTTTTTCTCCAATTTTAATATTTTTTTAACTTTATTTAATTTTTCAATTTTAGATAAAGTAGAATCATCGATTATTATCCAAATTTCAATTAAGATATCAAATACCTTAATCATAATTCACGCTTTTTATTCTGTAATAACTTTTTTATATCTTTAACAGTCCTAACTGAATTATATAGAGATAAAGCTGATTGACAATTATTTATTTGTACATACTCACCAATCAAGTATTTATCAAACTTTTCTCCAATTTTATCATGCTTATATACATATATTCTCGCGGTTTCTAATGTATACATAGCACAAGTTATTCGATAATATCTCCCTATCCCTTTACTTCTTAACCTCATCTTCATTGGTTTTTTTACTTCTACAACCCTTTGCAGGTGTATAGGGGTTCTTCTTACCCTTCCCAAAGAATTAGATAATTTTATAAATTCTGGATCCTTATGAAATTTTTCAACATCATTACCATATTTTTCCTGAATTTTAACCATTTTATCCATTATCTCAAACTGCCTTTTTATTGTCATTTTTTAATCAATATATTATACTTTTAATAATATAGAATCAATTATTATATTTAAATGTTATACCCTTAGAATATTGTAAAATACTAATTTTAAATCATCTTAAAGTATTAATAAATAAATTAAATTTATCGAATATTTTAATAAAAAACGAGTCATAGAAAAGTATTGAAAATAAAAAATTATTCAAAATTTCATTAAAAAAATTGATTTTTGGGAATAAATTATGATTATTAAACAATCAAAAAAGAATTTATTCAGGAATTTAACCCTTAATTTTCTTTAATTTCTTTTTAAGGTCGTTTAAATTTTTTGCCGAAACTGAAAATTTCGATGTGTTATAATCAGATTTTTCATCAAAAATTCTGCTTTTGGAAATATCTACTCTGTCTCCTTCATAGAGATATTGACCTTTCTTTTTAATTTTTCCTTTTTGAATATTATAAAATCTTGTTTTATATGTGCACATCTGATCTTTATCTCTAAATTCTATTTCAGTTTTTATACTTTTTCTTATCATTTCTTTCAACTTACATACCTTATTTAATTATAAATAAAGTTAATAATATTTAAAATTTTACATAAAATAAAGATAAAAAAATCAATTTAGTTTTAAGTTATATCGTTGTTTCAAATCATTAAAAACTCTTAATGATATTTGTTTTCCCAATTTTTTCCTAAATTCAGTATAGTTCTTAGCCCTTATAATAATTATATTCCCAGTAAAAAACGGTTTAAATTTATTACCAGGCGATTTAATAAGAATCTCGAAATTATATTCTATTACTTTCCTATTATTATCCTCTTCATCTAAATATGTATACCTTTCAAGATTTATAATCTTAAATGTACTTTTTATATCCATTTCAAAACCATTTAAAGATATAGATTTAAAGACTTTATTTTTCATAATTTATCATATTTACGCTGTTAATACTTAATAATAAAATAAATTTATAATATTTAAATATTTAAGTTATTGTTTAATAACTTCTAAAAATCAATTATTTTAATGAAAAAAATAAATCATAGAAAAGTATCGAAAATAAAAAATTATTCAAAATTTCAATTAAAAAATTGATTTTTGGGAATAAATTATAATCTATTTATAAAAGTAAATTTTATTTATTTATTCCCATATATTTTTTATCTTTATTTCTTTTTAAATAGTTCATTAAAATTTTTTCTCTTTTATCTATAAGTCCAAATATTTGTTTACCTGTCGTACGCCACATACCCTGAAATCTCTTATCCCTCATATTATTAGAAAGTGATATATCATGACTGTCTAACATTTTTGATAACCCTTTTTCTTTCATTAGTCTATATACTTCTTTTAATGAGATATCTTCTTTTAAAGCTTCTATATAATCTTCCTTCTTTTTATAAGGACTATAAGGATTACTTTTTTTTGCCATATTTTTTACCTCTAATATTTTAATTAATAAATAATAATATTAATTTTATTTAAAATTTTACAATAAATTATTTTAAGGTTTATATCGTTTTGTAAGTTGTTTAAACTGCTTTGTAGTTGTATAGTTATTAGATTGTTTCATGAATCTTTTTGCCTGTTTCATCAATGATTTTTTTGCATATCTATCATCAGAACTCATATAATCTCCTGGACCACCATATTCACGTCCCAAATGAGCACTACCAGAACTACCCATAGGATACGACATGACTAAATCCCATGTTGCTTCATTGGAATGAGGACCAGGTCCTTCTGACGATAAATTTAAAATTGCACCAGTTTTTTTATGTTCCCATTCATTTTCCCATGTTTTTCTAATTGTCGTCTTCCAATTACTCCATAATTTTCTTTCTTTATTATAATCTTTTACTGATTTTTTTTTAGCCATTTTTACTGCCCGTTCATTTTTAATTAATAAATAATATTAATTTTATTTAAAACTTTACATAAAAAAAAGAAGAAAAAATAAATTATTTAGGGATTTGATTTTTAATTTTTTTGTAAACGTTTACTTTTAGTTTTTCGGATATAGCTTCTACTGCATATGCATCAAAAAATCTCTGTTTACGGTTTCCATTGACTTTTAGGAGAATGGAATGATCACTTAAATCTTCGTTATTTCTAAATCTACTATTAATTGCTTGTACAACAACGCCCGCTATTTCAGCAAATTTCTTAGTAGGAAGCCAATATTTATCATCGTGAAAAATCCAGAATGCATCATCATCAATGTGAAGAATATATTTACCATCATCGGTTTCCGATTTAACTTCTTCAATTTCTTCTTCCTCTTCTTCCATTTCAGTTTCAACTTCAACTTCCAAATCATTCAACAACTCATCAAACTCATCAACTTCATCAGCTTCGGCATCCTTAACTTCTTTGATTGCTTCTTCCATATCTTCGGTTTCTTCTACTTCACCAACTGCTTTTTGTTCCTTTTTCCATACTTTAAATCCCTGAGTGATTTTATTTTTCCAAACTGCCTGTTTTTTAGTTGCCTTACTATACAACTTAAATAATTCCTGTTCCTCTTCGGAATAAGAATTATTTTTTTTACTACCTTTTTTTACCATTTTTTTATATCAACTTTTTTTAATTTTTTTTATTTGTTTAAGTTTTATCATTTTACTTTAATTAAATAATTCATTCACAATATATAAATGTTGCGTATTTAGAACATATTAAAATGTTAAACCTTCAATACCAATTTTTTGTTTTAAAAAAACATAAGATTTATAAATAAAATATTATTTATTATTATTAGATAATAAAAAAATAATATGTGATAAAAAATGATAAAATGTCAAAAATGTCAAAAATGGTTTTCAACCAAAAAGGGATTAAATATTCATTCCAGTCGAATGCACAAAAATCAAAATGTACAAAATGTACAAGTTGTAAATGTTAATAACTCCCAAATAATAGAAATTCTAAACAGTATTAGAAAATTACAATTGGATAACGTTTACTTAAAATGTCGAGTTAAAAATATAACAGGTAATAACCATACTACGGAAGCCATAGAACGAATTAAAATGGATGAAGCCAGACCAGAACAAAGCGGGAATGAAGATAATATGACTAAAATAGTAAAAGAAATGAAGAAAATCTTTACAGAAGATTTTAACTACAAAAATATTTTAAGCCATGTTAACGGTATAGAAACAATTTTAATTCCTATAATGGTTGAGGCAATTTAAATGCATACCAAAGAAATGATTTTAAATGCATTATTGGAACTTCATAACGGGTATAACCCAATCATTCAAAATTACATGTATCGGGGTTCAATGGAGAAATATCCACTTTTTACTATAAAAGTTATTGCCGAAAAAATAGGGAGATCAACCCAAACCGTCAGGAAATGGTGTCATATCCTTACCGATGAAAAGAAAATTATCAGAGGATATAAAAGAAGTTATACGGGAAGCGACCCTATGACCTATTGCTTTAGATTAACCGATAATGATATAAAACCAATAAAATTGAGGTGGAAATAAAATGCCTAATAAAAAAAAAATGGTAAGGATGAATATTTTAATACTCCCAGAAGATATGGAAAAACTCCAAAAATTATGTGATAAATTTGATACAGATATTTCTAAATTTATGAGAAAACTAATAAAAAAGGTAGTTAATTAAAATGAGTTTAGATGAATTTTTTAATGAAAAATTAGGAATTAAAAAACCTGAAAAAAGAAAATATACACCCAAAACAAAAAAATTAATCGTCCCTCAGGAGATAAAAAGACTTTTAGAGAGAATTAATAGGAACTTAGATAAAACATGGGGTTATGACAATAAAATGGGAAAGGAAAAGGGAAAACCTAAATATCGTAATCTCTGGGAAGATTGGAACGCTCTTAAGGAGTGGTTTAACGAAATTAGTGAAAACAATAAAAGTAAAAAGGCAGATTGAATAATTATGGAAAAGAATTTAAACTGGTATAAAGTAAAAAATATATGGAATAAACCCTTTTCCAAACAATCAGTAAAAGAAAGATTTTGTTTATTCGAATCCATTGTCGATAAAGATTATAAATATGGAGAGGCTGTAGGAGAAGGATTAGCAGAATTAATGGAAATATCATTTTATAATTTATTAGCAGGACGAATAACAAAAAAAGAGGCAGTAAAAGGCTTAGAGGATGAAATGATAAGTTTAGAACCCGACTTAATAGATTGCGATATAAACGGAAGAGTACTAATAAAAGAGTATTGGAAGCGACAAAAAAAATTATGGGAAAATTAAAATAAATTGTATATTAAAATTTAAAAATAATTAATATATTTTATTAAATAAAAGGTAATTAAAAAATGACAAAAAAATTAGGAAAAGTACAACTTAAAATACTTTATATGTTATATTTACCAGAAAATGAAGGTGGAATAAACTATGCACCTTCACGTATTATTAATAATTATGGTGGTAGTGCTATTTATTCAGCCTTAAAAAGCTTAGAAAAACAAAAATATATTAATTCAGTATATAAAAATGATTTCTGGGGTATAGTTTATTTTATAACATCCGAAGGAAAAAAAGTATTTAGGGAGAATATGGAAAATAAATCTTATTCTGAAATTAAAAAAATATTAAACATAAAAAAACCAGAAATCTTTTGGAAATATAAAAATATTAGATTTATTTAAATAACAAGGTAAATATTATGAGAATTAAAATCTCCGAATTGGATGTACTAAGGGGTCATATGCACCGTTTCGCTAAAGAACTACAAAAATATCCAAATAACGAAATAAAATCAATAATAGATAAAATACAGCAAGCGATGAATATTACAAATAAAAGAATTAACTATATGAGTATATCTACAATACATTCTTTAATATATCAAACAAAAAAACAAACAATGAAATTAGTTAAAAAATATAATGATAAAGAATTAAAAAGAAGATGGGAAATGATGGAAAATAGTTCTCAATGGTGGTTAGATTTAGCATTAGATTATAATATTAATTAAAAAAGTAATTTCAAGATAATGGATAATTTAAGTATAAAAATTTTAAAACATCTTAAAAAACATGAAAACGAGGATACATATCAAATCATTGTTGATTTAGGGTTTTCAGCAAAAACAGGTGGAAAAATTAGATATCGCTTAAGAAAATTAGAAGTAGAAAAATATATTAAAAAATCAGGAAAATTAAGCGGAGGATATGGAAAATCAAAACGATTTTTTATATGGAACATAACCCAAAAAGGAAGAAATATATTAAAAAAATGATAAAAAGAAGTAAATAGAAATGATAACTAAAGAAAAGTTACTAGGAATGAAAAAGCAGGAATTACTCAAATATTGTAAAGATAATAATATTAAAGTTTACTCCAATAAAAATAAAACTTACATAACTAATGTTATTTTACAATCTTATAAATCTGATAAAAAGCCAACCAGTACAAAATCACAATTTAAATTCCCAATATGGACTAAAAAGGACTTACAATTCAAATCGGCACGAGATTTTCATAATACAATGAATTTGAAATTAAGAAATATTAATAATTTTTACGATATTAAAAAAGCAATTAGTGAATTTAAACATCTAATACAAAATAATTATGAAACCTTAATCGATATAGGCGCATGTTATACAGTAAATCCAGCCATTGCCGCTATTTTTTCGAGAAAAGGCTATAAAGCAAATTATTTCCATATTGATGCAAAAGATAAATCTCACTTCCACGTTATAGGTATTGTAAAAGATAAAAATGGAAACAATCATTTTATTGATTTGGTTAATGAACAATTTTGGGGATTAGGAGGTCCAGGGGAAATGAATAACGCTATTAAAGGTATTTACACAGAAAAAGAATATACTCCAATATTTAAAGAATATGAAAAAACAAAAGAGATAGATAAATTTTTAAAAGGGTAAAAACAAAAAATAGTAGTTAAAAATGGTAAAAAGGTGTAAAAAATGTGGTATATATTAAACATTATTATAATTATTATTTGTATCATTACAAGGGTATATTGTATAACTGTTACATTAAAAGCTCTTAAATATCCTGATTACTTTTATGAAGGAAACCCTATAATGAAAAAGATTTTTAGTTGGAAATATGGTAAAATATTAGGAATAATTTTTTCATTTTTATATCTTATTATGATTTTTGTTTTTAATTTTATATTACAAAAAATAAGTCCAGGATTAATTTGGATATTTACAATTAGTACTTTGGTATTATTAGTTATTTGTATTTATGATTTTATTAATAATATATATTTATTTAGATATTACAAAGAGGTT
>LAZR01002442.1_pt1 | contig 10799 bp, 9 predicted proteins | sample 329461 | NCBI WGS metagenome assembly LAZR01 (sample SAMN03002196, study PRJNA259156) | marine sediment metagenome | biome: sea floor; feature: Hydrothermal impacted sediments; material: marine sediment; isolation source: Loki non-amplified sample from Loki's castle hydrothermal vent sediment ...
GCGCTGAGTTTAATTATGAAACCATGCGTATGGAAATGACTAACTTTGCTCAAGTAATATTCAACCCTGTTGCACAAGTTAAGTTTATTCATACCGTTGCAGCAGGTTACGTCACTGGCGCAATGTTTGTATTAAGTATCAGTGCTTATTACTTATTAAAAGGTCGTGATATTCAGTTTGCTCGACGTTCATTTGCTGTAGCTGCTGGTTTTGGTGTTGCTTCAATCTTTTCGGTCATTTTACTGGGTGACGAAAGTGGCTATGAAGTGGGCGACGTTCAAAAAACCAAACTTGCTGCAATAGAAGCAGAATGGCATACCGAAGCACCACCAGCGGCATTTACTTTGTTTGGTTTACCCAATCAAGAAACGATGGAAACTGATTACGCCGTTAAAATTCCTTATTTAATGGGTATCATCGCGACACGTTCATTGGATACACCTGTAATGGGGATCCGCGACATTATCGTTCAAGATGAGATTCGTATTCGTAACGGTATGATCGCTTATGGATTATTAGAAAAACTTCGTCATGGTCAAAAAGATGAAGCGACAATACAACAATTTGACGCGGTGAAAAAAGACTTAGGGTACGGATTATTATTGAAGAAATACACCAATGATGTGACTGATGCCACTGAAGAACAAATAAAAATGGCGGCACGTGACACGATTCCTCATGTTGCAGCAATTTTTTGGAGTTTCCGCGTGATGGTGGCGTGTGGATTCACGATGTTAATCATCTTCCTACTTTCGTTTTATTATTGTGCTAAACGTCAAGAATATAAAAAACGTTGGTTATTACGTGCTGCTTTATTCGCCTTGCCACTACCATGGATCGCGGCAGAAACAGGCTGGGTAGTTGCCGAAATGGGTCGCCAACCGTGGACAATTAGTGGTATTTTACCGACACATTTATCAGCATCATCATTATCGTATGATACTGTTTTTAATAGTCTTACTGCTTTTATCGTTTTTTACAGTCTGCTCTTTATCATTGAAATGTATTTGATGATACGTTTCGCTCGTCTCGGGCCAAGTAGCTTACATACAGGTCGTTACCACTATGAAAAGAATCACGGTTAAAGGGACAGAAAAATGATATTGGATTACGAAACACTTAAAGTCATTTGGTGGGCCTTAATCGGCGTGCTGTTGATTGCATTTGCACTGACTGATGGCTTTGATATGGGCGTTGGCTTTTTATTACCAGTCATTGGCAATACTGATGAAGAACGACGGATTATGTTGAATACTGTCGGACCACATTGGGAAGGCAATCAAACATGGTTAGTGACTGCCGGAGGCGCATTATTTGCCGCTTGGCCGCTCGTTTATGCCATGGCCTTTTCTGGTTTTTATTTAGCGATGATGATTACGTTATTCGCGCTATTTTTACGTCCGCTAGGCTTTGATTACCGTAGTAAATTAACTGATCCAAGATGGCGTACAAGTTGGGATTGGGGATTGTTTACAGGAAGTACCGTACCACCGATTATCTTTGGTGTGGCATTTGGTAACTTATTATTAGGCGTTCCATTTCATTACGATGAACTAATGCGTCCTTATTACACCGGTACTTTTTTACAATTACTCAATCCTTTTGCTCTATTAACAGGTGTCGTTAGTTTAAGCATGATCGTGATGCATGGGGCAGTATGGTTACAAATGCGAACATTAGATGGCTTAGAAGCCCGTGCACGTAAAGCGGCTAAAATGGCTTCAATTGTTGTTATTGTCAGCTTTGCTGCTGCAGGTATTTGGTTATCAACGAGTATTGATGGTTTTGTGATTAACTTTATGCCAGATGCAAATATTGCTTTCACGCCCGATCTTAAACAGGTCAGCCAACAAGCAGGCGCATGGTTGAGTAACTACCAAATTTATCCATGGATGATGTCGGCACCGATTGCTGGTTTTGTAGGCGCTATTTTGGTGTTTATTTCAGCACATAATAACCGTTCTGGTTTTGCTTTTATCGCAAGCAGCATTGCTATTATCGGCATTATATTAACGGCTGGTTTTTCAATGTTTCCGTTCATTATGCCATCGAGCAGCGACATGAATAGCAGCCTAACAATATGGGATGCGACATCTAGCGTGATGACACTTAAAATTATGTTCTGGTTATCTGTGTTCTTTATACCGCTTATTTCAGCTTACAGTTTCTGGACTTATCGTAAGATGTGGCGCCGTTTAGATACTCATTTTATTCGTAATAACGAACACACAACCTATTAATTAAGGAGCAACAATTTATGTGGTATTTCGCTTGGATTTTAGGTGTTTTATTGGCCGTTGCTTTCGGTGTCATTAACGTAATGTGGTTAGAGCATGACGATATGGACTCTACTGAATAAATCGCTCTATTAAAGGAAAGGTTAGGAGTACTCATGTATAGCTTTGCTAGCAGAACAATTTCATTCTTATTAGCGATAGTGTTATCGGCTCTGGTTTTATTATTGCCACATACGCTGACTAATCAAGATGATACGGTCAATCATTCACTATTAATGTTGTTATTGATTGGCACCATGCTAGGTTTCATTCATGGCGTTGGTTTTAGTGCCAAACCAGTATTGGGCTATCTCATTAGCCCGATATTAGCTTGGCCTATAATGATCGGCGGAATATTATGGCTGACCATCGAAAAAACAGCCATTTTATAAAAAAAAGCCTTCGTAGATAATCTATCTGCGAAGGCTTTTTTCTTGATATTTATGGCAAAACAAACATTAAATTTCTAAATTTATTTACATCAATGCCTGTTTAATTCTGTCTAATGCTTGCTGAATAACAACGCGTGGCGCAGCGATATTCATTCGCATAAAGCCACTGCCTTCCTCACCAAAGCTAATTCCCGTATTCATCCCTACTCTAGCTTTTTCAATGAAAAACGCTTTCAATTGTTCATCATTTAAAGTCAGTTGTCGGCAATCCAACCACAATAAATACGTACCTTGAGATGGCGTTACCTTGATCTTCAGTTGATTCGTTTCAAAATAATCGAGAACGTAGCGACGTGTTTCATCAAGATAGATTAACAACTCATCTAACCACTGCTCACCATTTTGATATGCCGCTTCAAAGGCAGTAATACTGAACGGGTTACAGGCACTAATATGTAGACGTTCAAACTCAGTATTGATAGCTTTGCGATGTTGCATGTGATTAACAATAAGACACGATAACCCCAAGCCCGCAATATTAAAGGTTTTGCTAGGCGATACAGCAGTGACAATCGTCACATCATCAGCGAGCGTTGCCAATGGAATATGACGATATTGTGGATAAACCAAATCAGCATGGATTTCATCAGAAATAATAGTTAATTGATAACGACGTGCGATATCCAACACACTTTCTAACTCTTCCTGTCGCCAAACTCTACCGACAGGATTATGTGGTGAACATAAAAGTAATAACTTAGCTCCTGAAGCAGCACATTGCTCTAAATGTTCAATATCCATGCTGTAACACACATCAACTAATCGCAAGGGATTTAACTGCACTTCACGGCCGGTATCGTTGACTGCTGAAAAGAAAGGTGGATAAACGGGTGATTGAATAATGACCTTATCGCCCACGTCTGATAACGACATAATCGCAGCATGCATCGAAGGCACAACACCAGGACACATGACGATGGTTTCGCGTTGAATAGTCCAATCATAGCGTTTTAAAAACCATGACTGCATCGCCGTAAACATTGTTTCAGGATAAAGACTATAGCCATAAATAGGATGTTCGGCACGTTGCATTAATGCATTAATCACTGCTCGAGGGGCAGCAAAATCCATATCTGCCACCCATAAAGGAATAATATCTTCAGTGCCGAATACCGCCTTACACGCATCTAATTTAACGCTAGCTGAACCTGTCCTATCGATAAGCTGATCGAAGTCATGGGTCATCGCTTATTTTTTAACCCAAAGCGTGACGTCAGATAAGGTATGTTGAAATTTTCGGCTGGTTTCTCTAATCACAAACGGTACTTGTTGAGGCGCTTCCATCAACTCAAAATGTTCTTCTAACAGCATTTTTAAGCCATCTAAAGTCGTTACATTTTCACCATCTTTTTTAATGCCGCCCACCCAGTTTTCTTTTTTGGTGTGTTCTTCTAGCCATGTGTAAGGCGAAGCAATTAACAACACGCCACCTGCGTTTATACGCTGATGGATCGATGACAAAAACAAGCTAGGCTCATATAAACGATCAATTAAATTAGCTGCAATTACTACGTCATAGCCGGTAAAATGTGGCATTAAATTACAAGCATCACCTTGTAAAAATTCAACTTTACTCGCAACGTCAGCTAAACCAAGCTCCTCTAAATGACGCTCACGATGCAGCATTAACTCACCTTCATCAGCGATGCTATATCTAATAACGCCTTGTGAGGCTAATTGCACACCCAGATTTATCAATCTTGCCGAAAAATCGATACCCGTAACATGATCAAAATGTTTGGCTAATTCAAAGCTTGCTCGGCCAACAGCACAACCGATATCTAACGCTTTGTGAGCTGGCTTATCACCTAATGCTTTAATCGCAATATTCGCCAGCGTTTCAGGAAAATTAGCTACATCATAATAGCTATCGCCATAATGAAATTCGGCATATTCAGATAGCATTTTATCGTTTTCATAATTTGACACAGCTTGTTCCTCAAGTTTATCTGCAACAACATAACGAAAACCCGCATGCTGAAAAAAGTGTTTACGAAAAGCATAACGTGCTGCTTTTCGGCTTTCATTACCGCTTGATATCCACGAACCACCTTTAAATAAATTATGGCGGCCATCGAATGTTGGCATCGTAAAGTCATCGTAAAGTGGATGCACTTCAAAGCCATTAAGTGGATAAATCGGTGTTTCTGTCCATTGCCAAACATTGCCAATCACGTCATACAAATCGCCATGAGCAAACTGATTAACAGGACATGGCGAAGCGGCATAGTCACAATGAATATTTGCAGGTGCTTGTTGGGCAGCTGTTAGCTCTTCTACGCCTGCAAAGTCATACATTCTTAGCCATTCGTCTTCAGTTGGTAAACGTACCGATAAACCAGTTTGGCTAGCTTTCCAGTTACAAAATGCTTTAGCTTCATGATAATTAACTTCTGCTGGCCAATCCCAAGGCATGTCGATAATCTCAGTCATCAAGCGTAATTGCCAACCCTCTGCAAACTGATGCCAAAAAGTAGGATGACTGACTTTAGCAAATGTTCTCCACTGCAAACCTTCTTTTAGCCAGTGCTTATCATCGTCATAACCGCCCGCTTCTACAAAAGTGAGAAACTCCTGATTGCTGACTAAGAATTTACTGGCTTGAAAGGCGTTTATTTCTGCTTGATGCACGCCATATTCATTATCCCAGCCATAAGTCAGATCATCATTAGCCTTACCTAAATCGACCGTCCCAGATGAAATGTCGACTAATTCATTAGTCGGCGCTTCAGCTGTTTTTGTCCATGGTCGCCATGCATCGCTTATCTGTACTAGTTCTAAATCTTGCTGACGAATTAATACTGATGACGTTTCTATGTGGATTTGTTCATGCTCAATGCCCATCATGATGATCCACCAAGGACTATTCCAACTGATAGGTAGTTCAAGTGGCGCAGTGGCAATAATATGATGAACAATCGTTTTTAATTGCTGACGATAATCATGCACTTCGGCCACCGTCGGCCAATCATAATGAGCATCATCTAAATCATCCCAGCTCATTTCATCAACGCCAATCGCAAACATCGACTCAAATCGAGGATCAATTCGCTGCTCAATCAAGCCAGCTAATAATAATTTATTAACAAAGAAGGTCGCCGTGTGACCGTAATAAAAGATCAGTGGATGGCGAAGTGAAATCGATTGCTGATAATAAGCTTGATCTTCAGCCAATGTATTAAACAAGGACTCATAGCGTTCAAAGGTAGCATTAAAATAAGCGGCGATTTCTAAGCGTTTGGAATCAATATCATCGCCCGTTAGTAAAGGCGTTCTTAAATACTGCTCGGCTGACATTTAATTTCCTTTGTTATATTCAAAAATTTTAGACACATAAATAGTATAAACGTTACAAATAATCGGCGACTAATTTAAGCACTTAAAATATACCTAAAGAAATACCGCTTGAATTAGCGTGTTGTGGCTCCAAGATCAGCGTGAAAGCGTATTAGCAGTGAATATTAAAAATACTAAAAGAGACAAATCGAGAAACAGTTGCTTAATAAAGATTCAACTGAGTTAGCGGTCATTTCGATGTTATAAGTGACATGAAATTTTTGAAAAACAGTACTGTGTAAAACAAAAAAGCCGCAGTATGAACCACGGCTTTTTGGAATTTGGAGCGGAAAACGAGATTCGAACTCGCGACCCCGACCTTGGCAAGGTCGTGCTCTACCAGCTGAGCTATTCCCGCTGAGAAAGACGTGCATTATAGGCACTTTATTCTGAGTGTCAACCCTTTCTAAGCAACATTGGCAGTGCAGCTTTAAGATAACTAAACATTGAACTCAGTGTTAATGCTGAGGCGACGTAAAGTAATACCAGACCAATATCAAATATTGGCAAGCCAAATAATGGCTTAAAGTAAATCAAGCATCCAATCGATAACATTTGAAAAGCCGTTTTAAGTTTGCCGACAGACGAAACTTTAACCGCGTTTCTTTCACCTAATTCAGCCATCCACTCGCGTAATGCGGAAATGGTTATTTCTCGACCGATAATGATAATGACAGGAATCAGCACAATCCATTGTGGTGTTTTATATAACACTAATACTAAAGCGACAGCGACCAGTAATTTATCAGCAACTGGGTCAAGAAATGCACCAAATGCTGAAGTTTGCTGCCATTTTCTCGCCAAATAACCATCTAACCAGTCCGTAAATGAAGCCACGGCAAAGACTATCGTTGCCCACAGCGGGGCTGACTCATACGGCAACAAAAAAATGCCAATTAACACAGGAATCAATGCTATTCGAAGCAAGCTCAGTATATTAGGTAAGTTCATGATAAATTCGACTTTAAATAGGTAGTTAGTATAAATAGTAGCATCTTGTGTCTAATTGTCGCTATGAAAGACGTCATAGATTTTTTGTGCCAACGCCTTGCTAATGCCATCTACTCGCATAATATCTTCCACGCCAGCACGTTGAATTTCTTGTAAACCGCCAAACTGCTGTAATAATTTTTGACGACGCTTTGGTCCCATCCCATCAATACCTTCTAATGGCGAGGTATTACGCGCTTTAGCACGACGTTGACGATGTCCGGTGATGGCAAAACGATGCGCTTCATCACGTACTTGTTGCAATAAATGTAATGCAGGTGAATCGGGTGGCAAATGCACTTCGCCTGCTCGCCCAACTAGAAATAAGGTTTCTTCACCCGGTTTACGTTCTGGTCCTTTTGCGATACCCAAAATATCAATATCAAGCTGTAAATTAGCCATCACCGCTTTGGCTTCGGTTAATTGCCCTTTACCACCATCGATTAATAATAAATCAGGTCGCTTACCTTCGCCTTTTTGTAAACGCGTGAAGCGACGCGTTAAAGCTTGATTCATCGCCGCATAATCATCGCCCGGCGTAATGCCTTCGATATTAAATTTACGATAATCACTTTTTATCGCACCTTCCAAACCAAACACGACACAAGAAGCGACCGTTCTTTCACCGCTACTATGACTAATATCAAAACATTCCAAGCGTTTAGGCATTTCCGCCAAACCTAATGCTTCTTGTAGTAATTCAAAACGTTGTAATAAATTAGCTCGGCTGCTCAAGCGTTGACTAAGACTAATATCGGCATTGGTGGTTGCCATCGTCATCCAACGAACACTAGTGCCGCGTTGCGGACAACGTAATTGCACACGATGCTGAGACTCTGTGCGTAATACCTCTTCTAAAAGTGCCATATCTTCAGGTACATGGCTGACCAAAATCTCAGCAGGCACATCTTTACCCAAATAATATTGAGGAATAAAGGCCGACAATAATTCTTCAGGGGTGCTTTCTGATGAACCTTTGGGGAAATAACTTTTATTACCTAAACTGCGACCACCACGAATAAAACAGACTTCAACGATAGCAATACCATCTCGTACAATTGCAGCTAGCACGTCCAAATCACCTTGTTCAGAACTAACATATTGACGTTCTTGGATCCGGCGCAGGCTAATAATTTTATCTCTGATTGAGGCTGCTAATTCAAAATCAAGCTCTTTTGATGCCACATCCATTTGCTGTGACAATTCATCCATCACTTGTTGATTTTTACCTTGTAGGAACAAAATCGTATGTTGCACATCTTTTTGATAATCTTCTTCGGAAATCAAACCTACGCAAGGCGCCGTACAGCGTTTGATTTGATGTTGCAGACAAGGCCGAGAGCGATTCTGATAATAGGTTTCATCACATTGACGAACCGGAAATAATTTTTGTAATAAATTCAGACTTTCTCGAACTGCACCAGCACTCGGATAAGGGCCAAAATAATTCCCCGTGCTGCGTTTAACGCCACGATGCAAAGTAAGCCGAGGGAATTTATGCCCTGAAATAAGTAAATAAGGATAGGTTTTATCGTCACGTAATAAAATATTGTAACGAGGCATCCACTCCTTGATTAAATTATTCTCAAGGATGAGCGCTTCATTTTCGGTATGCGTTACCGTAATTTCAATCGCTGCTATTTGTCCCGCCATCACCCGTGTTTTTGAGGTTAATCCGGTATTACGAAAATAACTCGATACTCTGTTTTTTAGATTTTTCGCCTTACCGACATAAATCACCGTATTGTCTTTATCAATCATTCGATAGACACCGGGGCGGTTGGTTAAGGTTTTTAGAAAAGCGGCAGAATCAAATTTATTCGCTTCGTTATCAACATTATTTGTTTCTGCCTGTTCATTTTCTTCTGACATTATCTTGATTATTGCTCGCGGTTAATTCTATTTTCTAGGTGAATATTGGCGTAAATAACATTTGTGCGCTTGCACAAAACTATTTACCGATAATCCCAATAAAATGATGCCACCAATTAATGCAGGTATATTTTCGTAGAAGAACCAAAACATAGCCAACGCGGCCAGTAACTCAAAACTACCAATCACTTTTAATAAGACGACGTTTTCAATTCGTTTCATTTTTATTCCCTAAAATATTAATAAGACCGATCTAACCTATTATTATCACACATTTAGCAAGGTCAATACACGTTATCTATTTGCTCAGTACTCGTTAAGTAAATAGGTTCTTGTTGTTGATTTAGTTATACATTTTTATCGTAAATAAATTTTATTTACACTCAACAAAATGTTCTGCTGTGTTTTAAATGATGATTTGTGTAAAAATGTCGTCTCTATACTAAAATTAAATACATCAATACATGGCCTCATCAGAATTATCTAATCCACTAACACCACAATTACCAAGCCGCACCACTGATTTGTTTCAAGCAGGACAGCTTTACGGTAGCTCGCAAGGATTGTTATTAGCTAAAGCAGCACAACAACATTCTGGGCCTATTTTAGTATTAACCGATGATACCGCAACCGCTCACCGCTTAGAGTTAGAAGCCAAGTTCTATCTAGGCGACAATCCTTTACCCATTATGCATTTCCCCGATTGGGAAACATTACCTTACGATACCTTTTCGCCTCACCAAGATATTATTTCTGAACGCTTAGAAGCCTTAAATAAACTACCTGACTTTAAACGCGGTATTTTATTAGTTCCTATCGCCACCTTAATGCATCGCATTGCACCGCGTGATTTTTTAGCGGGCAATACTTTAATGGTCTCCACGGGCGATCAGTTTGACATTGAAAATTGGCGTTTAAAGCTAGAAAAAGCAGGCTATCGTTATGTTTCACAAGTGATGGAACATGGTGAGTTTGCAGTACGTGGTGCGATTATCGATCTCTTTCCAATGGGTAGTAAACATCCCTATCGCATTGATTTATTTGATGATGAAATCGATACATTAAGGACGTTTGATCCAGAGACACAGCGTTCTATCGACACCATCACTACGATTCAATTATTACCGGCACGTGAGTTTCCAGTAACCGAGGATAGTATTCAACTTTTTCGCCAACAATTTCGTCGTCATTTTGAAGGTGATCCCCAATGTAGCTTTATCTATCGCGAAGTCACCGCAGGCAATATGCCCGGCGGGATTGAATATTATTTGCCATTATTTTTTGAAAAAACAGAAAGCCTAATCGACTATTTACCAGCTGATACTTTACTTTTTAACGTCAATGAACCGCATCACGCCGCAGCTTCATTTTGGCAAGAAATTAACCAACGCCATCAACAACATCATGTAGATAAAGAACGGCCGTTACTCGCGCCTAGCGATATGTTCTTTCCGGTTGAAGAATTGTTTGCCCGATTTAAAAATTATCAACGACTTACTATTCAAACCTTTGAGTTAGAACCGAAACAAGGCACGTATAACTACAATACAGCTATTCCGCCACAGCTCACTTTAAATGCACGTCATGATCATCCTTGTGATGCGCTGATTCAATTTATTAATAACTTCGATGGTCGTATTTTATTTGCTGCTGAAACTGCAGGTCGCCGTGAAACCTTATTGTCTTTATTACATGAAAATGCGGTTCAACCACAGAAATATAAAAACTGGGATGACTTCCTGCAAGGTGACTCGCCATTAGGTATTACCGTTGCCCCGCTCGAACATGGCTTGATTTTACTGCACAATAAAATTGCACTGATTGCTGAACCCCAGTTATTTGGTCAACAAGTCATGCAGCGCCGACGTCGAAG
>LAZR01002443.1_pt1 | contig 10796 bp, 8 predicted proteins | sample 329461 | NCBI WGS metagenome assembly LAZR01 (sample SAMN03002196, study PRJNA259156) | marine sediment metagenome | biome: sea floor; feature: Hydrothermal impacted sediments; material: marine sediment; isolation source: Loki non-amplified sample from Loki's castle hydrothermal vent sediment ...
GATTACAGCGTATAAAAAGAGATTAGAAAGTATGAATTTGAATTCTATTCTCAAATTTAAAATTGGGGTTTGAACGGGTAGTTGCAAAATTATTTCTCTTTTTCGTCATCTTCCTTTAATAATTCAATATGCTTCGCTTGTTTTTCTATGGTATTAAAGATTTTTTGACCAGCACTCTGAATATCAGGATGTAAACTTGAACGTTGTTCATCTACTTCACGTTTTTTCTCAATTCGGAATGCTTTATCCTCGATAGATTTTTCTATGTGTTCTGCTGCATCTTTGATGTCAACATGAATTTCTTTCCGTTGCTCATCCAATTCTTTTCGTTTCTCAATTCGAAAAGCTTTTTCTTCAATTGTTTTATTAATAGCTTCAGCAGGCTTATCCAAGTCGGGATGAATGTCTTTATGTTTTTCCTTCTCCCGACTGATTAAAAAAGCTTTTTCGGTTATACTAGTTTCTATTGCTTGTGCTGCAGCTTCTATAGCAGGGTGTAACCCCAATCGTTCCTCATCCATTTCTCGTTGTTTTTCAATCCGAAAAGCTTTTTCCCCAATTGATTTTTCAATATGATCTGCTGCATCCTTGATGTCAACATGAATTTCTTTTCGTTGTTCATCCAATTCTTTTCGTTTCTCAACGCGAAAAGCCTTTTCTTCAATGATTTTACTAATAGATTCGGCAGGTTTATCTAAGTTGGGATGGATGTCCTTATGTTTTTCCTTTTCTCGGCCGATTAAAAAAGCCTTTTCGGTTATACTAGTTTCTATCGCTTGAGCAGCAATTTCTGTAGCAGGGTGTAATCCCAATCGTTCCTCATCCATTTCTCGTTGTTTTTCAATTCGGAAAGCTTTTTCACCGATAGACTTTTCAATCTTTTCAGCTACAGCTTCGATATTAGGATTAAGCTCTTTGAGTTGAGTCACACTCTCCTTTTGACGATTAATCATAAAAGCTTTCTCCTCAATGGAACTTTCAATCTTCTCAGCCACAGCATCAATTTCGGGTTTTAGTTTCTTAAGTTGAACATTACTTTCTTTTTGTCGATCCACCATGAAGGCTTTCTCTTCAATAGAGCTTTCAATCTTACCTGCGACTGCTTCGATATCAGGTTTTAGTTGTTTCAATTGAGCTGAAGTTGTTTTTTGTCGATCTATCATAAAAGCTTTCTCATCAATAATATCTGAAATATGTTCTTTACCTTCTTCAAAAGCTTTCTTCCTTTCCTCAGAAATGCTCTCTAAATAAGACTCTCTTTCTTCTTTTTCTTTTTTATAGAGATCATCAACTATTTTTTTTTGTTCTTCTATTTTTTCCTTAGTAGGCGGTTTTTCACTTTCACCCAATTTTCTCACTTTCTGAAAATAGATATTTTTATTATAATAATAAAATTGTTATTTATTTGTTTATAGGTTGAACTTTAAATTAATTTATAATTATTCAAAAAACTGGTGGGATAATCAAATTTCTTCAATTATTTAAGTTATTTAATAGAAATTGGCTCGAAAGAATCATCTGGAACGTGTTCCATTAAACTTGCCATTGTTAGCCTCAAAGTAAGCATTTCTAATACCTCCATCTGCAACTTCTTAGATTTTTCTATATTATGTGAAAAGTTATACTTCAATAGTAACATTTCCAACTCATTTAATAGCCTTTTTTTGAGTTCTTCGTGCTTTTCTAAATTGACATCTTGAAATTTTAGCCAAGCATCAATTTCACTTTTAATTTGAATTTCGGTATTATTATTCATTTGATATGTAACTTGTACTTCTTTATTCCCATATAATTGGGTAAGATACTCTTGATCTTGATAAATTGGTTTAATTAATAATCCTAAATTCATAATTAGTGGTTGAGTTTCTAGTTTTTCAAATGATTCTGTTAAAACTTTTAATACTTGATCTTTTTGAGATATTTTTGAATAGTTTATGTGTTCTTGAACAAAGTACATTATTGCATTTCTTATTAACAACGGTTCAATATCATAAATAGAATCAGGCTTGATTTCAAGGGTCCTGGTTATACATGTATAGAGTGAATTCATAAAGGGTTTAATTTCTTGAAAAATTGAAAATCGGTTAACAAAATTTAAGATATCACCAAGAATTTCTAGTTTATTCTCATCCGACTCTGGTTTGAAATTAGAATTAATGATTTTTTCCAAATCGAAGCATTTATCGGAGATTGATAAAAGCTGCTTTATTTCTGAATACACCGAACTTAAATTCACAATAAGTTTATTTGTTAATGATCTTTATTAATATTTTTTTATTTTATTGTTGACCGTTGATTGCAGAAAAATATCAAATAATTATTTTTTTTTATAAAACTCAATTCATTGACAAATTTTTCAATGTTTCAAATTGAAAAAAATTATTAAGAACGCTGTATTCAATATAATTACATATTTCATTTTGCATAAAATCATTCCAAGAGGTATAATTATAATATGTGGCCTAAAGAATTCAAATTCTTTCAGGAGTTTTTTGATGACTTCAGATTAATATTTATATTTAATACGGTAAAGGATTTTCAAAATGGGCTTACATATTATGATTTAAAGAAATATGGAAACATTCCACACTCAAAAATATACCGAATAATGAAAGCCTTAGAAGATGACGGATTCTTAAGCATGAGAAAAGAAGACTTAGGTAATGAGTGTGGAAGACCAAAGCATTTATTCTTTCTCTCAGGAAGAGGGGAAGAAAAATTATCCGAATTACGATTTAAAATCGGGAAAATATTTGAATTCATAAAACTTCGGTTTCCAGAAAGCAATTCTGATTTGGATTATGAAAAATTTCTCAATGAAGCTACATTTAAAGTTTGGTCAAATCCTGTTGATTATATTCTAAGCAAGGATATTCCAGTTGAAGAAAAATTATCTGTACTATCTGGAATGGAATTAGATATTTTAAGTATTTTAGAAAAGGTAAGAAAAGAAAAGAAAAAAATTAAAAAAAAAATTGGTTTAAAAATTGAGATGAGTTAGAGAAATGGGTTCATTTCGTATGATAATGAGTTATTGGTTAAGGTCGAAAAGAGATTTTACATTCCAATTTACTTGGATGTTGGTTTCTACTATTTTCTACGTTATCACCCCAATATTTATTGGGAGAATGGTCGGGAGCCTTAATCCTAATCGACCAGGTGGTGCTAATGTAATTGAATTGTTAATTTACTTCGGATTTATTTTATTTTTTGCCTTATTAAGATACGTGCTTAACAGAGCTGCAAGATTACGAGGAGCTGAAGTATCTGCGAGAGCGGTTTACTATTTAAGATCAGATATTAGTAATGCTATTTATCGTCAATCATTCTCTTATTTTGATAAAACTGAAACGGGACAATTAATCTCTCGAGCTACAAGCGATATTGAAGAAACGCAAATGATTTTCAGCATGGGGTTAACATTAAGTTTGCAATCATTTCTTCAAATAGGGGGTGTGATTATAGGTTTTTTCTTTTTCGGTCCTGTAATGGCAATTATACTAATTATTGTCATTTTTTCTTCCCTCGGATTTTCTTTTTATCTTGCGAAGAAACTTAGGCCAATCTTTTTAGAAACCAGAGACAGTTTTGGGGACTTAACCAATACAATCAGGGAAAATATAATCGGCGCTCAGGTTGTACGCATGTTTAGTACTCAAAAAAAGGAACAGCAAAAGTTCATGAAAAACAACGAGAGATTTTATAAGGCAAGCGTGAAAGCAGTAAAGTGGAATTCCTTTTTCATACCCGTTATTGTGATAGTAACCGGGTTTATGACGGTCATTACTTTATTTTTTGGAGGTCTTAACGTAATTAATGGAAGTATGACATTAAGTGCATTGATTACCTTACAATCATATGTTATAGCTATTAGTTTTCCTTTAATGATGCTAGGACAAATAATGCTGCTGTATATTCAAGCGGATGCTGCTCTAATACGCGTAAGAGAAGTTCTAGATTCGACTCCTGAGGTACAAGATTTGCCTGATGCAGTACCAGGAGATTCTATTAGGGGAGATATTGAATTTGAGAACGTATCCTTTGGATACACTCCTAATCATAGAATTTTGAAAAATGTGTCATTTAATGTAGAAGCGGGTAAAAAACTAGCGATCTTAGGGACGACAGGATCAGGTAAATCAACTATAATTAGTTTAATTCCACGTTTCTATGATGTTAATGAAGGAACTATTAGAATTGATAAGAAAGAAATAAAGAAATATATTATAAAAGATTTACGCAGAAATATTGGAATTGTCTCCCAAGAAACTTTTCTTTTTGATAAATCAATTGCAGATAATATTGCATATGGGAAAGAAGGTGCCTCAGAAGATGAGATAATTCAAGCTGCTAAAATAGCAAATTTGCATGATTTTATAATTTCCTTACCCAAAGGTTACAAGAGCTTAGTTGGGGAAAGAGGTACAAGATTATCTGGTGGACAAAAGCAAAGACTAACTATAGCTAGAGCGCTCATTATTAAACCTAAAATCCTAATTTTTGATGATTCTACAAGTTCAGTTGATGTGGAAACGGAATATAAAATTCAAAACGCTCTGGCTGAAATAATGAAAGATACAACTACTATAATCATAACTCAGAGAATATCGACAATAAGGGATGCTGATTCAATCTTGATTTTAGACAGGGGTAGGGTGGTTGGATTTGGAACTCATGATGAATTGATTAATCATAATGTTTTATATTCACAAATTTATGAAACTCTTTATCAAAAACAAAAATTAAAAGTTAAGATTGAAGGAAATACTAATTAGAGGGAATAAAATGCCAAAAGTCCAAGAAATTAAAATGGAAGAAGAAGAAGAAGAGAAAGAAATAATTAAGCCTACCGTAGGCTTTGGTCATAAATTTATGATGGATGATGAAAAAGCAATATTAGACAATCCTAGAAAGGAATTATGGGGATGGTTATTGTCATTCATGAAGCCATTTAAAGGTAAATTTATAATATTTTCACTTTTATTGTTGCTAGGAACTGTTATTCAATCAATTACGCCTTTATTATCCGCTGGTATAATAGATGTTGGAATTATTAAGGGGAATTCCTCCTATATAATCAACATGAGCGTGTTTTTATTGTCACTTTTGTTTTTAATGGCAGTTACAAGTTATTTTGCTCAATACGGAATGGGAAAAATATCTCAAAAAGTAACTTATGATATTAGGAATGATCTTTTCTTGAAATTACAGGACATGTCATTAAATTATTTTGATCAAAGACCCTCAGGGGATATAATGTCGATAATGACAAATGATGTTACTCAGCTTAACCAACTAGTAGGCGGTCAATTTGTTCAAATTATAACTAGTGTAGTATCATTAGCCTTGACTGTGATAATCATGTTCATTTTAAATCCATTCTTAGCTCTAATTAGTATGGTAGTTTTTCCAATATTTCTTTCTGTGTCTCATTATTTTAAAAAAGTAGCAATGGGTCTATTTAAAGCCTCAAGAAAGTCAATAGGGAAAGTAACATCATCAATACAAGAGAATATTGCAGGTGCAAAAATAGTCCAAGCTTATGGTCAAGAAAATCGGGCGGCTTCAGAGTTTGACAAAGCAAATAAAGCCAATTATACTGCATCGCTTAGAATACGTAAATACATGGCAACTATATTTCCCCTAATCACGTTAATCACTACTACCATTACTGCGGGAGTTTTATTAGCTGGTGGATTAACGGTGTTAGGAAACGTGTCCATTTTTGGCATAGCAGTTTCTGTTGGAGTACTTACTGCCTATATCGGCATTTTAGGACAATTTTTTAGACCTTTCATGATGTTAATGCAAATACAACAAATAATCGAAGCTGCAATGGCAGCAACTGATCGAATATATTCATTATTAGAAGAAAAAGTTGAAATCCCAGATGATGACCATCCATTATTATTTTCATCAGTAGACGGAAACATTGAGTTCGAAAATGTAAGTTTTGGATATGTTCTTAACGGAAATGGGAGGAAAGAAAATACAACAAAAGTTAACCCTCAAGCCAGTATGATGGGAAATCACCCCACTGGATCAGGAGGGGGGCCTCCAGCAGTAATGATGCAAAACCCGATGTTTAAAAAAGCAATTGAGACAATTAAATCATTTCCAGAGCCATATTCTTCGTTTATAATGAAGAATATGATGCACATGCCTCCAAATATCATGCGTAATTTAATGATGAACTGTATGGGAACAAATCTAACCGATGTGCCAGAGAAGATCGATCAGATCTTAGCCGAAGTTCAATATGCCGTTCCAGGGACGAATATGGCAAAAATTCATCCGGATTATAAAACAACGTTCATAGCAACACCTGATCAACAAAAAGAAACTGATAGTAAGGAAATATCGTTTCAAAGCATGATGCCCCCAGAAACTATATTGATGATGGTAAAATTCTTAGAAAGGTCTTTAAAATCTAAATTTCCAACAGGGGGTAGTGGAATGGGAGGTGAAGGCGGGGGGATGATGGGTGGAGGGATGCCACAAATGTCCCCAACATCCATGATAAACATGCTTGCTAGGATGCCAATATCTCCCGAAATTTATGATCAATTCCCAAATCTTGTTAAAGAAGCCATAGTGGAACAAAAGCGGATCATACAACATGAAGAATCAGTTGGTTATATTTTGAAAGATTTTGATTTAAAAATCTCAGCAGGGATAACAATTGCAATTGTCGGGGAAACTGGAGCTGGTAAGACTACTTTAATTAAATTAATTGGACGATTTTATGATATCAATGATGGAAAGATTCTAATTGACGATGTCAACATACAAAAGGTTCGTAAAAAAGATTTAAGAGATGCTATAGGATTAGTTCCTCAGGATGCGTTTCTTTTTACTGGCACGATCAAAGAAAATCTTTTGTATGCCTTCGAAGCCCCAACCCCTGAACTCGAGAAAAGAATGTTGGAAGTTTCAAAGTTTTTAGGACTACATAATTTCATTGAAACGCTTCATAAAAAATATGATACAAAGTTAAGAGAAAATGGGAGTAATATTTCGATAGGGCAAAGGCAATTAATTGCATTTGCAAGAGCGTTAATAACAGATCCGAAGATTTTAATATTGGATGAGGCAACATCTTCAGTGGATCCATATACAGAAACATTAATTCAAGATGCTTTAAACAAAGCACGGAAGGGCAGGACCACAATTATTATAGCTCACCGCCTTTCTACTATAAAAAATGCAGATCATATAATAGTTTTAGGTGCGGAGAAAAAAAATATAATAGAACAAGGAACTCATGAGAGTTTAATAGCTTTAAAGGGAAAATACGAACGACTCTTAGAAATGCAACATCGTGACGTATAGGTTAAAGATAGATAATCCGACTCTTTTTATTATTTATTTCATTTTTGGACGGGATAGTTTTAAAATTTCTTTTTCGATGGTTCAATACAATTAAAATGATATAATTCCTCAAACTAGGTTATTTCTATCTTGATTTTACTCTTAATTCTAGTAATTTTTCTCTAAACTGGATATCTCATATGTATTAATCCTTTATAATGAAAATCATTTAAAAGTAGTAAATCTTACATCAATTCAGATGCTTTAAAAATGCGCATATACACATATGGTCCGTTTCAATCCAGACGTTTAGGACTCTCATTAGGAATAAATGTTTTACCTGATTATAAGTTATGTACTTTTGACTGTGTTTATTGTGAAATTGGTAGAACAAATAGAGAATTTTTAGTTTCCCCGAAATATAGAATACAATTAAAACCTACTCCAAAATTTCGAAAAGAATTAACTTCAATTTTAATTCTTTTCCCTCATTTGAATTCAATTACTTTTGGTTATAACGGAGAGCCGACTTTAAATGAAAATTTATTAGATTTCCTAAAAATTGCCTCAAATGTGAGGGAAACACTAACTTGGACAGATAATCAGCCGAACCTAACTCTTTTTACAAACTCTAGCACACTTCATTTTGATGAGATTAGAATGAGAGTTAAACAATTTGAAGTTGTTTTAGCTAAATTGGATGTTGGTACGAATGAAGATTATAAAAGGACTAATCGGCCTAATAAAAAATCACCTAATGTTGAAACTATAATTGAATCATTAGTAAAGTTAAAGCATGAAATGCCCAAAAACCATGATTTAGTAATACAGAGTCTTTTGTATAATTCATATAGAAAGGATTTCGTACCAAATAATAACTCTGCAAATTTGGATAAGTTAGCCTATGCTTTGGAAAGAATTAAACCTAATTATGTCCAAATCTATTCAACAGCGAGAATTCCAGCAGAATATTTTGTATATTCTATTGATGAAAAAAGAAAAAAAGAAATTGTAACATTTATTGAAGAAATTGTTCAAGATCCTAAAGTTATTATTAAGTTCTATTGAAATCTACCTTGTTTATTAACTATTTTATACAAATTTTATTATCAATTAAATGAAAAATATTATTAAATCAAAAATGTTTGATCAATTATTTTCAACTTAACTTGGTGAGAGAAATAGAAGAGAATCTTATTGCTGGAGTTGATATCGGTGGCACATGGGTTCGAGTAGCATTATGCACAATAGATTTAAAAGAATCTAATATTAAGAAAAAAAAAATCAGAACTTTAAAAGAGAATAAATTTTCAATTGGGAATTCCATATGCAATGTACTTTCCGAATTGTTAGCAGAAAATCACATTAAGAAGGAAAGACTAGTTGGAATTGGTATAGCTTCAGCAGGTCCTTTAAATGTAGTTACAGGGGTTGTTTTTAATAATGCAAACCTAGGATTTAGAGTTATTCCTTTAAGGGAGCCGATTGAGGAAAAATTTCCTAGAATCCCTTTATTTTTTATAAATGATGGTACTGGCGCAGTTTTAGGGATATACTATTTCGAAGCAGATGAATTAGAAAAAAATAATTTAGTTTATATTACTTTATCGACAGGAATAGGGGGGGGTGCTATTTGTGATGGACATTTATTGATGGGAAAGGAAGGAAATGCAGTTGAAATAGGACATGGGATCGTTGAGCCTAAAAGTTCTATTAAATGCAATTGTGGGGCTTACGGGTGTTGGGAAGTCTACAGTTCTGGAACCGGAGTAAGGTTAAGGGCTATTGAGGCATTAAATGAAGGAAGCCTTAATTCAGACAAACTTAGAAAAATAGTATTGGATGATAGATCTAAAATTACTGCAAAAGAAGTTTTCAAGGCAGCAAGTAATGGAGATGAAATGTCACAGAAAATTGTGGATGATTGTATTTTTTATACAAAAGTAGGTGTGGGTCTAGTAAATAATTTTTACGATTGTTCCTCAATCTATTTTGGAGGAGCAATGATGAAAGATAAAGATCAAATATTACCTCAAATAATTGAACAATTTGAAAAAAAACCTTTTAACTTCACAATTAATCACCCTCCAAAAATTAAACTGACTAGGTACAAAGATGAAATCGGTTTAAGAGGAGCATTAGTGTATATTAAATATAAGTTAGAAGATAATCCTGTAATTTCTTAAAAATAATATAAAAGAGTCTAATGGAAAAGGAAAATTTAATTTTTACTCTCAGTGGAGCACGTGGTATAATTGGAAAAAGTTTTAATGCTAAAATCGCTAAGAAAATAGCTATAGCATATGGTTTACGGCTTAAAAGTGAAGATAAGAGAGTCATAATAGGGAAAGACACCAGACCAAGTGGAAAACAGATTGAAGAAGCTGTTATTGAAGGATTGAGGGAATTAGGTTTTCAAGTAATTAGTCTAGGAATTTGCCCTACACCAATAATCATTCATGCTAAAAACAAACATAATATTCCAGGCGGTATCATAATTACGGCATCTCATAACCCGCAAGAGTGGAATGGTTTAAAATTACTTTCAGGAAATAGTTTTCTAAGTGAGTTTGAAATAGGACAAATTGCAAATAATTTTTATAAAATTGAAGCTAATTCCTACTCTTTAATTAAAAAAAAGCAACCAGAACATGTAAAAACTCTAGATCCTTTCTCAGATTATATTCATGATCTTTTTAATTTCATTGACTTTAAAGCAATTAAGAAAAAAAATAATCTTAACGTAATAATTGATCCTGGAGGGGGAACCGGAAAATATGCAACTCCTAAAATTCTGGAAAGAATGGGATGCAATATAAAATTGATTAATGAAAATCTACTTATCAATGGTAGTTTTCCTAGAGGAATTGAACCAATAGAGCCAAACCTAAGAGATTTAGCAATGGAAGTATGGCAAAGTAAATATGATTTAGGATTAGCCTTTGATGCCGATGCAGATAGGTTAGCTTTAATTGGGGAAGATGGAGTTTGTTATCAAGAAGATATTGGATTAGCACTTATCACAAAATATTATTTAAAAAATAATATGAATTCAGGGAGAAAGGGAGTTTTTGTCACAAATTTAGCCTCTTCATTAAGATTTGAGGTTATAGCAGAAAAGTACAATGCTCAAGTTATTAGGACTCCAATCGGAGAGAGATTTCTCGCAGAAAAAATGAAGAATTTAATTGAAGAAAAAGGATTGGAACGTGAAGAATATTTTATACTTGGAGGAGAAGGGTTATGTGGGGGATTTATGTTTCCCTATTTTAACAACACCAGAGATGGTATTTTTGCAGCTGCTAGAATTATTGAAATTTTGGTTCAGAAAGAGGAACGCCTTTCAGATTTGGTTGGTGACTTACCTAAATTTTATTCACATAGAGAGAAAATAAGTATTAAAAAAAACATTGTAATTAAACTATACTCACCCGACAAAAAGAGTCTTTAGGTCTGTATTCTTTATTTTTATTAAATCGATACCT
>LAZR01002444.1_pt1 | contig 10791 bp, 8 predicted proteins | sample 329461 | NCBI WGS metagenome assembly LAZR01 (sample SAMN03002196, study PRJNA259156) | marine sediment metagenome | biome: sea floor; feature: Hydrothermal impacted sediments; material: marine sediment; isolation source: Loki non-amplified sample from Loki's castle hydrothermal vent sediment ...
CCCCGCCACAATATGGTAGCTTGGCACAGATTCCTTCACAAATGATAACGCCCCCACAATGGAGTGCTCACCTATCTCAACTCCGGGCATTATTACTGAACCAATTCCCACAAAGCTGTTCTTCCGTATATACACATCGCCAACAATCACGTCCCCCTCACCTGTATAGTAGAACGAGTTGTCATGTTCCAGAATCACACAATTCGCCGTTATTACAGCATTCTCTTCTATGTGAATCCTCTGTGGGTGCACATTACCAATAATACAATAGTAGCCTATCTCAACATTCCTTCCAATACTCACCCCACGTAGGCGATGGAACAGGACGCGTAGCGCTTTATGTGGTGCAAACCACGCTGGAAGGAGAAACAACACAGAGCGTACTCTCCGCGCCACACTCCCCTTGGCCAAATCCCTCTGTTCGTTGTTCATATCATCTCGCTATACATTTCATAGTATGCCCGCACCATTTGGCCCTTGCTGTATTTCGTCCTGACATGCTCCCGGTTCTGCGCACCATCGCAGGCCAGTACCTCTATCGCACCCAACTCGATATCGTTGGGATTGATATACTGACACACGGGGAATCGTAGCACTCGGTGTTGTTCGATATCCGATAGCACAAGACATAACCCCTCTGCCGCCGCCTCAAGCACGCTCACCGGAAGCCCCTCGGAGAATGATGGATTTACAAAACAGGAATACCTTGCTAGAGTACCAGATACCACATCGCTACTCACTGCCCCATTCCACTGTACGTAATGACTATCCCTCAGCTTACTCATCACCTCCTGCCTGTATCCACCATCACGCCTGTCAAAAGGGCCATATAGATCCACTTTCACTTGAGCCCTGTCCGCAGCCTCTATGAGGGACAGGATGTTCTTCTCCGGGGACAAACGACCGACATACACCATCGTACCGCATCTCTCTCGCCTGTCATCATGATAACATGACACGCCGTTACTAATCAGATACAGCCTTCGGAACGGCAGCAGCTTTTGAAAATAGCGTCTGTCTGGCTCGCCCACGAACACTACCCGTCGCAAAACCAAGCAACCAATATAGTCCAGTATCCAGAATGCCACCCTGTGAAACCATGCCCATCGTGCCAGTCGCCACGCACACCCATGATTTGTCCACACGCATCTCACACCCGACAGCTGCAACATGATGGCCAAAGGCACCAAAGGTTCCTTGTGCAGGTGCACAATGTCAATCTCCTCGCGCCTGCAGTATTTCCTTGTTTGCCGGAATCGCAACAGCAATCCCTTCTTCAGCATTGTCACATTACGGCCTATGTCAGCCTCTACCTTCTCCTCAACGAAAAAATGGCTCTCCACTCCCTTCATTCCATCGGCGACCTCATACACTATCCTCTCCACTCCGCCATGGCGGGGCGGATATGTTTTTGCACCCACATGGAGTACTTTCATCTGAACACCCGCCATACTTTCTCTTCCCAGTTGGATTCGATGATCGCTATCAGTTCTGGATTATCTGCCTTGAAATCCCTTCCCTCCGCTATGGCCGCGTCAATCATTGCACGAAGCTCCCCGCTCCCTCTACTCCGTGCGTCGCCTCTGCCGTCCGTTGTGCCCAGTGTGAATCGCCATGACTTATGAACGGGCAGGTACTCGAAAGGAAACGTATCGTGAATCATACAAGAGCAGCCCGCCAGAAGGGCATCATTCAATACGTTTGGAAACCCTTCGCTAGTACTTGATAGAACGACCACGGAGACCGCATTCAACTCCTTGATTAGATTGTCCACTACGCCATGAGATGTCAACCAGGGACGCTTCCATTTGTCGGGCACCGGCTGGTTGCCAAACAGATGCACCTCATACTTCCCATCCGACAGATGTTCTATTACCCATTCAATATTCTTGACTGTCTCAAAATCTCCTACAACGCCCACTTTGCCGTCACACCGACGAGTCGGGGGTAGACGCCTCCCTAGTGTATTTGGCAAGAGATGCTTGCGCTCAAGGATGCCCAGCCTTCTCTCAAACACCACCTGGAGATCCTTACTCACAAAGACGAACTCACATCTCGAAACACGACACAGTTCCTGGAGACACAACGCAATCACAGCCCTGACAGGTCTCTTGGCTTGAAGTGCATAGGAGAACTCATCACCACGGACCATGTAACAGCACTTGGCCCTAGATAATACTCTAATCAAAATGATCACTGGCGCGAGCACACTTGTATAGAACAACACTACGACATTCTTGTCGCTGAATGTACCTGACAAAAGACACTTGACCAAGGCTCTCCACGTATTAATGCGACGAACTTGGCCTCTCGCATGTAGAACGGCACTGAGTTCCTCCATTCTGTGGCCACAACCGCCTCTCCAGCCCCAGAAATGGACAAGGCAGTATTGTCGCTCCATAACCACGGTCTCCTGGTGCCTATTCTTCATTCACACACGCATCACCGTCCTGCCTAATGATGGACCAGAACATCATCCGTGACATCAAACGCTCTGCTACTGTAGCCCCTAACGTCAAGGCGACACAGTCACGGCGCACTTCACCTGAAGGTCTTGGGGCCACTATCCACCACTCCTCCCCTCAGCCGCCATCCAGCCCCGCGCGCCCGCACATCGGCCTTGGATGCGCGGCACTCCATCTTAATCCTTGCCGCGGAGTACCCCACAAGCATGGCATAACATAGCATAGAGGTAGGGTCACCAGTACACCCCGAATATACATTGGCCAGCATGAACACCATCGCGCCCATTGCCAGAACGGGCGCCACGGGATGCCTGTTCTTCAGGCCTTCATATATCGTCCTCAGTATTGCCACATGGATTCCTACAAAGACAATTACTCCCACAACGCCTTGGTTGTGCAATAGCTGCAGCCAGTCACTATGTGCAGCGGCCCCAACATGCCCCATATCTTCAACGGACTGCGGTACTGACAGCATGCCATAGCCCCAGATCTGCGTCCACGTACTACCGGATGCCCAATGTCCTAGAACCACCGAGTAATAGATATTCCTACCACTACTGTCTTCTGCCCCCGCATCAAACACCGGCCCCCACCTCAATAATAAGTCCTCCCGGTATAGCACCACCAGCGCGCCGACCAGAAGGCCTACAAGCAACAGTATCCGGTTCATGACGCGTACGCGTTTCTGAGACGCACAACATCTTCTATAACCGAGGTAATACGCAAGCACTGAAAGACACAATGCAATCAGAGCACCGCGTTTGAAAGTCAGCAGGACTGCACAGACTGCTATGGCGACGAGGCACACTGTGCGCTTGCTGCCCACATGATTGACAAGAAGCAATGGTATACAGAACAGCATAAAATACGGGTACGCATACATAGTTCTGTATATTGAGGACGATGAATCAAGAGACACTGACAGGGACTTTACTAGCGCAGCCACCAGCATCAATCCAGCAACTACGGCTATTCTCTTTCGACTAACGTGTCCATGAAGTGTCCACACGTACACCGCAATGGTCCCGAAAGGCCACATCAACAGCTTGCTCAGCTCAAACACTTGCGCCCGAGTACTCCCCGAGGCGCACACTAGCGGCACGGCAATCACAACGGCGTACACATACAGGCACACAGATAAGCGAGACTCGGTGCGACCCCAGAGTGCGCCTAAGGCCACTAAGATGAATATGCCAAGAATGGCGGCTCGCAAGAGATGCGGCAGCATGCGGACCTCCGGGTCGCGTGAATGGAACAGGTCCACATACATAATGACAACACACAACACACATACCACATCAACCAATATCCGCGAAGGAGACACTGGCCTAAGTGACGTGTTCGTGCAATAGTCAACTTGTCTCGATTGTGCCAACGAGTTGCCTCTCATGAGTGTTCTATCCCAGCCTTTGTTGGCGGTATCCTATCCTTCCGCTGCAACGGCAGCTAGCGAATCCGAAACAATCGCCACCCCCTCCCTTAACGTCCCAGTGTCGATTATGAGGGGAGGCATGAATTTGAGTACCTGATCTCGTGCACCCGCCACTTCAATGACCACCCCTCTATCAAACGCTTCTGCCGCAATCCTGGACGCAACTCCATCTCCTGCAATGACCAGCCCTTGGATTAGGCCGCATCCCCTGATTTCCTTGACAAGTCCTGGGTACTTCGCCATCAGCGTCTCAAGCAAAGAGCCAAGGATGCATCCCTTCTCCTTGATGCTACGTGAGAAGTTCTGGCCCTTCCAATATCTCAGTGCAGTGGCGCCCGCAACAAAGGCTAGGTTGTTACCTCTGAATGTCCCAGTGTGTTCTCCAGGTTCCCAGACATCGTGCTCGGGTTTCATCAAGAGGAGTGACATAGGCATCCCCCCGCCAAGTGCCTTTGACAACACAATGATGTCTGGACTGATGCCGCTCCTCTCAAAGCTGAAGAAGTCCCCAGTCCTCCCATTGCCCACTTGAATATCATCGACAATCATGAGTATTTCAAACTCGTGGCATATTCTCTCTATCTCTCGCAGCCATTCCACACTGGCAACATTGATTCCACCTTCCGCTTGAACTGTCTCAAGGATTATGGCAGCGGGCCTCCCGAGGCCACTGCTCTTGTCAGTAAGCAGTTGTCTCAGTATCAGCGACGTGTCAATGCCCTCTGTATAATAGCCATCATACGGAGCAAACGTCACATCATCACTATTCAGAAAGAGTGGATTCCTATAGTATTGATTTCCCGTTACCGACAAGGCCCCCATGCTCAATCCATGAAATGCATTGGAGAATGCCACAATGCCCCTTTGCCCGGTTCTCTTTCGTGACAGCTTCAACGCCGCCTCGACCGCATTGGCGCCAGTAGGGCCGCAGAATTGCAGTTTGTACTTCATAGCCCGGGGCTCCAGAATTATAGAGTTGAACCTCTCCACAAACTCCACTTTCGTTGACGTGAACATGTCCAAGCTGTGAAGAATGCCATCCTGTTGGAGATACTCTATCAAGGCGCCATTGATGCGTGGGTTATTGTGCCCATAATTGATAACGCCTGCGCCTGCAAACAGATCGATATACTGTTTCCCCCCATCGTCATACATGAACACGCCCTTGGCATTGGTGAATATTGCCGGGAATGCTCTCGAATATGTTCTGACATTAGACTCTAGGTGTTCCAGGATGTTCATCGCAGGCCTTTCCTTCCTTGCTTCGAACGTTCCTCATCCAGAATGTTTACAAGATGCTCTACCCTAAGATTACAGCAATTGTTCTGCCAGAACACACCCTCCTCAAAACGCCATCCCTCGCCCTCTCTCTCATACACGTATCTTCCACATTTGCCGTCTACTCTCATCTGTTCAGGGTCTGGCCCAAACACTGCTTGCAGTTCATTGACCAAGTAGCGGCCATCGGATGTCTCGAACACATCCACGTTCATGCTCTCAAATCCACCCAGCTCCGTCACTTCCCTAACCAGAGTCAACAGTTCTTCTGGCGGCTCGGCAAAGAGCACAATATCTGTTCCACTATGAAACTCACCTATTTGCCCCTTCTGATGACCGAAATACGAATTCCCAATTCTCACCATTCGCCATTCCTTGGCTCCCGGAATGTACTCCTGAAAGAGTAGGTTGCCCCATTGCCGATCCAGAGGATAGCCCCTTGTTCTAAGGAATCCCTTTCTGAAACACTTCCTCACGCATTTCATCACGGCTCTACGGGAACGGAATACCCTAACTCCACTGGCACCCGACCCAAGATCGCTCTTGAAGACAATTGGCAATGGCGTCGTTCGTGCAAACTCCAATGCATGCTCGAGATCGTAAAGCACCCACGTTGTCGGTCGGGCAATGTCATGGGCAGTTAGCCAGTAGTGCATTCTGCGTTTGCTCTCATAGATCCACAGCCCTTTGTAAGACGGGTATATTCTCTTCTGCAGTTCCTCAGTCATTATGCGCAAGCGTTCATCATACATCTGCTTCCAAACGCTCACGTACGCGGAAGGCCACACCAAGAACGCATCACAACCCGACTGCAGGACAACATCCTGCCAGTCGGACCCGGAAATGTCCACCACCTTGTAGGCCACACCCACATCCCGGCATGCACCCACGTACGGTCCATGGCAATTGAAATACTCCTTCACAATCCCAATAGTATACGGCGCCCTTGAACGATTTGAGGACTCCTGTTCAATGTCTCTATACTCATCGTGTGCCAGCCATAGGGCCCTACGCCACGTCGGCACTCTGAAATGTCTCAAGATTAGGTTCTTTAGAGCTCTAATCATAGTGTTCCCCGTCCTGTTACTATTCGTATTCCCCATTGTCCTGCAACCGCATCGCTCACCTATCAATGACTAGTCGCGTATTGTTAGGTCGATAGAGCATCCGGCGACCTTCTGAGGTAGGTCTACTTGTTGACACAATATACCTCTCGCAGCATTTGTATTAGTAGGTGCTTGCTATTGTATTCCCTCCGAGCTCGCTCATAGCCTGACCGAGAGATCTGATAGCGGGCAGAGTCGTCACTCAGCAACGCATCAATCATCTCGACAGCCTCTTCCATGTTAGCGTATACCATAACTTCACTATTGGGTTCGTAAATCTCGCTAATCCCCTCAGGGCAGTCAATCACCTGTGCAACCCCCGCAGCATTGAGTTGGTAAGACCGGCCATTGCAGGGCCCAAACGTGAAGTGCATGTTGATCCCAACCTTGCTACGCGCGTATAGTGCGCATAGATCACCACGGAATGGGCGTATCCAACGCCTGGTCTTGGCAAACACATAGACATTGTGCTTCAGCTTCAGTGAACGACTGTGCACGGTCATCCCCCTGTAGCGATTCATCACTGTCTCAAGCTTGCCTCGCTTGAGATGGCCCACATAGACGAGATCAATATCCCGTCTCGCAAACTGCTCATCAAAGTCTTCGATTGCCGGAAACCGTTCCTCATAGAACCCTATCGGAAAGAACACCGTGCGTTTCGCACCACGCTCAAGAAACACATCCGATATCCGTCTCTCACCATCAAAGTTCACTCCAGCATGGGCGATTACGTCTGCAGCCTCTAAGAACGGAAATGAGCATGTGTGAGATGAATCCGGATCATCCGTTGTGCAGTAGACCACCGTTGCTGCGATCTCTGCCATGATGTCCGGCACAACACCACCGCCCGGACTTATCATTACGACATCAGCATTCTTGGCCCGCTCGTTCAACGCCCTATAGAATGGCCGCAGCAGCTCCCTGTGTTCAGATGCCCATTTCAGCGATGGATTACCAGGCACGCCATATTCTCTGGTCCAGTCCCAGAACTCAATCGCAATGCCTGTCCCGGCCTCGTTGATACTGTCCACCAATCTCTTCTCATATCCACGCCACCAATGCAGCCCTGCATACACATAGAGTACCCTCATATCCTCTAGCCTCGCTTGTCCGTAGGGAACAACACTCGCTTACTCGTCAGCAGGTACGTTGCCGACATGATCATCCCCACCGCAACTGCAAACGGTACATATCGAGATACACTGGACGGTGTCACACGCACAACGACAACAATCAAGGCTATGTTGCCTGCCGCTTGTATCAGTTGCCCAAGAAGACAATGAGTCACCTTGCCAGCACCCATGAGCAGATTATTTGCCGGCTGGGCCCAGAGGACCAAGAATCCTCCCACGAGCATTACTCGGAACGCGTAGGGAATGTGCTCGTTGTATCCCTCCCGCAACCATACTTGGAATAGTGTTGGAGCCGCAATGAATAAGATGATGTATCCAGGTAATGCGAATGCAAAGATGATCCTCACTGCCTTTCGAGTAATGGCGGTAATCCTTGCTCTTGCTTCGAGGGTTCTGGTTGTATTCAATCCGCTTATCTCGGGCATCAGAGCTCTAAAGCCCGTTTCAATAAAGCAGCCTGTCACCATAACCGCTCCGTATGCAATTTCATATGCAGGAATAGCGCCAACCCCGTTGTGCCGAGACAGCATGAGTTTGTTGAAGGGGCTGATGAGCATCTGCAATAATTGGCTGCCTAGCACCTTGCTCCCGAAGTTCAAAATCTCCTTCATGCATTTCCAGTCTAAATATCGCAACTTCATGAAGCGGATTGGTGCTATTCGACGAATACATACAAGACTAACCAGATGTATACAGACGTACGATAGACAGTACCCCAGAAGTAGACTTTCAATGCTCCTGCCGAAGGAATACATGATCGTTGCTGTTACGAGTGTTACTACTCTTGCTACAGCTTGGACATAGTTGGTGATATCTTGTCGCCCTAAGCCCACCAGAGCTGCATTTAGCACCTGTGTGAACAAGCAATATATGGTCAGGCCCCCTATATATGGCAGCAACTGGTGTGCCACGCGCATATGGGCGCCCGTCAATTGGAACAGAGCGACAATGCTAGTTCTAAATAACAGAATCGCTAGCAATGCCACAGTGCCCGTGCACAGTAGCATAACTGTTGCATTGAATAGATACTGTTCAATCGCGGACACATTCTTCCTGGCCCATTCTGCAGCAATGAACTTCGTTATCGCTGCTGTCACCCCAAGATTCCCAATGTGAGTGAACACCAGAACAGTACCCAACACCAGCCAAACACCGTATAGCTCATGCCCAAGAAAATGCAGATGAATGGGATACGAGAGCATCATTGCGAGCACATGGATGCCTGTTGCAAATACTCCCGAAGCCACATTGATCCGAAGCTGTGACGAGAAGAATTTCTTGAGCATAACTGACTTGGAAGGTAGGTTCTACCCTTGATTAGCGGGTTTCAGGCCGCCAGAAGCTTCTGCCGGCGGGGGATGGCCGTGCGGATGGGGCGCGGCTAGCAAGCTTGCCAGGCTGTGCTCGTCGACCAGGCGGCTGAAGAGGGCGACGCGTCGGCCGGCGGCTTCGAGTGAGCCGTTGACGGGGCCGCCGCCTTCGCCTGAAGGGGGAGTGGTCGGCGCGACGGTCCGGGCATGGAGCGGTCACGGAGATCATTTCCAGGGAGATCATTTCATTCGAGGCGGGGTCCGGGCCCAACTGCTGCCAGAGAAGCGTACGCGTCGTGGCCACGTGGGTTTACCTGAACGACCCTATGCCGTCCGTCGTCGCAACGTAGCGCCGCATGTGATGGTCCCCGTAACCGATTCTCCTGGTTTGGCTCCGACCCACCAATGCTACAGGGGCGATCCTTCCGGGTCAGGGACCTTTCTTGATCGCCAGTGACAGAGAATGGACCAGAGCAATCCCTAGACAAGCTCTGGTCAACCTGAGCAACAGGACCGCTAATCGCATTGCTGATGCGGAACACTTGGGACCGTACATGGCGGACCAGAGATCAATCGCATCTCGAAGCCCCAATCTGCTGGGCTGGAGCAGGATTGGTCGGTCCGCGCATTGACGCACCAGGTTATCCATTATCTCTGCCTCGGTCCCACCACGTATCCCCCTCCTTAATAGGCTCTGCCAGGACTCATCCGCCTGGACGTTCCTGGAGAATCTCCTTGCCAGCGCAAGCGCTGTCATGCTCGGCATGTAGTTAATCAACGGAAGCCCAGAGGTATGTCGTTCGACGGGGAAGTACGTATGCGGAGTTTCAGTAACAAAGAGGATGCCACCTGGTTTCATAAGCGACCAGAGCTTGGGCATTAGGACCTGTCGTTCGTGTGGTAGGAGGTGTTCGTATACCCCGTTGAGAATGACGAAGGGAAAACGTTCTATCCCCTTTGGGAGCTGGGACCCGTCTGGCGACAGGTAGAAATGCACGTTGCGAAGACCATAGTGCGAGGCCCGATGTCTGGCTATGTCAAGGAAGTCAGCGTCAAGGTCGACGCCGATTATCTGGGTTTGGGGGAACATCCTAGCCAGGACCATTGTTGACGCGCCACATCCGCAGCCGAAATCCAGGATCTTACGGCCAACAAAGGCGGTCTCAGGCACGTATGCGAGTATGCCGAACAAGAGGTGCCTTTCAATGTAGGTAGGATCTTCATCACGCATGATCTCGTCGCAAACCCAAGCAGGTCCCTTGATGTTCAGTATTGCTCGGACCAGCTCTACAGGGTAGGAAGTGTCGCATTCCCTGCGGGGGACGTATGTGCGCTCCTCACGGACTCTAACAACTACGTGCTTCTTGCCGCAACGCAGCTGATGCACATCCACTTGGCCGTCAGGATGGGTGAGGAGAACCGACATGCGAGTCTTGGTCAAGATCATCCTTCGCCTGCGCTGCCGCCGACAGGGCGGCGACGCTGTGTTCTTCCATGAGTCGCCCGAGGTGGGCGGCGGTGTGGCCGGCGGACTCGAGGGAGCCGTTCACCGGCACGTCGACCGCGAGCGTCAGCGGCGGGCCGGCGCGTCGGTCCTGGCAGGGGACCGTCACGCTGACCACCTCGTGTCGCGAGGGCTGGTCCTGACCTGCCTGGCTCCAGATCAGCGTCCGCGCGGTGCCGTCGCGGTTGGTTAACGTCATCGACAGCCGAGCCAGTTCCATACTGTCGGCTGCCTGGCAGAGGGCGTGCCACCACGACTCAAAATCCCTTGCCTCGCGCAGGTACAGCATGGCGGCCTCGAAGCCGCGCTTGTGCCGAGCGCTCTCCCGGGCGAGCGCCACGTTCTGCCGCAGTCGGGCGATGACCTCCCGGAGTCGGACCGATCCCACCAGGCGGAACACCACCAGCAGCAGCAATAGCACAGCGGCGAAGACGATCACCGTGCCGACGTCGCGGGTGACCATCATGAACAGGCCCAGCCCCGCGGCCACGGCCGTCACCAGGTAGAGGATGATCGCCACGTGGTGGTGCCGGAGCCCCATGTCCACGAGCCGGTGGTGGATG
>LAZR01002445.1_pt1 | contig 10791 bp, 19 predicted proteins | sample 329461 | NCBI WGS metagenome assembly LAZR01 (sample SAMN03002196, study PRJNA259156) | marine sediment metagenome | biome: sea floor; feature: Hydrothermal impacted sediments; material: marine sediment; isolation source: Loki non-amplified sample from Loki's castle hydrothermal vent sediment ...
AAGATTGGCAATATCTTTTGGTGAAACAAGGAGCACTGGCCAAAGACGCTCTCGACCGTGATATCTCCGATGCGCGTTCATCCATTATAGGCAAACAATTACGAAGATTGGGTCGTGGGAAGACTCGGTTTAGAGTTGCAAGTATAGAACTTTCTCGGCCAGGCCAACCAGCAGGACGAAAAGGCTCTGTAAGTTCAGGGTGGGTTCACGTCGAATAGTTAGACGATTCATGAATTTATTTACGCTTCTTACGTCTTTTCTTCGTCTTGCTGCGCAACTTGAAAATCTTCGCTGCAATGTTTCGGATAGCAAAACGCTTTTCGAGATCCCGTCCAAGTAAAACTCGTGCAATGAATGCATCATCTTCAGTTGATGCAACATCACTTTCTTTGACATAGTCAATCGCACTGGTGATTACAGCATCGATATTGTAGAGCGCATCTTCGTGAGAATACTCCCTGAAAATATCAATGGTGGGAACAAGGACCAACCAGTACAAGGCATTGAACATCTTACGCTTCGCACGATCTTTCTTAGGATCGGGGTCACTAAGATAAAACGCGTGAACCTCTGCCTTGATATCACTGAGAAAATTGTACGGTGTCTTCTGATAAATGTTGTGACCAATCATATTCTCCGTGTCGTGAAATTTTTCACGGAGGAGTCTAAGCCCATCTATGATTTGAAACACATGGACATCGGAAAGTGAAATTGGTAGGCGCTCTTTACGATCGTGAGCGAGCTTGAGTTCTTTGCGGACTCGTTCTCTTTGCTCATCAGTAAAGAGACTTGCTTGCAGCAGTCTGCGAATGTTTGTTTCAATTAATGGATTAAAAGTGTGTGATCGTGGATTTGTGTCCATTTAGACCTCGCGTGCGTTTTTGTCAACCCATTTCTGTAAACGGTCACCAGTCCAAAATGTCTGGTACTTCCGTTCTGGATTAACGCTGTTAACATCCTTGAATGTGATCGACATTGGGTCAGGAGTCGAATTGATATCTTCGTACTTCCATTCCACAACCACTCTCTGCTTGGGCTTCAAAGGAATATACTCTTTGGCTTCCTTCAACTCACCCACTGGAATTCTGCAATAACGCTTAACATTATACGTTGCAGTCCTTATTGGAGACTCTTTGAGCTGTTTAAGTAACCTCTCTTTCGACTCCAAATACTCTTTGAATGTTAACTTCTCCACACGAGATCCTCTGTTAGTGTTGTATTTATTGTGTCAGTCGTCTTCGAGTGAAAAATTATTCCCATTCCCACCAAACATAATCATGTCCACCCTCCACTGGATGAACAATGTAACAATACCGTCCCCACTCAAACTGAAACTTGAACCATCTAAAACGCCTCTGAATTCTGCCTCTCCAATCTGGCTGGCGCAGTTTGTATCTTTCGCGTCTAGTCATTTCAACTCTCCCACAAGTAACCAAAATACCCTTCTTCCAATCTTGAAGGGCGTTAATTCTTTCCTCTCAACAGTTCGCCATAAGTTCTGATCGGGGTCTGTTGATGGTATTTTGTACGGAATACAAGGGATCGTCACTTGATCCTGTTCAAGTCTTTGCTTATTGATCTGCTTGATAGTACTTGTTGACTTGAATAGTCCTTGTTTCACCAGTATACGGGGTAAGAATCGCTCATCATCCTCGTAAACAATTGTGTCTTCATCTTCTGAAAACCCAAGTTCTTCGAGAAAACATATAGGCTTGCCAACAATAATGAGATCAAGTGTCATGTTAAGTACCAAAAAACTATCCAACCCCAAAAAGCAAAATAGCTGAGACCAATGGTAACATCTCGAACTCTCACCCAAGGAATCTTACGCATCACTCTTGTTTCTCAAACTCAAGTTCCAATTGACCTTGGATCGGATACTCTGGTAGAACTTCGATCTCTTCAGGATACAATTCTACCTCTGAGCCGCCTGGGCATTCAGGATCCATGCAGTTGGGTTGAACAAGAATGTAAGCTCCGTCGATGTTGGTAATCACCCCCAACGAATCATTGTAGGGAATACCAGCTATTCGAGCTAAAATTCTTACCGTGTTACCGACTTTCATTATATCAGTTACCCCTCCCCTCATTTGTAATGGATCGCATCTCGTCGACCACACGATTCAATCCAGCGTAGTAGATTCCCCAGTACATCATACAGTCATCTTCACACTTCGTTGGTTCGACATACCGAGCATTGTGTTCGTAATACATTTCCTTGAACTCTGCGTAGTTCTTGCTCGCATTGAGTAAGGAGATGACTGCGTTGGTAACAGGGTATGAATTCCTGGGGCGACCAGTCTCATCCCAGTTATTTGTCTGAGCTTTCTGGACTGCTGGGGAGAGGGAACTAATCCACTTCCAGTAGTTCGTTAGTTCTTCATCGTGATGTTGTTTCTTCATAAGTTCATCCTATTATCCATGAATTATGCAGTTGGCATCAACAATTTCTTTGCACAGATCACTTTTAATCCCTAAAATACGACCGTTCCATGTTTTCCAGTTTGCGTGAACTGGGCAAGAACAGTGTGGAATATCCCACCACCAGCTATGTTTGCTAGCGTCAGGTTCAAACTTCCACTGCTTTTGTGCTTCGAACTCTAGCTGCTGAATCCGCTTGGCAAAATGACGAAGTCGACTGACGTTTTCCTTTGATGTTGGTTCTATCTTCTTCATCACATCAAAGATCATCATTCGGAGTTTGTGGGAAGCGAGAATCGCTAGGATGTCATCCCCAGTGAGATTTTGCTCCAAAGCCAGACGCGAGTTCAACGTTGTACTCTGGTCTTTATATTTGATGGTGAACCGATGCTTCATTCAATTACCCTTTGATGAGTAAGTCGAGGATCTCGCGAGCCTTCTTGAAGTCGTTTGCCTCGGTAGCAGCAACCGCAGCCTCACGAAGAAGATCGTTGACGGGGGTCAACGGTTCTAACGTAAACCCAACCGAACGAAGCGCTGACACTGAGTCGTCAACATACATACCATCAGCATCAATGTTATACGTACGAGTGATGTCTTCCTCGATCATCTCCGCCAGGTCCTTGGCATCCTTCAAACCAATGCCAGTAAGACCACGCAATGCTTTGATCACGTCGATCTTCTGACCGGCCAACACACCCGGATCTCGTTCGATCGTCGGACCTTCCTCCCACGACGTAACATTACTCTGGAAGATGGGAATGCTGTGTGTCTCGTGAGTGTATGTAAGTTTGTACCTCATCGTCATTTCCTCATGTATGGTAAGGAATGTCCGGAGATGCCTTCTTGGCTTGTCGTGCTTTGACTCGTTTCATGTCAGCATCGAGCTGCAGTTCGCATCCAAGTACCGAAACAGCATCCTCAATCAGATGAGCAGCTTCACGAGGTCTGTACCCTTCCGCAACAATCTTTTTCAGAAGAGGGAGAATCAGTCGTGATGCTTCACCATCGAAGTGAAGAGCATCGGGAGTGTACTTGCCATTTTCGTCGTAAAGTGATTTCATAATATCCATCCTGTATTTAAACCTTTCAGCATTTGCCTAATTTTTTGGGATCAAAAGTGTTAGGATAATAAATCCTAATAGTCTTGTCTGGATCGTAAGTGCTCTTCCCAGACCTTTGTAACTCTTCCAGAGTGCGACGAAGGGCTTTCTCGCCCAATTCTTCGACGGTCAATCCAAGCACCGCAGACCCTTTGTTTTCTTTTCTCCGCTTTTCGGCCCTTCGAACCTTTAATCGAATGCTGTGGTTAGTGTCCTCAAATCGTTTCTTTCGCCTAGCTTCTCTACGAGCTTTCTTGGCCACTTTCCTGGTGTCAAATTCACGCTTTTGGTAAAGGACAGCAATTGAAGCCAAAAGACAGGAGACAGTAATGACTACTGTGTTATTGGTGACTATATAATCGATCACCATTGGCATATATTGATCTATCATCTTAGCCTTTTACTCTTTCCGAGAAAATTTGAAATTGACTTCGGTTCGAGCATCGATTACTTCAGGCTCGATTCCGAAAGTATTCTTCACATATTCGACTCCAGTACCTTTTTCTGCCTCGAATGTCAGAGACAACGGTTCAGGATCGACCTTAGGAGTAGGACTCGGATATTCAGTATCCAGAGAAATCCGGTCTTTACCGTGATTTGTCAGAACCACCGTAGCACGTGTGATTTTCAGTTGAAGGTTCATTTGTCACCACCATTGTAGCATGTGCAGCAAGGCCAGGCATTCGTTCGCATAGCTCCAGCTCGTTTCCGCTCTAACCAGCGACGTAAAATCTGTTTGATTCTAGTCATATGCTAAGTATACCTCATGCAGGGTCATGGATCAACGTGAGTAACTTAATAACTGTCGATATTTTGCCCATTACTATACTCAAGGTACTCTTTATACAGATCATCGAGAGAACCTTCCCAACCTTCGCTCAGGCGGGTAATAATGCTCCACTCTTCGAATGCCATCAACCCTAGCTTTTCCTCTTCTTCCGTGTCTCTACCACCCTTACCACGAGTGCGGGAAGTACTAGTTTTAGTCATGATACACCTCACAGTTCTTAACCAAATCGACGTTTATCATTCATAGGTAAGTATATACAATTGAGGGTCATAAATCAACCTTCAATTCAAGTATAACTAGTTGAAGCTACTGAGGAAATGAAAAATAGGCAAAAAGAAAACCCGCTAAAAAGCGGGTTTCTTGGTTTTGGTTAAGCCCAGTACGACTTAGAGAAAGCTCAAAGTATCAACTCCGATCTTACCGTAGTAGTCAGCACTGTTACCCAATGATACATTTGGGTCAGTGAACGCTGTCTTACCATATCTTGTCATCAAGGAGACGACAGGCTGAAAGGTAAGTGGGTTCACAACAACACCCGAACTCATCAGTGGGATGTATGGGCAGTAGAAATAACCCGTGTCGGTCTCACCATTGCCACCCTTGTAACCAATCAAGATCTGATCCTGTGTAGGAGTCAAACCTGGATAAGCATCAGCGCCTGGCTGAGCCTGGTTCCACAAGTAGCTGTAAACCTTCAACTGACCGTTAAGTGTACCAACCATCGCTGTGTTGTTAGGACCCTTGAAGGAACCTTCCGTTGATGGTGCGAATACTGACTTAGCAGCACTCTGTAGTACAGAAACAATCATTGGTGATACGACCATGAAGTTACCAACTCCACGACGTGTCTTTCTACCGATTTCGTTTGCTACGCGGTTAATCAAAACTGCGAGGTTAGCAAAACGGTCACCGACGTAGTTAGGTGTGAGACCAGCTGAGACGGTTGTGCCATCCCATGTATCAACTGTGCCTGCGATAGCAAGCAAGTCAGTGATAATCTCTGCGTCGATTTCCTGAACGATTTCAGCGGACATTGCCTGAGTCATTTCTGACTCAACGTCCAAACCGTGCTGTGCATTCAAATCCTGCATAGCTTCAATGGTCCAACCAGCTTGTAGCTTACGTGAGCCAGCTTCAACAGCCTGACTTACGACTTCCAAACCAATCTTACGACCACCTGAGCCTTCTAGGAATGATCCTGAACCACCCCGGGTGATACCACCAATAGGTGTTACACCATCGATCGCTAGACCGTCAGTCATACCTGCTGTGGATGAATCCAAAGATGAAGGCCAGGCAACACCTGTTGCGGTAGCTGCAGTAATATCTACTTCAGTGGACGCTGCGCCAGCGATGCCAGATGCACCAGCTGCTTGAGCAGCACCTGTGTCACCAGAGTAGAAAGCACGAATTGGAACGAGGTTACCGAACAATTCGTCGTCTGCTGCGACATCAAAGCCACCAAATGGTGAGTTTGCAACTGTGTGGGTTGCTGCCTCGAGGTACTTGTAACGTAAAGAGTATACAAGTCCAACGGGACCTTGCATTGGCTGAACTCCGACGAGTTCCGTTGCGATCGTACCAGGAATGATACGACGGATCATCGGAATAAGAATCTTACGGAACCCTGCAACGTCGTGAGCCACAATGGCACCAGCTGCTGCGGTTTCTGCAAGAACGTGGTTTTTTTGGTTTTCCAAGACAGGTGCAACAATGCCAGCCATACGGTCATCTAGACCCTCTAGCAACGCCTCTTTCGTCTCTTCCCAATTTTCAAATAGTGAATCCATAATTTATTTTTCCTTTTTACTAGCTAAAGTGTTTTACTTACGTTTGACGCCTGCAAGTTTTTGAAGTCTGACGCGAGCTGCCTCAGAAAGCTTATTCTTGCCTTCCTCGTTCTCCTCGTCCTCATTCTTGCTGTCGTCGTCGACGTTGCCTGTCTTCTTGACTGCCTCGTCTTTTTTCAGCTTCTTCTTGCTGGTCTCCTTTTTGCCTTCAGCTAGTACTTTTTCTTCCTTCTCTGAAGTTGTTTCGGAATCTTTTTCAGTCTCTTTTATGACACGACCAATAAAGGTCTTGTATCCTTCTTGGAGCTGACTGGTTGCAACATTCTTAAGAATTGCTTCCATGACATCACGAGTACGGCCTTCAAGAGGCTCAAGAATTTCTTCAAGCTTGCGTACACGCTCAAGTGTCTCTCTCTTCCTCTCAGACTCTTCAAGAGCCTTTTCGGTGTCGTCAAGACGCTCACGCGTTTCTACCAACTCTGCCTCTGTTGACTCTTCATCGACATAACTGTCGCGATACTCTTCTGCCACTGCCTCGAAAATGCGGCGACCGAAATCTTTCTTCTTCTGCTCGTCGAGATCCTCACGAAGCTCGTCAAACTCTGCTGCAAGGCGGATCTCTAGGAATGCATCCAGTCTTTCGACCAATTCCTGAAGGTCTTTCTTCAGCTCGCCTGCCATTTCGCCCTTTGCCTCAACAAGCTTTTCAGCCTGCTCAGCCTCTAGATCACGAAAACGCTCAATGTCTTCTCGTAGCTCAGAAGTTTCATTTTCAAGATATTCTGTAACCTTTGCGTCAACTGCATCAATTAAAGCATCTCTTTCTTTAACCCATTGTTCAGTGAGTTCTGCGCGGACAGACTTTTCAGCCTCTTCTCTTGCAGCCTTCTCAGCCTCTTCCAAACGGGTCTTGATTGTCTCTTCGAGTTCCTTTTTGGTATCCTCGGAAAGCACATCTGCTTCAAGCAGTTTGTTCAAGAGTTCTTCCATTTGTTTTCTCCTCGTAAAAGAATTCTGTGTTTAACTTAGTGTTTACAAAAGTTATTTCTTGTCAGTTATTTATAGGGATAGGAAACCAATGAAAAACCTTTCCATGTAGGGGAGTATTAACCTTTTTAAACCAAAAGGTTAATGGGTGGGGTAATGTGCCAAAAAATTTCGATTTTTTACTTGCGAAGGGACTTGAGCATCTCGACCAAGTAATAACGGGCAGCATCAGGCCGCCCGGCATCCAGCATTTGTAGAGCTTGCTCTAGGCCTCGAATGAGCTTTTCGTCGCCTTCTGGATCTGGTTCTCCACCCCATTCAGATGGATCACCTTTAAATTCGTTAATACCAGCTAACTTTCGAAGTCTTTTCTTATCCATTTCTCTTCACAAAGATGTTTGTGTCAAGGAACTTCAAGATTTCCTTTTTGAGATACTGCTGAGCTTTAGGATCCTGAACCAAAGATTCAGCTAGTGATACAATTTGTGAACCATTTTTTGCTTCCATCAACGACTCGTATACAGATTCTGGCATTGCACCAGGAGCTGATGGAGTCGCTACGATATCCATCGTAACAAAATTGAAGCCGCTAACAATTCCATCATCACCAACTGTACCAGCACCACGACTGCTTACACCCATTCGAACACCGCTTTCAACAAGCGTTTGGCCAATCTGGCCCATAGGAGTGTTAAGTAGACGCATGCGACCAATTGCATTTTGGCCGTCCATCTTGATTTCTGTAATAACGTGGGAAATACGATCGAGGTTAACTGTTAAAGTTTGGGGATGGTCAAGTTCACCAAAGATGCCGTTCAGTTCCTGAATTCGCGTATTAGCGCTTTCGACTTCACGGGAAATCTCGTCTAATGGATAGTTACGTCCATTACGGTTCTTGATACCAGACTGCATCAAAATGCCAGATAGATAGACACTCTTGTCTGCCTTGGCGTCTTGTTCAACGATGACGTCTGCTTCTGATGGCTTTAGCTCTTCAATGAGCAAAATTGGTTTCATAATTGTCTCCTGCGGAGATACAATTACTTATCGTCGCCTGTTTCAGCTTTTTCTTCAGGCTTCTCATCCTTCACGTCGTCCTCTTCAGCAACTTCTTCAGACTTCTCGTCCTTTTCGTCTGCTTCTTCTTCAGGCTGTTCGCCTTGAACCAAGTTCTTTGTCTTGTCGACGATGTAAGAATGAAAAGCAGTCTCAGCATCTTCAGGACGATTGTCGATAATTGCATCGACCATGTCTCTTAACTTGCTTACCTTGTCTTTCTCTTTCTTAGGCATTGTGATATCTCCGTTAGATTTATTTATGTGATTTGTAAATTTTCATGTATATTTAGAACCTAGTTTGGGGAGGTTCCTTTTAGGATTAGACTACTCCACCAGGACCACCGCCTAGTCCACCCATTTCACCAACTCCACCACCTCCGGCCGGTCCAGCTGGTTCTGTACCAGCTTCCATACCACCAGGCTCGGCACCTAATCCTAGATCAGCTCCACCACCAAGTCCCTCTTCAACACCCTCAGGGTTATAGAGTTTAGGTATATCATCTCTGGATTCTCCTTCGATTCCCTTCTCTTCACGCAACAACTGCTCGTTCATGACAATGTCTTCAGGTGTCAACTGCAAGTAGCGGCTCATGATGAATCTCTTAGCCAAGTATGTAATGCCGTCAGCACTTCCATACTGAGTGAGTAGTGCACCATCAACCTCTTGTTGTCTGTACATACCGAAGTTTGTAGGTGCTGGTAAACGAATCTTATATAAAGTCTCGTCGATGTGAATATTTGCTAGTCTGAGGTAACGTTTAAATTCATAGTCAAGAACGTTCTCCAGCATCCCCTGTAAACGTACGACGTACATTGCAAATCGTAGTTCTTGAATGTAAGCAGTACCAACTTTACCATCACTAAAGATAGCACCTTCGGATCCTTGCTTCATGTAAGAGGCAGGAACACGCAGTCCTCTGATTACTTTCTCTTTGAAGTACTCAAGGTCAGATAACTCACCAAGACCAGCTCCACCAGGCAATGTTTCAACACGACTACCTCTTCCATCAGGACGTGTGGCGAAGAAAAAATCTTCACTCATGCTTTGTGGATTGTAAACAGAATCGATGGTTTGTCTTCCACCTTGTACAGATGGAATTTTCTTTTGGCGAATTTCGTGTTTGATTTGCTCAAGGTATTGCTTCACTCGTTGTGGAGGCATCTTACCAACGTCGATGTAGAAAACACGACGCTCTGGAGCACGTTGGACTCTGTAGATGATGATAGAGTCTTCAAGAAGTTCTTTTTGTTTGTGAGCACGATAGATAGCCTTTAAGACTGACTCACCAAATGGAGCACTGTCCGACATATCATCATTCAATGTAAATCTTACAAAGTGATCTGCATCTACGATCTCTGTATCATATTGCTCTCCCATGACGGTTCCACCAATAGCCGCCTTTGGTTTCTTGTCACCAATGCGAACTTGAAAACCAAGAATTTTTGTGATATCGTCTTTGTCTACGATAGCAGCTGTGACGTTCTTAGGATGAATGTACTCCCACTTTCTGAAGTCGTGCTTTCTCTTAAAGAAACAGTCACCGTACTTAATTGTGTTTCTTGCTACCTTAAATATTCTGTTGTGGAAGTCATGAATTGAAACCCAATGGCGCATAGCAGCACGAAGTGTCATGACGGTTGTTTGGTTAACCCTCATGTCTTCTTCTGTCTGTAAAACGATTTCGAGAGGGTCGTCAGTCTTCGAGTTGTTACCCGTCATCTCCTCTGCAATGATATCAAGAGCAATAGAAACCTCAATATCATTATCCATGAGGTCATATTCTTTGTAGCGGGTGAGACGAGTTGATGAACCATGAACAAGGCGCTGGTACCATGAATAGTTGCCGTATAAGTTACCACCCGACAAATCCTGGTTGTCGGAAACCTTTAGGGCATCGGGTTGAGATTTTACAAATTTATAGAACCCTGTCCATTTTGGATTACTACTGGTAGCTTCAGCGCTCTCAGTATCTGGGTTATCAATCTGCAGTGGTGCGTCGGCCATCTATATTCTCTCTCTTGTTAATGTGTATTTATAGTGTTAATTTACAGGCTGTTGTTAGTTTGCTTGGACTACTTATTATACAGGTTGGCTAGAATTCTGTAGGTCCAAAGATTTGATGACAGTGTTTGCACTGTCAATTTGTGCTTGTGAAATTGTCTTGTTCTCAGTTCGCATCTGTTTCATTTCTTCGAGTTGCTTCTTAGCTTCTTGATTGCTGCCTTCAGCTGCTATTCGTAACAGATTCATTACTCTAATATACTCCTGAGCCACTTCAGGATCTGCAAACCCACTCCTTGCTGCAAGGGCTTCTTGATTTCTTCTCTTCACTTCCTCCCCAGCTTTTCCTTTGTCCTCACCAGTAAAGAAATCTGCAATACCACCAACATAGTCTATAATTTTGGATTGAAGTTTAGTACCTTCGATTGCTTTATAGAACGCGGTACCTACTGCATAACCAGCAGCACCAGCAGCTAGTACTGACGCAGCACCACCCAGACCACCAATACCAGCAGCGCCGACACGCTGGCCAAGAAATCCTTTCACACCACCTTTTGCGCCCCCCAAAAGGCCTTTTCTAGCTGCTCCTCCCATGCCACCTCCTCTTATAGCTATTGCTTTAACCAAAAGTGCAATTTTT
>LAZR01002447.1_pt1 | contig 10787 bp, 6 predicted proteins | sample 329461 | NCBI WGS metagenome assembly LAZR01 (sample SAMN03002196, study PRJNA259156) | marine sediment metagenome | biome: sea floor; feature: Hydrothermal impacted sediments; material: marine sediment; isolation source: Loki non-amplified sample from Loki's castle hydrothermal vent sediment ...
CCTTAGAAGAACCTCCTGAAGTGATAAAGGCTAGGGAATTTTTCACTCAGATGAAAGAAAATGCACTTCGAAAAGATCAGAATTAATCTTAAATAATTCCTAATTATTAGAAATGCATTATATTATATCTTAAACCTAGCAACATCAAAAGTGATAATACCATTCTTTGCTCGAGTTGGATCTGTAAGGATCTAGAATGGGAGATAACAATTCCTGAAGACATGATAATTAAGGCGACAATTACGATTCCAATTGAAGCAGCTGCATCTGCTATCATATGGTAAAAAACACTTCTAACATTTAAGCTAATCTTGTGACTGCCTTGAAGAATTAAAATGCTTGTAATGTTTACAACTAATCCAATAATGGCTACAATAAGCATATAAAAGCCAAAAATTTCTTGGGGATTTAAAAATCGAAGGATTGCTTCAAAGATTATTATCCCTACAATAGGTATAAGAAATAAACCATTTACAAAAGCGGCTAAAACTTCTGCTCGATATAATCCAAAAAATGTGATAAAAGCTAGGGAATTTTTTATTCAGATGAAAGAAAATGCACTTCGAAAAGAAAGGAATAAATCCTAAATCATTACAAAGTATTTGATATGTATTGGAAGCTGAGAAACACGAATTAGTTCTTTATAAAGTTAGATAGTTTTATTTAGAAAGGATGTAAAATTTAATACAATAATTATATTTTAGGTTGTTAATTGTCTAAAAAAATAAAAAAAACTGAAATAAAATGATACAGACAAAATTCCAAGAGATAATTGGGACGAAGTATCCAATTATACAAGCAGGTATGGGACCATACGCGACCACAAAGTTATGTATCGCCGTAGCTATAGAAGGTGGCTTAGGTTTGATCTCAACCATTGGCATGGCAGGTCCTGATGTGAATTTTATACCTGAAGAAGATCGAAAACTTGATTTTGGAGTTGGTGGTAGCCCTAAAAATGTTCTGAAACAGACAATAAAATATGTTTTTGAAAAACTTAAGGATTACCCAGAAGCTAAATTTGGTGTCAATATTCCAATTGCAAAAGAATTTACTATGGTATCAAAACAATTTATGAAAGCAATTATTGAAATTTTTGAGGAGACACCAGAAGTAAAGAAAAAGCTGAATGTCATGGTAACATCTGCGGGGGATCCACTTCCCTGGGCCATAGATGCAAAAGAAAAGGGATCAAAAAGGGCGTTTCTTGAAGTCAAGAAGGAATTGCCTTCAATAGTATGGTGTCAAGTGTGCCCAAATGTAAGAGGTGCAAAGAGAGCGGAAAGATCTGGTGTAGATATAATTATAGCTTCAGGAAGGGAAGGAGGGGCACATTGTGCTTGGAGAGACACTTCATCCATGGTACTTCTCCCTGAAACAGTTAGATCGGTCAATTTACCTGTTGTTGGTGCTGGAGGTTTCGCTGATGGTGCAACTTTAGCAGCTGCTCTCGCTTTAGGAGCTATTGGAGTACAAATGGGGACCCGCTTTATCGCTACTCAAGAAGGTGATTTCGAACAAATGTGGAAAGAGCAATTGGTTAAGGCCACTGAATTTGACACTATTGTAGGACGAGGAATATTTGGTCCAATGAGATTCTTAATTAATCCTGCATCCTTAGAGGTTATTGATGCAACTATTAAAGGAGCTTCAGATCTTTATCGTGGAAAACCATGTCCAACTACAGACGAAATTCGTATCCTAGAAGAAAAAGGATTCAGGAAATTAGTAGATGAGGATGAAAATAAAAGCCTTATGAACGCGGGTGTTGTTACAGGTAGAATTCACGATATACCAACTGTTCATGATTTAATTCAAGGTATAATGACTGAAGCAACAGAAATTATACTAGACTTACCTACAAAAATTATAAAAGAAGAAAATGTAATATTGGAGTGATGAAAAATGAAAGAATTAAAAGAGTGTGTAGTTATTGATGCTATTCGAACCCCTATCGGGAAATCAGGCAGGGCTCAGATGAAAAAGCTAGGCGGAAATTTTCGAGAATGTAGCGCACAAGATTTATTAGTCACAGTTTTAAGATCTATTGTTGATCGAACAATAGAAAAAAGCTCAGATTTTGATCCAAGGGAAATTGAGGATTGCCAAGTGGGTTGTTTATCACAATTAGGTGAACAAGGATCTAATATTGCTAGAATGGCAATAATGATGGCAGGATTACCTAATGAAATAGCAGGAGCAACTGTTAATAGATATTGTAATTCAGGCCTTCAAGCAATTAACACTGCTGTCAATGCAATAAGAGTTGGTGACGGTGACATTGCCATAGGTGCAGGGGTTGAATCAATGAGCCATTATGCTATGGGAATTGATTTTCAAATTGTTAGAAAAGTGAAAAAATTTCCCGCAATGTTTTCTCCAAAGATGGGTGTTGAACCAATGACCAAATTAGTACCCCAAGGAATCTCAGCGGAGCTAATTAATGATAAGTATGGCTTCACCCGTGAAGATTTAGATCAATTTGGCATTCGGAGTCATCAGAGAGCCACAAAGGCAATGCGTCGAGAAGAAGAATACTTCAAACGTGTTGTACCAGTTACTTTTTTAAAAAAGTTCACAGATGAAGACATGAAACCAATTAAGGATGAGAAAACCGGTAAACAAAAACAAGAGGAAGTTACAATTACAAAAGATCAAGCTGTTCGACCGATATATCTTGACGATCCAGATAAAGGATATGAGATGATAAGTAGCCTGAAACCTGTCTTCAGACCTCCAGAAAAAGGTGGAATAGTAACTGCGGGAAATTCCTCACAGATAGTTGATGGAGCAGCAGCAACATTATTAATGTCTCGAGAGAAAGCAGATGAGCTCGGATTAAAACCAATGGCGCGAATACTTTCTACAGCGGTAGCTGGTGGTGATCCTGTTATTATGTTATTAGCTCCAATTCCAGCAATGAAAAGGGCATTACATCGCGCAGATCTCACAATAGAGGATATGGACGTGATTGAACCGAATGAAGCTTTTGCAAGCCCATGTTTGGCATTTGCAAAAGATTTTGGTTATGAATTCGATGATCCTCGAGTCAATCCTACGGGAGGCGCTATTGCACTTGGCCACCCGATTGGAGCTAGTGGCGTTATCTATTTTGGTGAGATGGTGCATTACTTAAAGAACGCTAATAAAAAATACGGCGTACAATTGCTTTGTGGCGGCTACGGCGTCGGAATTGCTACCGTAGTAGAAGCTCTTTAGTTTCGGAATGGGCTTTAGTTTAAAATAATTTTTAATAATTCCCTATTTTTTTTTTTTTTTTAGGACAAGAAGCAGCGTATAATGTCTTTGTCTTTCATACCAAAATGTGAAAAATGTAAGAATTAAGTTATGAAATAATGATTCCCAAGTACCTTCGAATTATTAAGATTTTAAAACGTTTGCTTTTACCCTTCGTTGGAGTTTGTCCGTTTAGGTTGAAATCCTTTATATTATTTTCTTTATCTACAATATTCCAAGTCCCTTTAGGATTTATATTACTATCTTCAACCCTATTAAAGATTCTACCATCATCTAACACTACTTTATAAGATGTCCCCCACGTTTTATTCTCAAAATTTGCACTATCCTTCCATATCCGCTTAAGTTAGCCATATTATCTTTAAAATTTATTGGATGATACAACATTATAAGGTAGTAATATTTTTTTGTTATACTAAAAATCTGAAGAGAAGAAGGGTTTTAACATGAATCTGTGTTCCCATTTTTCTTCGTTTTTCTACATACACAAAAATAAGTGCATAAGGTTGCGAACTTATTAATCATCTATGGGGGGGTTTTTTCCTTTGGTTAATATTAATCTTCATTTTAATGGGGAAAATTAGAATTTTTTGGCGAATAAGTTTTACAATCAATACAATTTCTATTCCAATTTTTCGCTAAGATTTTAGACGAATTTAAATGTTTTTGAATAAAAAAGGAAGCCTGCCAGCATTGAAATTCTAAAGATCTAAAAAAAAGTGGGAAAAAACATGGTTTTTTGCAATAAAACTTTTCCTGAAATCTATGGTGAGAACTCTACAAAAAAAATTTACAATAAAACTTAACTTTCACCAATATTACTTAGGTTTCTTGTGATATGACTTTAGAGTTGTTTAACAAGTTAAGAAAATCTTCTTTGTTCCCCTTGATAAAATATTCTTTCGAAGCTCCATGATATGAACGTAAAATATAATTTAAGAATATTCGTGACGAATTGTCGAGGTCTCTGAGTACATCAAGAAATTTCAAAACAGGAATAATTTGCTTTATTATTTCCTTCAAAATTTTGGATTCTTTTTTTATGATAGCTGGAGTTAAGTTTCCATTATCCCTTCGAGGATAAAATTCTTCTTGTGCTTCTTTCAATTTTTCTTGAATTTTTGGATCTAGGGAGATCTCAAAAATTGTGAAAGGTATACTTTTCCTTTTCATTATAACTTAAGATATTGTGACTCCATTAGTGATTAATTCTTTTACTAAAATCTTGCTCTGAGGAGACAAAGGGAGTCCATGTATTTTTAATCTTTTGAGATTATTTAACTTAAGAATAGATTCTGGAAGGTCCGTAATTGGGTTTTCAGACAAATCAAGTTCTTTAAGTAAGGTAAGTTTACTAATAGTATTGGGCACGGTTTTGAGTGCATTACCGCACAGGTTTAGGATTTCAAGAGACATAAGATTTCCAATCGACTCTGGCAACTTATCTATCTTGTTATCAAATAAGTATAAAGATTTGAGATCTTTTAACCTTTCAATCGATTTTGGAATAGATTTAAAGTTATTCCCGCCAAGTAGAAGCTCCTTTAGTGATGTGAGTTCTGTAACTTTACAAGGAAAGGAATACAGCTTAAAGAAAGACATAGCAAGCCCAGTTACATGCTTTTTGATTGGAATGAAACATAGGTCCAAATCATCGTAAAATTTATGTGCAACGTAAAAATCTTTCTTAATAATTCTCTCTAATTCATAAATTATTTCTGCTTCCCCCGTAATTAAAATACCAAATATCAACTCTTCCCGAGTTAAGTAATTATCATACTTATTCTCGTTTAAGTACTCGACTATAGGAGGATATCCGGATCCTAACCGTTTTACTATTTCTTCTTTAAAAGCTCGTTTTGCTAGAGGATCACCAGCATTAGTAAGTTCTTTTAAAAGAGGAAACGCTAGATTAGAATGTAATAACCGGGTATCATAGTTGTTTTCATACCATGCTTGTAGATTTGAACTGTGAGCCCAAAACTCGTTTTCTTTGGAAATATTAGATTCAGTTTCCTCCCAATCTTCTTGATTTTCTTCTGCATTAATTAACTCATCAATGGATTGAATCTCGTCAAACCTCTTTATTTCAGATATGGGAATATTTACAATCAAATGTTTACATTGACGGAATCTTTTACCATTAATATAAATAACGGATTTACCATCTTCAAGCTTGAGTGTAATAAACTTACTTACTTTAAACGTTTGCATTATTATTGAAAATAATCTCACGTAGATTTAAATTTATGGTCAGCAACAAAAAAAAGTAAAAATTAAGAGATTTAAGGTTAGGTTTGGCCTTTAGCTAGAATCCCCTGCATAAAAATCGCGAAATTGCGATCTTCATGCGTACCGTCTCTTATCGAATCCAAATAATTTCCAAATTCTGAATCGCTTACTCCAGATGTAATTCCGATTCCCATCTTAATTTTATTTTTCCAATCTGAAACCCACTCATCGTAATTCAATGAATTGTAAAAATCTGATGAGTAGCTTGTAATAGGCATTCCAGAATAAATCTCTTGTCTCTCTAAAAATCCGTTAAAGTTAAAAGCTGCTATCATATTACCATCGTTTTGTGCACCCCCCTCTTGCTTAATGACAAATGCAACTCCAGTTGCTAACAAAATATGAGCGATATGGATTAGTTTATATCTTGAATTAGTTAAATCACTTGATAAGTCAATGTCGAAGTAATTTGGCTCTCGGGGGTGCCACCTCTGAGCTACCCAACCATCGGAGTATTGGTATCCTTCACTCTTTGTGTCGTATAGAGGGAAGATTCTAACTTTACCATTTTGAGTTTCACTCTTGACAACCTTAGTTAATAAAGCCACAATACTTGAAATACTTTCCGATATGATTGTTTGCCTATCTTTTTTATAACTAACAAAATTAGCTTTACCTATATCTATATCCCCCCAAGTCTTTATATCGCTTTCATCGAAGAGGTGTTGATTAATTTGTAATTCAAAATTAGCTCCAGTTGTCGGATCTGTCACACCTTTAATAACAATCGAGGTAGTTGCATCCCCCGATTTAATGAATTCTTCAATTATAGTACGTATATATTTGGCCCCCATTCCAGCTCTTACTCGAGGAGAGGCTAATTGAGCCCTAATATATTTTAGGATTTTATTAGTAGTATATTCTATTTTCTTGATCTTTTCTGCTGGCGTCAATCCCGTAACTTTCTTATAGCTTTCTATAACTTTTGCTTCAGCAATGCTCTTTAAGCTTTCGTATATACTGTTTTGGGAACTCATGAATAATTCGGTTAGTTGTACGGAATATCCCTCCCCGTGATTGATTCTATAAGAATTTGCCATCGATGTCGCTAGGTTCCAACTAAACATTCCAGGTGTATTTCCGTGTGCGAAGTCAACACCTGATACAGGACCGTATGGGAACGTTAATTTGGTATCAATACCAAGAGCTGCTACTTGAGAAGTTATTTTTAAATTCAGATGACTATTTAAGAATAAATAGCCCATGAAATGTTCTAGTATATAATCCGTATCATCCTTGAGGTTGATTGGAGCATTCTTAAGCCGCGTGGGGACAACTTTTAATTTCTGCCAAATTGCATTTAGTTTTTCCGTGGTTGGGCGATTTATGATTTTGAAAGTGCCGTCCTTATTAAAATCGATCATGTTTGCAAGAATTAACCTTATGGTAAAATGCCCAAATAACTTACCCGCAATTTCAAAAATTGCTAATGCTGTCTCTACTTCGTCTTTGCTTATGAAAATATCATCATTCGTGTTAGTATCTAATTGAATCCTATTCATCAACTGATCTCTTAAGCTGGAAATTGTTTGATCTGAACCTGTATAAGTTGTAATCTTAGTATAAAGAAACTTTAGCCACTGTTTTAATGTCTGATCGTTTTTAAAGGACCTTTTGGAAACGTCGTAATCAGAATCGAATATTGATATACCGTCTCTAAATGTAAACTTACCTAATTCGTCATTATTTTTTATATCGAATACTTCGCTGATGGCATAGTTTACTTCTTTTGAAGTCTTACCGGGTCTGAAATTTGTTAATTGTTTACTAACAGTAGTACCAGCGAAAAGTCCGTTTAGTTGAGAATAATATCTCAATGCTGTAACGGAAGGATATTGTGTAGCTTTTACCAAGTTCGGGCCAAATATTTCATATGTAATTTCTGCTGCTACTTCCTGAGTAAAACCATTGCCATAACTTTGTTGTTCAAACGTAAACTCGTTTTTAGATGCTATTCTGGAACTTCTAAGAGTTGTACTTATTCGCCCATTAAACAGTTGCCTATGCTCTTCTTGGGAGATTATAACAGATTCTGTTTCTTGGAGAAAAGCAGTATACGTTCTACCTATTTGTGTTGTGGATGTTCTATAATATTTTAGCATTGGAACTTTGACGATAACACCGTTTATTTCAACTTCATAATTAAAATCGGTTCTCGATTTAATGAAAGGCTTAAACCATCCTTCTCCTTTATTAAATAGTAACCCTCCTAAGATCCCTACTTGAGAAAGCAAGTAATTTCCATTTTGATCACATATATATGCACCTTTTATTACATCTCCGTTAGAATCTTTATAACCTAAATGAATACCTCGCGGTAAGTTATCACCGAATAAAGATGCTTTCATAATTCCAATATTCCCACTATCGTCGTAAACAAATATAAAAGGAGCCTTTTCTTCCTTGAAATAGGTATCGCTAAGTTCCTGAGCATTTCTTCTATTTCCCTCACCATCTATAATGAAAAAGTCTCCAGTAGGGAGCATAGAGGGATTCAGAGGTATAGCTTCACCATTTAAATCAAGAGCTAGAAGATGGCTTTGGAAAGATTCTTCCCAGACTAACCTTATTCCTTCAGGAGTTTCCTGCAAAATAGTGTCTAGGTTGTCCAAAATCATTTCTGCTGTTTCTTTATAAAAATCTGGCTCTATTTTAGATGTGAAGGTAGATTTTGCTATATTACGAATCTCTTCATATAAATTTTTAATATCTTCGATATTTCCAGTTGGTTCTGTGGTAAAGTATCCAATTGCTTCTCTAAGTAATAACTCTACTTGATTTACATCGACTTCGGTTTTGTCTATATATGTATTGAGTCTTTCTATAATTTTAATGGTGAATAACTCTTCACGATCACCTTTATATTCACCTTTAATATGTTTCAAGTCAGTCGGACCTGTAAAACCTAATATATAATTATATACGGAGGGATTGTCTATTGATATTGGGAGGATAGCGTATTCTCTTCTGACAGGTATAGAATAGGTGGTAGCCGTATTTGGATTCGATAGGACATTAGAAATTGTGTAATATTTATCAAAATTGATGGTTCTAGCCAAATCAACAGATACTCTCTGAATTGCTTCTAGACTATCCATAGTTACATAATTTTTAGCCTCCATTCCAAACGTGAAGGTTGGAGAGGCTACTGAAAATCCGTCGAATAAATTTTTCCCAGATGGTGCGGATAGTTTCCTTACACTAAAACCATGGATTGCTTGTTTAACTTGATTCAAGTTAGGAAGGAGTTCATTCCCATCTTCCATTATATTATTTCCAGATGATGATTGGTACCCTGTGAAAAATCTAAATTGAGGTGATCCACGCTGATTATAAACTTTAGCAAGTTCGGAGTATCCGAATCCTGTCACCCCAAATGCTTCGGTTATCTCTCCCATATTTGAATAGGGGTTATTAGGTTCGCTCGGGAATCCTCCAAGCGCACTAGCGAAAAATGATTGCAACAAATTTTGCAAAAAGAGATCTGTTCCTGTGGATGTAGAAATTAAATCATGTATTTGGTTTAGGTCAAAACTATCATAAAGTTCTTTAAACTTATCATAAAGCTGATCCACCCTAAGATTTTCGGTTTTCATTACTTTGCTCATTAAGTATTTATAAATTGTTTCATCGAGGCGTCTTTCTATGAAAGTTTCATCTTTAGAAGAATCTCTTAGGTAATCTAGAAACCGTTCTTTTGAAAAAGATAAAGTTTCTTTCTTGAAATTATCATCGATTAAAGATTTAATCGAGTCACTTTTAAGTGCTCTAGTAATAAACTCTATAAATGGTCCTTTTTCACTAATTAGGTTATCGATTTGTATACCAAAATTTGTTATCATGGCATTTCTTGCCTTTTCAACAATATTTTCTTGAAATTTCGAAATAAAAATGACCTTTTCTTCTGTATCTCCAAATGCTGCCAACGCATTCCCTTCCCCTCCAAGTACTCTGTTACCTATGACAGTTCGAAAGTAATAGTATTTTGGATATGTTTCGGATAGCCTATCGAACCCAAACTGTGCTAAGAACCAATCGATGTCATGGGTTTTGAGGGACGGGTTATTTCTTGAGTTTGTTGGGATAATGTAAACTGGTTCAGTAGGATTTGGGTTTTTTAAATCATATCCGAGGAAATCCAATACATGATATAGAATAGTTCCTTCAGTAATTTTATCCGTATATTTATTAGCACTGTTTTTAGTTTCATCATTTTCGTTGTTTAGCCATACACCAAAACCTTGAATAGTTTCTCCTACTTTTATTATAATACCTTTATAGACTATTAGTATATCACCTCTTATTCCCATTAAGGCCTTAATTAGTAGTTTGTTATGTCTTATTGTGGTGTCTTCTGCTATAAGTGAAGGCCTATTCATTTTCTTTATGCCCCCTTTTTTCTGAACCATCAAGACATAATTGGGGTCGTCATATTTAACTTGTGCCTTACTTATGCCTTCTGTAGAAGTTAAATGGAGATTCTCGTTTGATTCGGCAATTTCCGCGATTTGATTTTGACCTTGTTTTGCTATCATATGTTTATCTATTGATGTCATGAGTTCTGAGGTAAAACCTGAGAAAAATTGTCTAGATTCAAATTGGGATTTTAGGTCAGTGAGTTCTGGACTGTAGATCGAAGGGAATTTTTGTCTTAGTTTAGATGCTTGATAAGTACGTAAAGGCATATTTAAATTAACTTTATTATCAACAGTAGTCATTGGTTCGCCATGCTCTTCTATAAATCTTTGATCTATTCCTTCTATTGCTTTACTTTTTGGGAGAGTAGTTTTCTCATCCATCAATTTCTTAAGATCACGCATTGCTTGAAGATTTGCATTCCTTCCGCGTTTTTGCGCGTTTACTTCTATAGTCTTATAGCGACCGACAATATCACCATAAAATCCCTCGATTTGGCTTACGGTACCCATCATGCTCAAGAAATTTGAACATAAAGCTCCCTGTGAAAAAGGGCATGATTACCGAGGCTAATAACCCGAGAATCCCTCCGGCGATAATCTTTTTCCATGAGTTCACTTTATCTTGTTTGAGTATTTTATCTTGATTTTTCTTATCATTTTTGTATTCGCTGTTTACTTTGTCCGCAGCCTTGTTATCCCGATACACCTCGTTATTTATGCTTGTAGCAAAATGCTTGGTAAACCATGTGCGAATCCCTCCGACTTTTCCGAAAGTTGTCATGACTACACTTCTTATACCACTAAGTCCTTCTCGACCTG
>LAZR01002448.1_pt1 | contig 10787 bp, 12 predicted proteins | sample 329461 | NCBI WGS metagenome assembly LAZR01 (sample SAMN03002196, study PRJNA259156) | marine sediment metagenome | biome: sea floor; feature: Hydrothermal impacted sediments; material: marine sediment; isolation source: Loki non-amplified sample from Loki's castle hydrothermal vent sediment ...
CACCTCCGCCACGAGGCCGTAGCGCCCGCTCTCTCGCCGGTATATGGCGTATCGATTCGCGCCACTGACGGCGGTCCAGGTGACGCGGTTGAAGTTGGCGAGGACCGTGAGAGCTTCAGTAACTGAGTTTGTGACCTCATAGAAGGTGAGGTTTGCTGTTCCGCCGGTCGTTTCCGCCGTGGGATATATCGCAGTATCTGTTCCATCTTCACCATCCAAATCAAAGACGTCGTTGGTAATTTTAGTAATAAAGAAGCGACGCCCGTTCAGCGCCGTCATCTCGTCGAAATCGCTTAATTCTACCTCGTCTCCGGTAACGAACACGTCCGACGCGACGACGCAGCGCACCGGGTTCGTGAGCGTCGCGCTGCTCAATGTGACAGTCGTGTTGCTGAGCCCCGACAGGCTCTCCTCGAACACGTTCTCCTCCCGCCGGATGGCCGTGACCTTGTACCTGTGCGTCGTCGAACCGCTGGTCCCCTGCTGGGCGACCGCCACGCCCGCTGGGTCCGCCTGCCCCGGGGCGTAGGTGTTGACCGTCAGCGTCCAGGAGGCGTGTCCCGTCCGCGTCAGGTCCCGCGGCGCGTAGCTCGGGTGCGTGATGGTCATAGTGTCCGCCGACTGCACCATCTTCAGCTCGTCCAGGTCCGCCGCAAGGTAGGGGGTCGACAGCTCGAAGATGCTCCCCACCGTGCCGCCTGAGACGTAGGGCTCGAACCTCGTGCCGTCGATGTTGTTGCCGGTCACCTGGTGCGTCAGCTCCATCGTGTTTGTGGCCACATTCTGGACGATGTAGAAGTTGTCGTTGAGCTGCGTCATGCCTGAGACGCCGGTGGTGAACACCGCATCACCATTCGAGAAGCCGTGACTTCCCGCCGTCACGACCACCGGATTCCCCTGGGTGACAGCGGTGATGTTGATGGTGGTGTTGGTCACGAGCGCGTCGTTACGGACCACCCACATGTACTGGCCGCCGAATATGAGCACGTACTGGTCGGTCGTCCGGTACTGGAAGTCGAAGACGCGGGGAGACTCCGAGTGTGTCTTCACCGGGCATATGAAGACGGTGCCGGGCCGGTTGCTGGCGCCGCCAGTGGCGTGGATTATGAGGTTCCTCGCGGTACGCAGGGCCACCCGGTACATCGCAGTGTCGACGCGCCCGTACGTCTGCGGAGAGATCTCGCCCTTGGCGAACGACGGGAGGATGAACGAGGGCATCAGTTCGGTCTCTCGTAGGAAGAGACGTCGGGGATCCACGTCGCCAGGAACTTCGCCAAAATGATGTCTCTGCCGGTCTGGGTCCTCCAGGCCCATATGTGGAAGAAGATCACTGCCTCGCCCTGATCCAGTCGGTGTCCCGGGGCGGCGGGTCCACGCCCTCGTTGGCGTCGACCCCCGTGGCCAGCGGGACGAGGCCCTGGAATATCTTCAGCTCGTCCACCTTGATCCTGCGCGACCCCGTCAGCGAGTACGCGACGTGGTGAGCCAGGAGGTGAGACATCGCGAGCACAAACAGCGACGAGAACATGTCGGTGTTCTCCAGGTTCCACGTGTAGACCAGCACCGCGTCCTCCATGCTCGTGAGGATGGTCTTCTCCTTCCCGTCCAGACTTCCCTCGACCGTGAACGGGACGGCGTCGTCCGGGGGGGCGTTCGGGTTCTGGATCTTGCGGGCGACCAGGCAGTCGGGCGGATACTGGTAGCGAAAGCCCCACACCCCAGCCATCGGGTCCGTCGAAGTCTCAGAGATGGTGTCGCCGTGGAGCGCTAAGGTGACGCGCTTGCGGGCGAAGTGCCAGTTGTGCGCCTCCAGGACCACCCGGCGGCTGTAGTCGTACCAGATGCGCGCCTGCGTGGCCTCAGCGGTCTTCTCGTCTAGGCTCTCGATGGCGGACTTCGCCCCGACGTGGGACAGCGCCATGTTCGCGATGTCGACGGGCGAAACGAAAGATTCTGGCATGAACTACTCCCCACCGAACAGCTTCCTGGCGCGCTCCTCGTTGCTGTGTCCCGAGCGGACCTCGCCCGCGAGCAGGGTCAGCGTGACCGACGTTCGCTTCTCGCTGTCCTCATCCTCGTCGATCGAGACGGAGGTCACCTTCACCCTGGCCACGAGGTCGTGCTCCCCGCCGACTTCAGCGCTGCCGAGCCCCAGCTTCTCGACCTCCGGCGATTCGACGAACACGCTTAGAGGAAAGCGCGCTTCCGGTACCTCCGCTCCGTGGTGCGCAGCCTTAGCTTTCTCTTCTTTCGTGGGCACTCGCTTCAGGTCCACCATCTCATGTTCCTCAAGAAATTAGGGCGGCGGTTTGGCCCGCCGCCCTCGGAATGTGCTGCGCTTTGCCTGTGCTTAAGCCACGGCGTCACTGAACGGATCGGCCTCGGTGCCGGAGCAGGTCAGGAAGCCCTCCACCATCCACTGGGAGGCGGAGATGTCCGTGAACCTAACCCACGAGCCCACTAGACCTCCCGTCGTCGAGCCATTCATCGTGAGCGTGTCGTCGGTCGCGTTCGCGATGATGGTTACGCCTGCGATGTCCGTGCTCATGGCGACGCCGCCCTGGAAGAAGTCGGCGCTGTTTCTCGCGGCGATAATGTAGCCGACGGAGGTAACGGAAGTGAGGGCAAAAAACGTGTAGACATTGCCCGTCCCAGCTGCCGTAGGCAGGGTAACGGCGATACCGTCCGCTTTGCTAAGGGTCACGATCTTGCTGGCGTGCAGCGCCTGGGTTACGTCGAGCGTCGCGGCGGTAGCGGCGACGATGGAGGCGGCCACCCGCTGGAGGGTCTCAAACGTCTCGTCGCCGGTATGCGTCTCCGCCCCACTGTGGGTTTCCGCCCCACTGTGAGTTTCCGCGGCAGCGTGCGTCACGATTCCGGTAGCAAACGTCTCCGCCCCAGTATGCTCCTCGGCGCCGGCGTGGGTTTCCGCACCGGTGTGAGTCTCGACGCCGGTGTGTTCCTCAGCGCCGGTGTGGGTCTCCGCTCCAGTATGGGTCTCGATGCCGGTGTGTTCCTCAGCACCGGTGTGCGTCTCCGCACCGGTGTGGGTCTCGATACCGGTGTGCGTCTCCGCGCCGGTGTGCGTCTCCGCCCCGGTGTGCGTCTCCGCGCCGGTGTGCGTCTCCACTCCCGAGTGCGTAACTGCGGTGGTGAAGCCAGCCAAAAAGCCAGCCAGCATGTCCTTTATGCGACTTTTCCGAACGACGGTCATACCCTAGTTCTCCTCTCTATGCCGCCGATCAACCAGTCGGTCGTGGGGCGACGAACTCCCAGTAGTCGATGAACGAGATCACGGCACCAGCGTCGACCGTGCTCTCCATAAGATGAAGAATCGGGGCCAAGCGCGCAGTCGTGGTCACGGCCAGAGGCTCGGCGTGTACCAGGTTGCCAGCGACGTAGAAGTAGGCGTTGCCGCCGCTGTCGATCTCAACTCGCAGCACGACATAGGTATCGGCCGCCGTAATGACGCCGAGGGGCACCTCCAATGCGTTCGCACCCTCCGCGTCGGCGATGGCTGAAATGGCTTGCCACTCGGTCGCGGTGGTTGCGTCGTCGTCTCTGGTGATGAGCGCCAGGCTCTCGGAGCCGCCGTCGACCTGATCCACGACGAGGGCCAGAACGCTGGCGATAGGAACTACGTCGGCGACGCATATCACGTTTGAGAGACCCATCGTGACAACGCCGGTGACCGCGGCGGAACGGATGCGCAGCTCAAAGGACGTCCAACCATCGGAGACAAGCGCGCCGAAGCTCGCGGCAGTGATGGCGCTCATGCACGTCCCATCGTCGGCTGTGGTACCGCTGTCCATGACAACGGCGCCCTCCTGGATGGCCACGTCCATCACGGCGACAGTGCCGCCGCCGGAGTTGCTGTCCTGTGTCACGTATCGACTTGCGTTGAGGGCGGTGGTAGAGGTGCTGTTCATGCCGATGAAATCGTCGAACATGACGATCTGGCTGGAGTTATTCACCCACGTCCGCGCCGTCACGGCGGCGTCCGTGAGGTAGGCCACGACGGCGCCGGTGCCGGTGGCAGTCATAATGAGGCGGTAACCCTCGGTGCCGGTGCCAGTCGTCCAGGTGGTCACGACGCGGGCGTTGGCTGTCGTCGAGGCGCCGGTGACGCGCGTGACGTTCTCCCATGTGCCGGAGCCGGGCGACCCAACCTCTCGCTGGAGACGGACGACGTTGGCCACAGCGTAGGTGCCGCTGACGAACGTCGTGAGCACGGTGCCAGCCTCGGTCGTCAGGGTCGTCGAGATCTCGTCGACCGCGTTGAACAGCTGGTCTGTGGTGTTGGTGACCACCGCAGCCTGCGCCCAGGGAGCGATGCCCAGAGAAAGGATCGCCGCTGTGGCCAGTGTCTTCAGGTACTTGAGCATGTTGCGTCCTCCTCTAGGACTTGCGTGGGCGGCCTCGGCCGCGTTTCGGTTCACCTTCTTTTTCGGCGGCGAGGTCAGCCTGAAAGTCGGCGGCGTTCTTCTTCCGATCAGCCTCGGCGTCCTCTATCGCCTTTCCCGTGGCCTCCGCGGAGGCCCGCTCCGGGTCAGCCCCATACAGCTTAGCCGCCTCACTGAGCGTCTCTGGCGCCTTCTCCGGCTCCGGCTCCTCGTAGTCGTCCTCGACCACTACCGCGTCGGACGGCAAGCTGTCAAGAAGCTCGTCCGGCACCTCCACTGGATGGCTCGCGGGAACGCTCTTGCGAAACCTCTCCCCGCGAGGCGAGAACCAAGTCCGCTTCAGCAGAACCTTCATGTTCCTCTCCTTACCAGAGAGCCGGCGAAGCCATTTCTATACAGCCTCGCGCGAGCTCACCGATCAGTTGTTGCCGTCCGGATAGGACCGCCAGCCGTACGGGTCAAGCGTCAGGAAGGCGTTGATCGCGCCCGCTGAGTGCGTACCTACGCTGACTTGCAGGATGCCCAGGTACCGCTCGTAAGGCGTCACCGAGGCCGCCACGTCCCCCATCGGGAGTGGGATGACCATGGTGAAGCCGGCGACGAGGTCGGTTACCGCAAACACGTCTGACAGGTAGTGTCGGCTCTCGGTGCCGCCGGTGGTGATCGCTGCCTGCCCGTCGCTTGCCAGGACAAACTGTACCGAAGTTCCGCCCACGACCGCAGTCGTTACCTGGATCACCAGGTACGTAGGTTTACCCTGGCCGATGTCGCGCACCGACCCCAGGTCCATAACGTCTCCGACGATGTTGGTGCCGGTACCGCTCGTGTCGAGGGCTGTTGCGTCGGCGAACTCTGTTCTTTCGTCCAAGATCATGGTGCGTACTCCTCTATGTCGCCGCTCAGGTGACGCGGGCTTCGTCGGCCGACAGCGCATCGCAGCGCCGCAGTGGGATGCCCTGGAACTCCGTGACTCTCGTGCCGCCGACGTCTCTGACTTCCAGCGTGCTCATGGAGCGCGCGTTGGAGAGCTGTCTGCGGAGGAAGGTGCGGTTCGTCCGGCTCATGTAGAAGGCGGCGCGACCCCTCGACAGGTTCGGGATCAACTCCATGGCCTGGAACATGAGATCCGCCAAATCCGCGCCGGTGGCTGCGTCGTTCACGAGCCCCGAATTGTCGATGTTGCAGATGCGGACGACGAAGCGCCAGTCGGGAACGCTCAGGCCAAGATCCCAGCGATAGGTGGTCACATAGGCCATCATGCGGCCGGTGTTGGAGCCGCCCGAGGCGTCCTGAATCATGATCTTGCCCAAGTCCTCCACCTGGAGGCCCGCGACCGAACCCTTAGGGATGATGCCGTGGACGAGCTCTGGACCCCACACGAGGAGCCAGATGCTCCGGTTGTCCGTGCCCGTGCCACCGGCGTCCAAGATGTTGTCGGCGTTGGCGGCGGCCAGCGAGTTGAACCTGGGGGCGAGGCCCGTGAACGCCTCGGCCTCCGTGTCTTCATTTCCGTAGAACAGGGTCTCGACCGCCTCCTGATTCATGCCCTCGATGTGGGCCTTGTCTTGAGACAGGCGGAACGCAGCCGTGTTGCCGTTGAGGTCCGCCAGGGCTACGTCGATCTCAGAGATAGCGTGCAGCATGCCCGTGTTGTCGGTGACCTGCGCAGTCGTGCCCTTGGTGGGTTGCACGCCTCCGTACATCTTGCGCCATGTCGGAGCAGGAAGGCCGGTTCGTATAGTCGTGGTGTGGCCTGTAGTGAGGTTACCCTCCACGAACGTCCAGTCGGGGAGAATCTCATTCTGCTCCATAAGAATCTCGACGATCGTCGCGATCTTACCGTCCGGATCCATGGCCTTGTTGAAGTCCAGGAGGGTCGGGTTGTTACTGCTCAGCGTTACCATAGTAGCTACTCCCTAGGTTCAGCTCTTGCCTTGGTTGGGATAGAGGACTTCGGCTTGGCTCCTGGGCTGGTCACCCGTCGGCTTGCCGTGGTGCATCTTGTCTTCCCCAACCATCTCGCCCACCTTCTTCGCGAAGCGGATGAACTCGATGTTGTTTCCTACCCCCGTCAAGTTCAGGACGTCCCGTAGCTCCTTGGTGCCGAGGGCGTCCAGGGCCGTCACCACGAGGCCGAGGCTCTCGTCGAGCTTGTCGCCGCCGATCTTCTCGTCCGCCTTGGTCTCCTTCTTCCAGCCCTCCGTCACCTCCAGCCACGCGCTCTCCTGACCTCTGGCGATCTTCTCCAGGCCCTTGGTCTGGAGGTCGATCAGCTTCTGGGCGCCGGCCTGCGTGAGCCCCAGCTCCTTGAACACCGGCAGGGCCTCCTTCATGGCCTCCTCGTCGACCACGACCCCATCGGGCATGCTGAAGTTCTCGTACTTATCCGGCGCACCTTTGTCGGCGTCCTTGTCTTTGTCCCCACCGTCAGCCTTATCCTCGCCGTCAGCTTTGGCTTCAGCTTTGTCCTCGCCGTCAGCTTTGGCTTCAGCTTTGTCCTCGCCGTCAGCTTTAGCCTCAGCTTTGTCCTCGCCGTCGGCTTTGGCTTCGCCGTCGGTTTTAGCTTCGCCGTCGGTCTTGGCGTCGTCGGTGAGAACCTTCTCGTTTTCCTCGGCCATCCTACTCCCCATCGTCGTTGTCGACAGATTCTTGCTGCATTAAAATATACACGTTCGGGTCAGCCGTCAAGCACTCGTTTAAAATCCGCACCCCGATGTCCCTCTGGCCCTCGAACCGCGGCATCAGTCCCGGGTCAGCGGGCGCGGAGTGGTACACGTGGCACCACCCCAAGATCCGCCACACGAACGCCCGGCCTCCGCGTGTACTGAGGAGTACCTGCACCTCCGCGACCTCTCGCTCCCGCGCGAGCTTGGCGACGCTCTTGCGCCTCCTGACCTGTCCCTCGTCCCCGACGTCGAGAGGCTTCTTATCTTTATCAGCCACCGCCGCCTCCCCCCGCCGCGGCGCCCAGGTCCTTGGCCGCGCCGGCCCCGACCTTCACCGCCTCTAGCGCCTGCGCCGCCTGAAGTTGCCGCTCCTGCTCTTCCGCCCTCTCCTGCCGCACCTCGGCCACAGCGTCGTCCGGCACCACCAGGCGGGGCGGGACCCCGGTCAGGTCCGCGACCTCGTCCACCGACTGGTCGGCGTCGAACTTGTCCAGCACCTCCTCGTAGCCCGCGCCCCGCAGCTCCCCGACGTAGGCGGCCAGCTGACGTATGCCACCGACCGCCACGCTGCGCTGCGCCATGGCCAGGGAGGAGATGTAGACCACCTTCAGCGACATGCCCTGGATCTCCGGCGGCGCGAGCGGCAGGAGGTCGGCCTCCACTGCCTGGTCGAAGGTGCGGTCGATCAGGTCGTTGTGGAAGTCCCCGTACAGTCGCTCGAGGACCGGCCCCAGCTGGAGCAGCCGCTCGGCGTTCCGGTGCGCCAGCTCCATCTCGTTCTTGGGCTGAATACCCTCCATGTTGGAGATCGCCAGGAAGAGGTTGACGAAAAACGCCTCGTCGATGCGCCGCTCCACCTTGTCGATGTCGGCCGCCATGTCCTGGAGCTGCGGGGCCACCTTGTATATCGGCTCGAGCTTGCCCTCCCCCTGGCCCATGGTGTAGATGGTGAGGCCGCCCGGGAGGCTCGACACTGGCACACCTGACAGCGTGGCGGGACCTTGCAGCGGGGGGTTCACCATCTTGTCTATGCCCTGGGCCTTCCGCTTCTCCTCCACCTGCAGGCTCTTGACGTCGCCGAGCGCGGTCATGCCCGGGCAGTCCGTGCCGTAGATGTCCTCGCCCGTCACGTCCCAGCGGGGGACGTAGGCCGGGAATCTGTCGAACCCCATCCGGCTTAGGAATCTCTCGTTCACCCCGGCGGTCTGCGCGTTCCCCGGTTCGTACTTCACCGACCGGAACGCCTTGAACCGGCTCGCCCTCCTGCTCGGGTTCGCGCTGGGGTTCGGCTCTATGAAGTGCACGATGTCGTGCCAGCTGTCGTAGTCGCCCCTGTCCCACGCGCTCCTGACCCCGACGCTGACGTTGTCCAGGCCGAAGTCGCCGACCATCTGGCTCACCTGCATCTGGAACTCCCGGACGAGGGTCGTCACCTCCAGCCGCTCGTCCTGCCCGATCATGTAGCTCCCCGGCGTGTGGGTGTAGAAGCGGGCCACGGTCTGGAAGTCCTTGACGTGGGTCATGCAGCCGGTCGCGAACAGCAGCAGGTCCCCCAGCATCACCGGGGCCATGTTGTAGAGATTGCTGCGGTTGAAGATCTCGCGGAGGACCAGCTCCACGTCGTGCAGCCACACCTTCACCGGCCTGAACTCCATCAGCTCGGGGTCGTCCAGGACGCGCATGGCGAACCAGGGACGAGAGGGCGACATCACCCCCGCGAACAGGCCGGCGCGGGCCGTGCGGAGGGCCTGGGTCGCCCGGCTGTTGATGATGCTGGAGTAGCGCGGCCCCCCGACGTTGCGGTCAGTCTTGGAGAACCGCCCGCGCCTCGGTTGGGTAAACTTCGACAAGTCCTTGTAGTGGGGGACGAAGCTGTTGCGCTCTTCGCTCAGCGCCCCCCGCCTCTTCTCGAAGTACTCGAGGGCCTCCAGGTCCTGAGCCATCGGGTCACTGGCCGAGCAGAGTCTTCGGCGCCGTGGACGCCCCCGACAGCAGGCCGCCGGTTATGTCGGTGCTCGTCCTCCCCCCCAGGGCGGCTCTGAACCTGGACCGCCTGCGGGCCGCGGCGGACGCCTGCTGGGCGTCCGTCAGGGTGGGGAACGGCTTCGCGGTGGGTGGCAGGGACGGGGGTGCGAAGGGCGCGGGCTTGGGTGCCCCGCCCCCGAAGAGCGACTTCCCGATCCCGAACACGGACGAGGCTATGCCAACTATCTGCGCCGCCGCTGCCAGCGAACCCATGTCATCTACTCCTACCTAGTGTGACCGACGTAGATGTAGTCTATGTCCACCGCCCGACTGGTCGTAGTCGTCGCATTGACTGTCACGGTCGCGAACAGGTTAGCGCTCGCCGCCGTCGCCGCCGCCGTCAGGCTGACCTCCAGGGTGCCGTCTATGTACAAGCGGGCGGTCTCGCCGTCCGCGTCCACCTCGATGCGAAGCACCTGGAAGATGTCAGCGGTCGGAGCGGTCCCCGTTATTGCGTTCCCTGTGGCGTCAGTGTTGGTGTCCACCCCGATGGCGTACCACTCGTCGGTGTCGGCCGCCGTGTCGTAGCAGAACACTACGGCGTTGACCGCCGTTGTAGTTATGGTGACCCCCGAGATAGAGGCCGGCTCCTGGAGGGTCGTGATGTCCGTGAACCCGGCGCACACCGACACCGTAGTGACGGCCGTGTCGATGTGCAGCCGCGTCTCGAACACGAGTCCCCCGCTGTCCGCTTGCACTGGAATGTGGGCGACGATCTGCGACCCGTCGGCGGCAAACGAACCACTAGCGTCACCAGAAACGATGGTGACCACGCCCCTCTCCGCGGTGGCCTCTATCACCGCGTCAACGGCCTCCGGGTCGGTGCCCGAGTTCTCGATCCATGGACCGTCGGCCTCCGTCAGGGTCTGCTGCGTGAAGTCGTCGAAGATCGAGAACACCTCCCGCGGCAGGAGGTGCACCCCGTCCTGCGCGAGCAGGTAAGTGTGAGTTCCGTTGGTGGCGTCGATCCGGATGCCCTCGATGCCTCCGGCGATCAGGGAAAGCTGGTTGGTCCCCGCCGTACCCAAACCCGTGTCCGGGTCGTTAGCGAAAACAAATCCAGGAACTGTGGCTGTAGCAGAAATGCTCTCTAGGGCGGCTGTGGGTGTAGCAAATGTGCCGTCAGCCGTAAATCGTGATGACCCGAAGTCCCAGCTATTGATCTCGGGAACGGAGCCGAAGGATGCCCTGCTGGTGCCGCTATTTATTATGCGCACAGCTCCTGAGGACCACCCGATCCCGGTGGTCCGATCGACCTGGTTCGGGATCAGAGTCGGATTCGTGGTGCTCGCCGCCTCGTTCTGGAGGCAAGGGCCAGCGGCGTCGTCGACGCAGATGTCCTGAGCGACGCTGTTGAGGTCTACGGGGTTGTTGAGAGGATTATCGAGTGGTCCAGCTACGACTGCGAAAGCCAAGAACCCAACAAACGCTAGCGGGGTCCCAATGATTACAGACCAAAATCCCAAGTTTTTCAACTTTTTCCACATCAGCCATCGCTCCACTCAGAGACGAGGATCACCACCGTGGCGCTCGCCGTGATGCAGTTGACCGCCCCCGTACTGTAGTTGGCCGCGCTCGAGGAGATGTAGTAGGAGCCTCCGTTGGCGTTGAGGCGGATGCCCTCGTTGGCCACCGCGTCCGCCCCAACCTTGATCCAGATGGTGGACGTGCCATCGTTCACGAGCAGCGCCGC
>LAZR01002449.1_pt1 | contig 10782 bp, 9 predicted proteins | sample 329461 | NCBI WGS metagenome assembly LAZR01 (sample SAMN03002196, study PRJNA259156) | marine sediment metagenome | biome: sea floor; feature: Hydrothermal impacted sediments; material: marine sediment; isolation source: Loki non-amplified sample from Loki's castle hydrothermal vent sediment ...
TGTCCCTGGGAGTAGGTTTTTCTACCTCTTTGAGCTGAAGAACCTCCGGTGGTCCGTATTTTGTGCATACAATCGCTTTCATAAGTATTCCTTCAAGATTACCTTGATCCGGCCATTTTCAGTCATTTTGTCCACACTGTATCCACCCTGGATTTGTAGCATTAGTTGCCCGTAGGTCACATATAGCTGCTAGTGCTGTGATGCAAATTCAGGTATTAGTATCTCAAGGGCGGGCGATAGAATCTGGTATTGGTCGCTCTCCATGTTGCTCATCATGCCCGAAACAGTCATGTCTTGATTGGGTAGGAAGTAGATGAAGGATGCGAATCCACCTGTGCCGCCTGCATGCCCGAACATTTCAATGTTACCCGGCAGTAAGAATTTCATTATGCCCAGACCATATCCGGTGAAGTATCGGGTAATGCGGACAGCATCCGGCACATCTACGAATGCCAGCATTTCATCCAAAGTCCCGGGTTTCTGGAATAGTTCACCAGCCAGTACCACGTTGAGGAATCGGGCGAGGTCCATCGTCGTTGTTATTAGTGCATGTCCACCAGCAGCCCCTGCCATTGACGGGTCAATTTTAGTAAAGTCAATTAGCTCGCCGCCCATGTCAATGTAGCCGCGGGCATGATTATCCGAAATGGACAAGTCTCCAGGTTCCGGCAGTCGTGTGTTCTCCAGGTTCAAAGGTTTAATAATACGCTCATGGACCTCTTCCCGCCATGAGCGTCCAGTTGCTCGCTCGATAACCATGCCGAGCAGGCTGTAATCCGTGTTTGAGTATCTCCACCCCTCCCCGGGTGGAAAGTAAGGCTCTTGAGCTGCCGCAGCATCAAGGTATTCATCAACTTCCCAAATCCTTTGAGGATTGGCGGTGATTTTACCAATCATCGCTCCGGTGATCCAATCTGGAATCCCGGAGGTGTGGTTCAGCAACATGCGCACCGTGATTTGTTCGCTATCGGAAAACCTTGAGGAAACGCTCTCAGGCAATACTGCAGTCATTGGGTCCTCCAACGAAAACCGCCCTTCTTCCATTAATTGGAGAATAACTACTGAGATAAAGGGCTTCATGATGCTACCTGCACGGAACTTATCATCGGGTCTCATGGTGGTATCCGTTTTAATATTACTCAGACCTGCTGCCCCAACCCAAGTACCAAGCTTAGAACTACTAATGTACAGCAGTACACCAGGAAACTTGGTGTCTGGATTTTCCTCAGCCTCCTGAAGTGCCGTCTGCAATTTATCGGCGAGTTGAGTGTCAAATGGTTTCTCGGTCGGTGCCTTGCAAACCGTTAGTCCCAGGACAACGATAAGTATGATTAAGTAGCTGGAGGTTTTGAATTTCATGCCAATTTCCCCCTTATGGTAAATTTTTCATTATAATAGGTTTTTTTATGTGTAGCCTTATTAACTCAGCTTATATCACAGCCAATAATTGTGGTCAATGAGCCAAGAACAGCACTATCCTCTTGTCACCAAATTGCGTAAAATCGCCTACGTCTGCGTATGGATGCTTAAAGCAAAGTAATGATTTACAAGGGGAAAATCAATTTCTCAGGCAGGACTCGAATCCAGAGGTTGGGGTTCGAGACTCCTCGCCCACCCCTATTCTTCCTATTCGGTTTCTTCTACTAGCTTCCGCATTTCGTCAACGATTTCTTTCAGCTGTACCATCATCTGTTTGAACCTTTCATCTTGATGAAGGTTTTCCAGTATTGGATCTCTCTGACATAATCTTACTTGTCGAAATCCAGCTTTGATGGCTTTCTTCATCCACTTAAGTGCTTCTTCCTTATTCCCTTGAATAGCGTGAATGGCAGCAACATGATAGGGAATCCAAAAAAATTCACTGCCTTGCTCTATGGCCTCCTGCGCAATCTTGAGGCTTTGGCTGAACATTTTCTGTGCCTCATCCCGCTGACTTGTTTTCCATAAGACATAGCCCATACGGGTCAACAAATCTCCTCTTGTCGCGTCTATGGCCATCGCTTTTCCAAAATATTGTTTGGCTCGGTCATAGTGGCCTGAGTAAAGCTCAGCATCACCTGAAGCTATCAGGCCAATGAATTCATTAGGGTCAGCCGAGAGAATTTTCTGAGCGCTTTGGATGGCTTTTTGATACTTGCCCTCTGCCAAAAACAGTGCACTCAATTCCTGATGAGCAAAAACCAAATCTGGCTGGAGGTCCAAGGACTTTCTGAACCACTGTTCTGCTTTGACATACTCATCTAAACCAAAATAACAATCCCCGATACTATAATGACTAAAGGCATCTGTCGGATCAAGAGCTAAATCTTTTTTAAACCACTTCATTGCTTCCACATATTCTCCGATGAGCCAATTCACCCAGCCGATGTTTCCAACCGCTGCTTTATAGTTTGGGTTCAGCTCAACCGCTTTGCGATCTGCTTCCAGAGCTTTCTGGTACCAACCTTTATACTCATAGGCAAGTCCCAGCGCCTTATATGCTTCTGCAGAATTCGGATCAATAGAAATCGCTTTTTCGCTCACTTCAATTGCCGAATCAAGCCAACTTCTCGGAAACCCAAACCTGAAGGTCCGCTGGGCATAGGCATCACCCAATCCTGCATAGGCAAGGGCGTAATTCGGATCAAGCTCAAGAGCCTTTTTGAAAAGCTCGATCGCATTCTCATTGTCCTGCCTACGGTAGTGGTAGTAAAATCCACGACCCTTCAAATAATAGTCGTACGCATTGAGGTTCTCTGTCGGCTTTTTAGCCAGCTGTTCTTTAGCTTCAGGAGAGAGTTCCACCTTTAGGGCGTCTGCAATTTTCTCTGCAACATCTCCCTGAATAGCAAAAACGCTTTCCAGTTTCTTTTCGTAAGTCTCTGACCAGAGATGATTGCTGTCCTCAACCCTGATCAACTTGGCGTTAACCCGGATATCATCCTTTTCTTTTCTAATGCTTCCTTCAAGGATTGTTATAACATCCAGCTCCTGTCCGATCTCTTTGATGTCTTTATCTGTGCTTTTATACCGCATCATTGAAGTTCTGGGGATCACTTTCCATCCCTCGAATCTGGATAATTTGGCAATGATCTCATCGGTCATCCCGTCACAGAAGTATTCTTGATCTTTTTGAGGGCTTAAATCCACAAAAGGAAGTACGGCAATGGAGGGCTTCGCTGATGGGACAGGGACTGCTTCTTTTTGGGGAAGGAACTGCCAGATGACAACCGCTGCAATTATCACAGCGACAACAACCAGGGTGGGTACGAGGAGCTTCTTCAGTCCAATCGTTACGGTGATCTCTCTCGAAGTGGTGGACTTTCGCCCGGGAACAACTCTCTCCGTAGTGGGAATCCCTTTCTCTATATTGATAAGTTCAGAACGCAATTCGCCTGTACTCTGATATCTTTTCTCCTTATCCTTTTTCAGGCATCTCAGTATTACATTGCTTAAATCAACAGGAATCTGGGAATTGAGCTTTCTGGGATCTTCGGGCATTTCCGTCTTCTGCTTCACGGCTACGCTTAAAGGCGTATCTCCTTCAAAGGGCGCTCTCCCGGTCACCATCTCATAAAGAATGACTCCCAGCGAGTAAATATCAGAACGCTGGTCTGTTTCTTTCGCATCAACCTGCTCTGGAGACATGTATTCGGGCGTGCCGATCATCACTCCAGCATCTGTTATCCCCTTGGCATTTAGTGAGCGGGCTATCCCAAAGTCCATTATCCGGGAATTCCCTTCTTTATCTATCATTATGTTCTGCGGCTTTAAGTCTCTGTGCACAACTCCCAGCTCGTGGGCCTCAGCCAGCCCTTCACAGACCTGCCTGGCAATGAAAGTAGTTTTCCCTGCGCTTAAAGGCCCGGCTCTTTTAATGAAGCTTTTTAAATCCTCTCCTGGAACGTACTCCATAGTGATGAAATGAGTTCCTTTTTCTTCCATAAGCTCATACATGCGGCCAACATTCTTGTGGACGATCTTGCGGGCAATCTTGAGCTCGTTGCTGAATCGCTCGAGTGTCTTCTTATCAGAGGCTATTTCTGGTTTAACGAGTTTTAGGGCAACCTCTTCATTCAGTTTTTTATCAAGTGCTCTGTAGACCTTTCCCATGCCGCCCTTACCCAATACTTCAATAATCTGGTATCTCCCGGCAAAGACAGAGCCTGTGGTCAGCTCTTCTTTGGGAGTTTCGAGAGTTTCGGTGGGAGAAACAGAGATTGCTTCTGATGAGGGGAGCGGCGCGGCGCACTCGCCGCAAAATTTTGTGTCAGCGGGATTATCAGTATCGCATTTAGGACATTTATTAGCCATTGCTCTCCCGCTGATTACTCGGCAATAGGATAATAATTAATGAGAGAAGAGTCAAATTTACAGAAGACTAATTACTCAGAGTTTATGCAAACTGTGTTAACACAAACGCAATTATTCCAATGTCATCGCGAGGAGCGAAGAATATTCCTTCGCTTTGCTCGGTACAGGCTGTGCGATCTCATACAATAAATTGTCATTGCGAGTGACCGAAGGGAACGTAGCAATCTCATAAAACCGAGGATCTCCTGAGACTCGAAGACACTATTATTCGTCCTCGTTAGTTGCGGGCTTCTGATTTTTTTTTATCAGCATGTAAAGAATAAAAAATAATACTATTGACTGATATATCGATTCATGATAAATAAAAGATGATAAAGAATTTTGGCAATAGAACCGCTCAAGATATTTATGATGGAATCAACAGTCGCTATTCCAGGAAACTTCCTCGACAGCTACAGGCCAAGACCCAAAGACTTCTCGACCAGATCAATGCAGCTCCATCCCTTGAGTTTTTAAGCATTCCTCCAGGCAATAAACTCAAGAAGCTAGCAGGTGATAAGAAAGGATTCTGGAGCTTGCGAATAAACGATCAATGGAGAATCATTTTTCGTTGGGCAGCTAATGATTTTTATGACGTAAAAATTGTGGATTATCATAGGAGATAAACAATGCTTCCAAAAAATAGACCTCCGACTCATCCAGGTGAAATGCTTCTTAGGGAATTTCTTGAACCTTCGGATATAACACAATTGGAATTGGCTCGACATCTTGGGTGGACATATGCCAGGCTGAATGAAATCATCAACGGCCGGAGAGGGATTACCGCAGATTCTGCGCTGGCGTTAGGGGATGCACTCGGCACCGGACCGGAATTCTGGTTGAATCTCCAGAGAGATTGGAATCTCTGGCATAGCATGCGTATACATAAACGGATTCCAAAGTTAAAAAAGGCTGTCTCCCAACATGCAACTACTAGCTAACTTTATGACACAATCTGCACCCCGAACATGCCGACAACAGCAGTTCTCCCGATCATCGTCCTAATCATTCCGGTTCTTCATATGCGTCAAGAATATCTGCCAGCTTATCGTGCAAGGAATCTAAAGCCGCTCCCAGATTCTTGTCCTCCTTGTGATTTGCCTCGGCGGCAATAAATCCCAATAATTCTTCAAGATTCTCTGGGCAATAATAAACTGTAATCATATTATCCTTGGCTGGTCTTTCCTCCAACGGCTCGATTAATGCGGGATCTGCAAATGTGTTATTGACAATCAGATCTCTCTCTTGAGTGGTATTGCTGAATCAGGGATGAAAGGCTGAATCTGCTGAAAAAAGCTCTAAGATCGTTCAGTTGCCGACCTTTTTTACTTATTCTTTCTAAACTTTTTCTTCTTGAGCATCTCTCTTGTTGTCATTGACTCCGTAAACCCAGCGGTCATCTGATTCCATGACCTGCCACCAGTAACTGTTTTTAATCCTAACTGGCAAGGAATTTTAAAAAAACTTATTATTTCTTTGGCTTGAACCCAATTTTATCAAAAGGATTTACCACGCTTGTAACAATATTACGTAAATGGGAGTTAATCCGTTTCAACCAACGGAAATACAAACCAAGAGAAACCGCATCGCCAGGCCCAATACTTTTATCGTCCTCTTTAACCAATCCCATCAAACTCTCATCGCAGACGGGATTTACCCATTCATAATCCTCCAGAAGCTTTAAAGACGAAGCATCGTCAGCAGATTCAAAACAGCTTTTGGTTCTGATTATACTATCTTCCACCGCATCTTCTACCCGCTGCAAATCTTTTTCATATTTAGCGCCGTGTAATTTACCGGGATGATTCATTGCCAGTTCTACAATATTTTTAGTGTAGTCGCCGATTCGTTCAATATCGATGATAATGCTGACTAAAACCAGACCAGAAGGCAGCCTTTCTGGCCCAACGATTACCAGATGATTAAATACATTCCGGCGAACTTCACGTTCAAAACGATTGATTTCAGCGTCTTTACTGTAAATATCGATGCCAATCTCACTATCTTCCACATGCCGCAACGATTCTCTGGCTGTTGCAAACATGTCGCGAATATTATCAAATATCAAAAAAGATCGACGATAGGCACGATCCATCAACGTATCTTTTTTAAAGATTGCAAACCATTTTTTTAACATTGACAACTCTCCTTATTTAAAAAAATAGATTATTAATATAGGTATAACAAAAAATACTATTATAATATACAAAATGGGAATCGCTTTATTTCGCGTTGAGAACAGCGCAAATTTTTGCGCTAAAAATATAGGGACAGATTTAAGCGGCAACCAAACAATCATTCCCGATATATTAAATAATAAATGTGAAAAAGCAACAATAATTGCTGCTAAATTACCCGTTACCAGCGCTGCAAGTATCGCCGTCACAGTCGTCCCGAGATTGGCCCCTACAGTATAAGGAAAAATCTGGATAATTGTTAATAATCCCGCACCCGCCATCGGTACCACCAATGAAGTGGTAATAGAGCTACTTTGGACCATGAAAGTTAACAACAATCCTACAAAAAATGCCCGCAGAGCCGTTTTGAATAAATAGCGGTCGAACCAAGCCTCCGCCCTTTTCACGACTAAAACCTTCAAAGCCTTCACCATCTGCGTTAAGGCAAATAGCAAAAGGACAAGAGACAAAACAAACATAATCCAGGGATAATCTTCAACCAAACGCTTCAGAACATCCATTAGCGGACGGGTCAATGCTTTTACAGGACTTAAGAATTTTAGACCTCCCACGTTCTGGAATTCCTGCCCCATAAAGCTAGAAATCCGGCCCAAAAAATTAGTAAAGTACTGTAATGGAAATATCACGAGTACCGCAAGCAGATTAAAATAATCGTGTACAATAGCCACAGAAAACGAACGCTCAAATTCGCCACTGCGTTTAATTTGAGTGAGGGATGCCAGGGTATTGGTAACGGAAGTTCCTATATTCGCGCCCATTATTATGGGGATAGCGTTGGCTACATTCAAAACGCCACCAGCTACCAGCCCTACTACAATGGAAGTGGTTGAAGAAGATGATTGTATAAGAGAAGTAGCCAGAATCCCTACAAACAAACCCACAAACGGATTGGTAGTGGTTTGGATTAGCGTAGTCGCCATCCCTTTCCCCATCATTTTTAGGGAGGTACCCATTAGCTCAAGACTAAATATAAATATATAGAGAAAAATCAATAATTTAAGTAAGTTGAAAATGAAAGGATGCTGTTTATAAAAACTTATGATTGATTTCATGTACAATTCCGGTAAGTAAAACCACATCCAGAAGTGTTAATAAGCCCACATAAATATAACTCAAATTATAATAATCCTAATGCGATAGGGAGAAATCCAACGCCATCAATGATACCATGCACAAATATCCCAATCCAAGTATTTTTTCGTCAATCCCCCCTTCCATCAGAGTACTGTAGTGAGTATTGCCTATTATGGCTAGTATCCATATAATTCTTCTGTGCATCTTCTTAGCGCAAATTTTGATAATTCATGGATAACCTAGCACAAATTTGATACCCACTGGAAGTGCATCACTTAGCCTGTTACGTGTATTTTAAAAAAAATAAAATGGAAGATATTCGGATGAGGGGTTTTGTTAAGAGACATAGTTTGGAAGAAGTTATTGAGGTGCTCAAGAAGAGAATAAAAATAATAGGTAAAGTGAAATTGCCTTTTGATAAATCTTTAGGAGATGTATTTGCAGAAGATGTGATATCAGACAGGAATGTTCCTTCGTTCAACAGATCGACAAGAGACGGATATGCAGTGGTTGCGGCTGATACTTTCTATGCAGACGAAGTAAATCCAATAAGATTAATTTTCAACGGAGAAAAAATAATCCCTGGAGTACCGCCTAAAACAGAAATCAGGGAAGGTTACTGCAGCGAGATTGCGACAGGATCAATAGTGCCGAGAGGAGCAAACGCAATAGTTATGATTGAAGACACAGATATAGAGGGTAAAGAAGTAGTAGTGTTCAAACCAGTAGTTCCTGGAGAATACATCATGCATGCAGGCTCTGACATTATGACAGGAGAAGTGATCGCACGACAGGACGGGATTATTAGCGCACGGGAGACTGCAACACTTTCAACCCAGGGAATACGAACATTGAAAGTCTATAAGAAGCCGGTCATAGCAGTAATCTCAACAGGAGATGAAATAGTGGCGCCAGGAAGAAAACTAAGAGAAGGAGAGATATATGATACAAACTCGAGGGCTATCTCCGATCTATTAATTGAACACGGCTGTATCCCAAAATTCATGAGAATAGCAAAAGATGATTACCAAGAAATAAAATCAGCGCTCGATGACTCTCTAAAATACGACATGGTGTTGATATCAGGAGGCACTTCAAAAGGAACAGGTGATATATGCATCAACGTCATCGAAGATATGAAAGATTCGGAAATAATCGTGCATGGTGTAGCTATGAAGCCTGGAAAGCCAGTCATACTTGCAAGAATAGGAAAAAAGCCGGTGATCGGTCTGCCAGGCTTCCCGACAAGTGCAGTCATAGCATTCCACCAGTTCGCATTGCCAATAATAAGAAGTATGACAGCACAACCAGCAGAATCAAAAGACCAAATAAGAGCAAAGGCATCGGTAAGAATTCATTCTCCCAAAGGATTGCAGGAGTTCTGTCTGGTAAACCTGGTCAAAAGGGGAAACTCAGAAATATTCTCTGCTTACCCAATAACAAAGTCCTCAGGCTCAATCACAACATTCTCATACGCAGATGGAATACTCGAGATTCCGGAAAACCAGGAAATGATAGAAAAAGATTCATATATAAAAATAATACCTATGAGCAACACCATCAAGCCTTCAGACCTTAACATAATAGGCAGCCAATGTGTTGGACTATAACCTTGCTTGCATATGTTGAGAAAAAAGGGAATCACTTCCAAGGTCATGCACGTCGGTTCTATGAGCGGGCTAGAAGCTGCGAGAAGGCAAGAATCAGATATCAGCCCAACACATCTATTGGATGAAAAGACAGGAACTTATAACATTCCATTCATAAAAAATGAAAAAAACCTTGTACTCATAAAAGGATATAAAAGAAGACAGGGCATTCTTTATAGAAAAGACACGTGGATAAAACCGGATACTAAACTATCAGAAATAGTCCATGACAAAAAACTCAAAATAATAAATCGCAATCAGGGTTCAGGGACGAGGGTGCTCTTTGATCTGCTCCTTAAAAATATAGGCAAGAGTGAAAAAGAATTTGAAAAAATAAAACAAGAAATTAATGGATATAACCGAGAATCAAAATCTCATAACGCTGTAGCTGCTTCAATAGCAACTCTTAAGGCAGACTGGGGAATAGGAATAGAATCTGTAGCACTAAAGTATGGATTAGGATTCATATCAATAAGAGATGAAGAATATGATTTCTGCATCCCTAAAACAAAATTCAAAACACCAGCAGTACAAGAGTTTATAAAGACAATAAAGTCAGACGAGTTTAAAGATAAACTCTTACAGTTGGGAGGGTTTATGATTTCTTCTGATATTGGCAGGGAATTTCCTTTTTGAACCGCAGAGCGTCAAATTTATAGAAGACTATTTACTCAGAGTTCATGCAAACTGTGCTGGTTCTTAAATCAGGATGCTAAGCTGATGTGCCTATGGATAAGTTCGAACTCTGATATTAGCTCGCTCTATGTTGATCCTAAAGCATTCAAATAACAAAAGTTTGAAAGGTCTGATCCCCGTTTTTTCACTCTCCCCTTTTGCTTGTGCGAGGAATGCGAATTTTTTTAAAAAGACCTTGACAATGGGAAGTTTGGTTTGTATATTATATAAGTTAATGCTAATATACTTATTTTTATTGGCGAAAATATAATATGAAAAAAACAGCCGAACTCTTCAAAATCCTATCAGTAGATAAAAGAATAAAAATAATTGAGCTCTTGAAAAAGGGGACAATGAACGTAAATGCTTTAGCTAAGAAAATAAGAATTACGCAGTCTGCCGTATCACAGCATCTGCGTGTTTTGAGAGCAGCAGGGTTTGTAAAAGACAAACGAGAAGGTTACTGGATAAACTATTCTTTAGATCGCCAAGCATTGGAGAAGTGTCGACAAAGATTAAACAGCACATGTACATGTGGTTGCTTACCAGAGGCCAAAAACAAGAAAAAGAAATAGCAATATTTTTTTTATAAGTATTTAAGTTTATGCGCATAAACATATACCTTAATAACGAAAGGAGGTGATTAAAATGTGTTGTAGTAGCGATGTTAAATGCGATATCAAGGTTACTGAACTTAAAGATGGCTATCAAATTAAGATTACCGGAAAAGATGTAAAAGAAGCACTTAAGTCTGCGAATTTAAAGAAGTATATTGAATCTTGCTGCTCTGATAAAGTCCCGTTTAAAGATTTTTGCTGTCGTTAAGTAGTCTTTAGTCTGGGCAGCCGCAGGGC
>LAZR01002450.1_pt1 | contig 10781 bp, 10 predicted proteins | sample 329461 | NCBI WGS metagenome assembly LAZR01 (sample SAMN03002196, study PRJNA259156) | marine sediment metagenome | biome: sea floor; feature: Hydrothermal impacted sediments; material: marine sediment; isolation source: Loki non-amplified sample from Loki's castle hydrothermal vent sediment ...
AATGACACGCGCCCATATGGCGGACCCACATATTGTCCGAAAGATCATCGAAGGCCAAGAGGAAGATATCAGGCCATGCGTCGGAGCAACCTACTGTCTAGACCGAATATATCAGGCCGGTGACGCTCTATGTATACATAACGCTGCCACGGGTCGTGAACTGACGATGCCGCATGACATCGATCGGGCGACCACCCAAAAGAAGGTTGTAATCGTCGGTGCTGGTCCCGCAGGGCTCGAGGCCGCGCGCGTTGCCGCTGAACGCGGCCACATGGTCACCGTTTTTGAAGCCGCCGCAGACCCCGGCGGCCAGATAAGATTGACAGCACAGTCGCCGCGGCGCCGCGAAATGATTGGAATTATCGACTGGCGAATGGCGCAATGCGCCGCCCGGGATGTGACATTTCACTTCAACACATGGGCTGAAACCGAAACCGTCACCGCGCTGAACCCCGATATTGTCATCGTCGCGACGGGCGGCCTGCCCAACACCGAGTTGTTTGAACAGCATGAAGAACAAAAGCATGTCATCACGTCCTGGGATATAATATCGGGCGATGTCAAACCCGCAGGAAAAATACTGATCTATGACGAAAGCGGCGATCACCCTGCCCTCCAAGCCGCAGAAATGGCCGTCAGTGCCGGGTCACAGGTCGAAATAATGACTCCTGACCGCACGTTCTCGCCTGATGTGATGGCAATGAACCTGGTCCCCTACATGCGTGCCCTTCAGGATAAGGACGTGACCTTTACCGTCACGCGGCGTCTGGTCGGGGTCGAACGTAAAGGCAACCAGCTGACCGCGACCATCGGCACCGACTACAGCGACCATACCTACGAGGTGATCGTAGATCAGGTTGTGGTGAACTATGGTACCTTGCCGTTGGACGATCTGTATTTCACGCTAAAGCCGCTGTCATCGAATGGCGGCGCAATTGATTATGACAAACTGATCGCCGGCACCCCCCAAGATACCGTGCGCAACGATAGTGGCAATTTCCAGTTATTCCGTATCGGCGATGCGGTGTCCGCACGAAACACCCATGCAGCGATCTATGATGCGCTAAGGCTGGTGAAAGACATCTAAGCAATCCAAAAGCGGACGCGGGATTTTCCTATACCCCCCCCCGCGACGCCTGCCGGAATCAAGAGCTATCAGAGGGGCGTTTCATAGCGGCGGCCAATATCGCCCCTAAAGCTCCCTGACTTTCGGATGAAGCGGCTGGTGTTACCTTGCCGTCAGGCTTTCGGTTCGGCTTTGGTCTGTGGTCTTTGTTCAGGCGGCCTTTGTCAGCGCTAGCTTTCTTGTGATCGGACGCGGGCGCTGCTTCGCTGTTCTTGCGCATGCTCAGTCCGATGCGGTTGCGTGGCACATCAATTTCCGTGACACGTACCCGCACTACATCACCAGCTTTAACAATCTCGTGCGGATCTTTCACAAAACGATCCGCCAACTGGCTGACGTGGACCAACCCATCTTGATGCACACCGATATCGACAAAGGCCCCGAACGCCGCGACATTGGTCACTGTACCTTCAAGGGACATGCCGGGTTTGAGATCAGTAATGCTATCTATGCCTTCGGCAAAACTGGCAGTCTTGAACGTCGGCCGAGGGTCACGACCAGGCTTTTCCAGTTCGGTTAAAATGTCTTGCACGGTCGGCAAACCAAAATTGTCATCGATAAACTGCTCGGCACGTAAACCTGAAAGCGCGCTGCTATCCCCCATTATTGATCGGATATCACGACCGCAAGCCTGCACGATCTTACGCGCAATGCCATAAGCTTCGGGGTGGACCGATGACGCATCCAATGGTTCGGTGCCATCGGTTATCCGCAAAAAACCTGCACATTGCTCAAAAGCTTTTGGCCCCAGACCAGCAACCTTAAGCAATGCTTTACGGGTGGCAAATGCGCCGTTTAAATCCCGATGGGAAACGATTGCTTGGGCAAGCGACGGCCCCAACCCGGCAATATGCGAAAGCAAAGGGGCCGATGCCATGTTCAGGTCGACGCCCACAGCATTTACCGCATCCTCGACCACCGCCTCTAGAGACCGTGCAAGGGCGCGTTGGTCAACATCGTGTTGATACTGCCCGACGCCGATCGCTTGTGGTTCGATCTTTACCAATTCCGCCAATGGGTCCTGTAGCCGTCGGGCAATCGAAACCGCACCGCGCAGGGCCACATCAACGTCAGGAAACTCTTTTGATGCTAGTTCTGACGCTGAATATACCGAAGCACCCGCTTCTGAAACGATAACTGGGGTCGGCCGCACCCTCCCCACCGGAAGGTTTTTCAAGACATCCGCCACCAGCCGTTCGGATTCGCGACTTGCGGTACCGTTACCGATGGCGATCAGTGCAATATTATATCGTTCGATCAACTGCGAAAGCTTTTCCGCCGCGCCGCGCAGATCGTTACGGGGTTGAAAGGGATAGATGGTCGCCGTGTCCAGCAGCTTGCCGGTCTCGTCAACCACCGCGATTTTGCACCCCGTCCTTATACCCGGATCCAAGCCAAGCGTGGCCCGCGCCCCCGCCGGCGCAGCCAAGAGCAAATCACGTAGGTTTCGCGCAAACACGTTGATCGCTTCTCTATGCGCTCGGCGACGCAGATCGGTCATCAAGTCAACGAACATCGCCAAGCCGAGCTTCATGTTCCACGCCCAAGCAGCCACACCGCGCAACCACCGATCGCCGGGACCGTCCCCTTTAATTCCGATTTCGCTCGCTATGATCCCGATAATACGCGCTATTCCGGCCTCAGGCTCGGGGGCTATGTTAATTGTCACTATGTCTTCTTTTGCCGCCCGCAAAATAGCGAGCGCACGATGCGGCGCTATTGTGGCCCATTTTTCGCTATGATCGAAGTAGTCGGAAAATTTAACGCCGCTCTCTTCCTTACCGGATGTAACCCGGGACATTATCAGCGCGTCCTGCTGCATGACCTGCCGCAAACGCCCCAAAAGCGCAGCGTTTTCGCCTAGCTCTTCCACCAGAATATCCCGCGCTCCGTTCAGCGCATCTTTCACAGTCTCCACTGACCCAGACAGATAGCCTTGGGCCAAAACCGCAGGATCTGCGCGGCGGTCCCCGAGAATACTGCGCAACAGCGGATCAAGCCCGTTCTCACGCGCAATCATCGCTTTGGTGCGTCGCTTGGGTTTATAAGGAAGATAAAGATCTTCCAGCACCGACTTAGTGTCGGCCTTCTCAATGGATCTGGCTAGCGCGTCTGTCAGTTTGCCCTGGGACTGGATTTCCCCAAGAATACTCGCGCGGCGTTTTTCGAGGTCCCGCAAATAGTCCAACCTCTCGGCAAGCTTGCGCAGTTGGGTGTCGTCCAGCCCGCCTGTCGCTTCTTTGCGGTATCGCGCGACGAAAGGCACGGTATCGCCCTTGTCCAACAACGCAACCGTTGCATGAACCTGCTCTGTTTGGGCACCAATTTCGTTGGCAATTATACGGGCGATACGGTCCGCGACTGTCATGGCAGGCTCCTTTAGGTGATCGGATCGCTGTGATAGCGCCGCACGCGGCTGCCGCCAAGCCGTGATCGTCCGCAACCACCGCGACGAGGGTCGGGTGAAAGCACATTCGCACAGCTTCCGCGTTCATCCGTAGCCAACCGGCACGGGTCATTTCGGTTTGCTGTCGGGTCCATATCCAATGATGACAGCATCCAGAACCATATCGACGATGCGCATACGGATTCTCTTTTGGCCCTGTTCGCTGTACAGTGCTTCCCCGAACGACGCGGAAAGTGTTGCACGGTTCGATACATTATAAAAGCTCGCAGCGCTTGTCATCCAGTGCAACTCTAGTGGATCAGCGTCTTTTCTCAAGACGCCGCTTGCGATTCCACGTTGGCACACATCGGTCAGCTTATCGATGATTGCCTTGGTCAGTGGTGGGATAGCACCAGATTTTTTGACATACCCTGCGTTATGAATGCTCTCGATCATCACCAACCGGATGAACTGAGGTTTGTTCACATGCGAGTCAAACGCAGCCTCGGTAAGGTGGCGTCACGCCACCTGCCGAAGACGCATTGGGTGGTACCGTCCTCACGCAGAACATGACAGGCGCGGTCGGCGCGATTGCACTGAACTATGTAGCCGGTGCCAAAGCGGACGGCTATACCTTGCTCATGGGTACCGAAAACCCGCTGCTCTATAAAGTGATGGACGTGGGCGATAAAGCCCATCGCGATTTTCGACGTCACACGGAACGAAACGCTTCCCGAGGTGCCGTTGGTACCTCATATAACGAAGACTATAAAACCTATCTGCCTTGGGGCCCGTTTTTCGGTGTATTTGCCACAAAGGGCACCCCGGACGATGCTAAGACCAAGTTAAGCATAACCCATGCCGAAGCCGCCCCGATTTTGCGGCGCGGTTCGATCTTGATCCGGTGATGCTCGCGGGGCTTCAGAAACAGGATATTCTTTATAACGAAGTTGCAGCGGGGTCCTTCTTTCAAGTCTATTCGCAACCCTATGCAGGCGGCATGTTTTTGAAGTCGTTGCACACCGTAGCACTTACAAAGGCTATGCTGCCGCGAACGCGCCTTTCCGTATCGCGGCCCAAAAGCGATTGATGCGCGGTAACGGTATCCCAAAACGGTAAACGCATGTGCCCTCCGCAACAGGCGGGGGCGCGTGCTTTGGGGTTAAACCATATTCTTTTGGATAAGAGGCCTAGCCACTAGGGCAAACCCTATATACCAAACCTCAACTAACTACCTGATAAACATAATGAATTATACACTATACGCAGGCAATGTTGCTCTATGAATACCTTCATGGAGTTTGATAATGATCGTAAAACGCCTCTTTCTTCTCATCGCCATCCCGGCAGCCTTTGCCGCGCAGCCGTTGATGGCGGAAACCTATTCCCTAGCGAAGGCCAATTCTGCCAGAATAAGCGACATTAGTTTCAACCTTCACGACACCAGTGCGCAGGGGCCCATCACACTAAGGCAAATGCAAAATACCCAGCTTGTACAAGTAAAGGAACGGTCATTCAAAATACAGGAAGGGACGGGTTCCACTACCCACCTGAAGCACTTGATCGCGTGGGCAGAGGCCGGCCATAAAGGCTATGATGCGATCCAGCTCGGGGCGAAAAAGCTGCCTCACAAACAGCCCACGCAAATGACGATCGGAGAAATTTATGCGTGGATAAACCAAACACCCAATCAACCTCATGCTATCGGCCGTTATCAGTTCATTCCATCGACGCTGCAAAGTTTGGTCATCCAGGCCGGTCTAAGCGAGAGCCATAAATTCACCACAGGCGTGCAAGATGCATTGGCAGACATCCTGTTGGAAGACGCCGGTTTCAGTAGTTTTATGCAGGGCAAAATCAGCCGCCACCGTTTCATGACTAATCTGGCAAAAATATGGGCGGGGTTTCCAACAGCGACTGGCCGTTCCTACTATCATGGCTATGCGGGCAACCGGGCAGTAATCAGTTGGGATAGATTCGATGCCATCATGAAAAAGATTTTCCCCACAAAACGAGGATGACCGGCACGGAGGCACTCTCATACGTCGCCCCCGCGCCACGGCCCTTACCTAGTTTTCAAGGCTTAATCACCTTTTTTCCCGCTGGAAGTGGCTAGATCATAGGCGACGAAGCCAAGCGTGACGAGAATCATGATAACCAAGTCAGGGCTTGGCACCTTGAACGCCAGTATCAGCAGAAAAGTTGCAATCGTGATAAATGCAAGAAGCGCGAGCAGCCGGTTCATAATTTGTTATTCCTCATTGTGACGTACCATCGGCCCAGTTGAAAAGCCACTGTGCTGTACGCATTAGGCGCGCATCATTGTCACGCGCAGCGACAAGCTGGACCCCCATTGGCAACCCCTCAAGCGACGTCAGCAGCGGTACGCTGACGCAAGGTGTCCCACAGAATGTCCAAATGCCGTTAAAAATCGGGTCCCCGGTCGTGTCTAACCCCTTGGGGGCAGGGCCTAAAGTCGCGGGGCACAACAGCACATCACAGCGGGTTAACAGTTCTTCCAAAGCAGCGTTTAAAAGTTTCGGCATATCCTTTGCCGAAAGATAATCCCGCGCGGGAACCTTGTTACCCTGTTCAATCGCTTCGCGTGTAACTGGTCCCAACAGATCGGTCGCATCGCGCCAATAGGGGTAGTAGTGATAGGATATTTCCGCGAGGTTAATCAGTTTTCGTTGCTCTGACGCGTGTTCGAATATCGCTGGCAAAGGCATCTCGAAAGCCTGATCACCCAGGGCCTCGACCAGCTCGTCAAATGCATCACGCATTTGCGGGTCAGCATTTTCCCAACCGGGCGGACGTACGAAGCCAAATACGGGGGCTATCGGCGGAGTGGATACTGCCGTCGCGTGAAGCGCGGGCGCAGGTTGCAAAGCAGTAGCTGGGTCATCCGCGTCATGGCCAAACAGCACTTCGGCAAGCAGTGCAGCACCGGCCGGATCACTGGCAAATACACCTACCGTGTCCAATGTCGGCGACTGCGTTAGCACCCCGCGGCGCGGGATCGCCCCGAATGTCGGTTTATATCCTGTGACCCCGCAAAAAGACGCAGGTCGAATAACCGATCCACCGGTCTGAGTGCCAATCGCCAATGGCACCATACCATCGGCAACCGCTGCGGCCGAACCTTGCGATGAACCGCCAGGTGTGTGGGCAAGGTTGTGCGGATTTGCTGTTTTACCCGGATGCATATAAGCAAGTTCGGTGGTCACCGTCTTGCCCATGATGATCGCGCCTTCCTTTTTGAGACGCTCGACCACATAGGCATCGTGCAACGGCACCCGCCCTTTATCGTGCGCACACCCGTTTTCGGTAGGTATGCGCGCAGTGTCGATGATGTCCTTCAATCCAACCGGCAGTCCGTGCAGTCGCCCCAAAGGCCGCCCTGCCCGCCGGTACCCATCCAGCGTCCTAGCTTGCGCCCGTGCAAACTCCGGGTCAAACCAGGCCCACGCCCCTACTTCGGGTTCGCGCGCCTCGATACGTGCTATATAGCTGTCGACCAGCTCCAGCGCACCTAGAGCGCCGGTCGCCAATCGGTCGCGCAACAAAGTGACACTGGGTTGCGCGACCCACGCATCGGACTGTTTGGCATCAGCGCCCATAGAACAGATCCGGCAAATAGAACACGATTGACGGGAAGACATACATCAACACCATCGACAGAATAACGCAGAACAAAAACGGCATCACACCTTTGAATATCTGCGTCAACTGTAGTTCAGGGGGCGCAATTCCTTTGAGATAGTACGCTGACATGGCCATAGGCGGGGTCAAGAAACTGGTTTGCAGGTTCAAGGCGACCAGGATGCCAAAGAACAGCGGATCAATGTCAAAGACTGCCAAAAGCGGAAGGAAGATCGGCACGAAGATGATGATAATTTCAGACCATTCCAGCGGCCAGCCCAGTAAAAAGATGATAATCTGCGCCATGATCAGGAATTGGATCGGGGTCAGATTCATGGACTGCACGAATTCGGAAATCACTTGTTCGCCGCCTAAGTACGAGAACACTGCCGAGAACGTGTAAGAACCCACAAACAGCCAGCATACCATCGCCGTCGTCCGCAGCGTCAGATAAACGCTTTCGCGCATCCGCTGCCACGTCATCGCCCTGTAGATAAATGCAAGGAAGATTCCGCCCAACGCGCCGATTGAAGCCGCCTCGGTCGGTGTGGCGAGGCCAAACAGGATTGAACCGAGTACCGCAAAGATCAGGAACGCCAACGGCACGAATGAAGTGATGATCATCCAAAGCAGTTTACCCATCGGCATATCGGGCACTTCTTCAGCAGTAGGACGCGGTGCCGATGACGGTTGAAGAATAGAGCGGCCAATAATGTAGACAAGATACAAGCCCACCAGAGTGAGACCCGGCAACAAGGCCGCTGCATACAGCCGAACGATCGACACGTTGGTGGCTGCGGCATAGACGATCAGCATGATCGACGGCGGGATCAGGATCCCCAAGGTACCGCCGGCACAGATGATCCCGGCCGCGAAAGACGGGTCATACCGCGCCTTGAGCATTGCAGGCAAAGCAAGCAACCCCATCAGCGTCACAACCGCACCAACGATACCCGTGGCTGTCGCAAATAACGCGCAGGTGATCAGCGCCGCGACACCCATAGACCCAGGTACGTTCTTGGATGCTACATTGAGGGTCGTAAACAAGCGGTCAACAATATTGGACCGCTCCACGATGTAGCCCATGAACAAGAACAACGGTACGGCGGTAAGCACTTCGTTCGACATGACCGTAAAGGTCTGGTTCACAAATAAATCGAATATTCGGTTGTTATAGAACCCCTCGAACCAGGTGGACCATTGGTCCCACTGCCCCGCTGTTTCATCCAGTCGGTCAAAGGCACGCCACATCCGGTTGGCGTCGAAATAGGCATAATAACCAAAGCCGATACCCATAGCCATGAGCGTGAATGCGATTGGAAAGCCGAGGAATACGAAAATGATGAACAGCCCCAACATCATCAGGGCAATTTGCGGATCGGTCATGTGATATGGTCTTTCTCGGCCTTGTTTGCTTCTTGCATCAAAAGATCTTCGGTTTCGAAGACATCCTCGTCAGCTTCAATCCAATAGTTGTGTTTGATCGCAATTATGCAGCGGCACACCTGCGCGATGCCCTGAATGAAAAGCAAAATACCTGCGGCGACGATCACCGCCTTGAACTGGTAAATTGGCACTCCAGCTGGGCTGTTGACCGATACTTCGCCGTATTGCCAAGATCTGACTGCATACTTCCAGCCGGAAACGATCAAGGCCGTCACGCCGGGAAAAAAGAACACCAGATACAAGACAATATCTATCTTACCCTGTGTTTTGGGCTGCAAAAGACGATAGATGAAATCGCCCCGCACGTGCCCCCCCCGAGAAAGCGTATAAGCCCCGCCCATCATGAACAACGTGCCGTACATGATAAACGAAACATCAAGTGCCCATGCGGTTGGGTTGTTCATCACATATCGGACGAAAACCTCGTACCCTGTGCCGATCGACATTAACAAAATGAGCCAGGCAAATGACTTGCCGAACCACGCGGAAAGATTATCCGCGAACCGTATAAATGATACCATATTAACCCCATGCCTCGCATAGAAGCCCCGGCACGCTGGGTGCCGGGGCCTGTTTAATTCTCTGATCTACACGTTCAGAGTTTGATTTTGCCGGGGAAGTAATGCTCGTACGCTAGGCCGTAGTCAGGTGCGTTCATCAACTCGTAGTACGAAACGCGGCTTACCCAGTCGCGCTGACTATCAAGACATTTCTTCATGAAAGGATCCGCTTCCAGCTCAGGGATCAGTTCGTCCCATGCCTTTAGCTGTGCATCCAGAATCTCTTTGGATGTGCGACGCACTGTAACGCCAGCGTCATTTTGCAAGAATTGTAGATCCGCAGAATAACGGTCCATCGCCTTGGCCGTGTTCGCTGTTGATGCAGCTTCGACACCATACTTCAGGATCGCCTGAATGTCTGGATCCAGATCCTCAAGGAATGCTTTCGAGAACAGGAATTCAAAGCTTTCTGACGCCTGGTGATACGAAGACAGGTAGTAGTTCTTTGCGACGTCCTGAGCACCAAAGTCCTTGTCCGATGACGGGTTGTTAAATTCGAACGCATCAATCACGCCACGTTCCATCGCAGGCACGATTTCACCACCGGGCAGCTGAGCAACCGACATACCAAGCTTGGCCATCAAGTCGGCGGCCAGGCCCACTGTGCGGTACTTGAAACCCTGGAGATCGGCGACAGTGTTTACCTCTTGCTTGAACCAACCGAAAGGTTGCGCGAACATCGGGAAGCCCATGTACCCGACGACATCCAGACCCATGATATCTTGGGTCAGTTCGTTATAAAGCGCTTGGCCACCGCCCTGATAGAACCATGACAGCATCGTAGTGGCAGAACCGCCGAAAACCGGGCCGGTGCCGAACAGCGACGCGGCCTTGTTCTTGCCGTACCAGTAAACTGGCACAGAGTGCGCAGCGTCAATCAGGCCATCATTCACGGCGTCAAGCACTTGGAACGCAGCAACAACTGCGCCAGCTGGCAGCACATCAACTTTTACGCGTCCACCCGACATCTCTTCGACACGGGTTGCATAATCACGAGCAAAATCCTGCCAGATGTTGGCATCATTCCAAGATGTCTGCATTTTGATCACAAGTGGCGCTTGCGCGAGAACGGCCGGAGCTGCCAGCATAGCGCCGGTGGCGGCACCGCCTGCAACAACGGATTTCGTCATAAACGAACGCCGGTTCAGGTTCTTCGTATCTTTCATATTTTCTCCTCCCAGAGTGATCGCTAGGGCATATTATCTCAAATCCGGAGTGTGCTGGCGATCTAACGTGGCATCCTAACTATTTCGATCTGATTGGCAAGCACCTCGAACGTTGTAATCTTAGTGTCCGACACAATCCACTCAAGTAATTCAGTAGCTTAGCCTTATTTTTAACATCAGAATCGAGGTTTTGGCAGTCAGAATTTAATAGCTAGGCCGTTGCAAAACCGGTCTCAAGTGCCGTGGCGTCACTTCAGGCGTGGAAAGCCGCGTGGACAACTCCGCACATATCTTGGTTTTCCTCGGAAAAACCCACGAATCGGCTGAACTGGCCCCATCTCCATGACGTCACCATCTGGTGGCGCTACAAGATAACATCCGGTACCTTCGCCACCATACGTTATGTCATCCCTAGAAGGTCGGCGTGTGTTCAAGACCTATGCTGACGGTAATTC
>LAZR01002451.1_pt1 | contig 10781 bp, 19 predicted proteins | sample 329461 | NCBI WGS metagenome assembly LAZR01 (sample SAMN03002196, study PRJNA259156) | marine sediment metagenome | biome: sea floor; feature: Hydrothermal impacted sediments; material: marine sediment; isolation source: Loki non-amplified sample from Loki's castle hydrothermal vent sediment ...
GCGGCGGCTTCGGCCAAACTGTGGGCCTCGGCTGTCGTTGCCTGGAGCGAGGCTCGCAGGGCGAGGAGTCGGGATTCGAGGTCGCCTTCGGTCATTGGGGGAGCCTCTTGGGTTACCGCTGATGTGCCGGGTTCCCCGGCTTGCGGGCCAGGATCACCTTGGCCTCGCGCTGTTTCTCTTTACAGAATGCACACTCACGCCGCGGGTGCTGGATCCCGTAGTAGTGCTTAATCAGCCACACGGCGTGGGCGATGTCCTTGCACTGCCGTTCGCAAGGCCCTTCTTCAGGCCCAAGTCAGTTTTTCAAGAAGCTCCTGGGAAGCATTTGCGTAAATCTCATCAGGGGACAACACGGCTGAGTGCTTAGCCGCCGCGCACGCGTCAAAATCGAATTCAAGTTGGGTCTGGGCCATTAGTCTTTTCCCAGTCTCGACTTACGGCAAGCTCGAGCGCGCTCGAGCTTGCTCGCCGAACCAATGCCACTCGGCAGTATCGCACGGATCGAACACCCGTCAACACAGAATCCGTCTCGACATACCACGATTCGCCCGCAAACCGTTGCCACACGTGGGGTTATCGCCAGAAGGTTTCTCTGAAATTGGTGTGAATACACTAGCCTGCCACCGGAGCCCATGGACGGGTGCCGGCCGATTCGCCGCGGCTGCTTGACGCCTGATTGACGGCTATTTGCCGCCTATTCGTCGTCTGGTCCAAGCGCTGCACAGTATCGCCAGCAAGTGTCCTCATAGGGGCAATGCACTACCTCGCACGTGCCAACAGCAGACACGGACGACGCCTGCTTGCAGCCTATTCAGCCCCCGTTTGTAGCCTGTTCCACGCAACCGCGGACGGTGTGCTTGTACTACATTGGCGGGGGCGAATGTCGAGATAAACGTAGGAAGGATGGCGGGTTCGAGTCTCACTCGCACAGGGGGGGCCGTCGGGATGTTTGCAGCGCGCATACCTCGGCCCGATTGGCGACAGTGGCGTAAGCCATTACAGCAACAGGAGTTGCGTCTCGGCTGGGACCGACTCGCGCGTACAGGATACCCCCCGCCAGGCCCCCATCTGCCGTCGCGGTGGGTCCCATGTAGGTGGTTGCCGGACAATTTGCACCACAGCCTGGGGTGTACAGTCCGATCGACTGGATAGGCCCTGACGCTGCTTCTGAGGCGATGCTGCTGGGCCTCGCAATCACGGGCGTTGGCGGAACACGTGCAGCACAGGCGACGCTGGGCGGCTTCTCGGTGGTGATTGCGAGGCTATCCGTTCTTCATGCTGTCGCGGGCGATTTGCACTGAGTCGGGCACCGCGCCCATTGGTGGCCGAATGGCGTTGTCAGGGAGCGACTTGATGACCTTCAGCATGTGCTGGGCTCCTTCTCTTGGTTGGGCGTCAGTATGTTTGGAATCACCGCAGGCACTCCATAAACTCGCGGCCGTTCTCGCTGATGTCCAAGCTTTCCACGATCTCTTCCCCCTCCTTATTCCGTAATTGCAGGGCCCAAACTAACCCCTTGGCGCGCTCCACCAGCATGTCGGTGCGCTGACAAGAGAAGCTGGCTTTCTTGACACGCTTCTTCAGCACCGTCAGCACCGCTTGAATCTCTTGCTTGGTTCGCATGTGTAGTTGAACTCCTTATTGGTTGGGCGTCAGTATGTGCACGGCGCGCAGGAGGACCATACTCATCCTCCCGCGGATATCGCTCCGCAATGACTGGGCGGCAGTATGGCGCCGTTGATCCCAGCTCCCTCGGCGGCTGCCGGACCTGGGGCGGGGCATATAACCTCCATCCATGGGGGTACCCGTCGTGGTTCCGGGAATACCCGGCAGCGAACGCTTCCCGCAACACCTGGCTGCGGGAATTGGGCCCTTGATGCTCGGCGTAATGCGGCGATTCGCAGCGGCCCTGATCTGCAAGGCGACAATTGGAGTCGCTATATAGCGGTGTTAGCTCGCAGGCGAGTAGTGAGTACACCGCAAGGTCGTTTGTTGGGCTGCAACTGGGCCGGAAGCGAGGCCAGCGGAATTATCGATAGGCTCGGTTCGGGTAGTTTAACCTGCTTGGCGGATTGCACAAGTCGCTGAATCCTTCGTTCCCTTTTGGATAATGGTCGAGGCGGTTTACTGATACGATTTTGGGCCCAGTTTTCCCTGAGTTGTTCCTTGATTCTTGAAGCTCGTTTTGCTTGCCGTCCAGATGGCATGGGCCTCCCAAAGAGGGATGTCCATACATTGGCCGAATGCCTGGCGGCTTTGCCCCGAGTTAATCCTGGATAATCGGTAGACAGACGATCGTGCAATCGGGAGTGGCACTGTAGGCACAAGGGTGTAAGCTGGGCAACCTTCTCTCGGCCGAGGTATTTGTAGGAAGTGTGGTGCAAACACCGAGCTGGAGTTGTTTCGCACGCACGACACTTGCCTGTCATGAGCGAATGACGCAGAGATTCCCACCAAGTTGTTTTCAGGTAGGCAATATAACCTTCAAGGCAGAAAGTCACGTAAGCTTCGCGTCCCTTCTGGGTCCATGCTCGCGACATCTTGTTGCCTCCGTTTGCCCGGACTGGGCTGGTCAGGATAGGATTCCTGCAACTGATTCTAGGGATCTCGGGCGACCGTTTCAAGAGGGCTTCAGAAGTCGAAATCGGTCTTGGCGACGAAGGGCAGTCCGGGTCCGTATGGCCCGGCAGTCGCCGCCGGCCGGCTTGTGTTCACTGCTACGGATGAAGCATCAACTTTGAATAGTGGACTTGATTGGCAGCCCTAAGCCCTCCTGGCCAACACAGATTGAAATGTTCGTCGCCAACCATTTCCAAAACAAATAGCGTGGTATTCCAAGGTATGGTTTCTCCGCGTCTGTCAGACGGCAGTGGTTCCTTGGTCACCACGTACTTGCCCACGAATCTCTCAAGTCCCATCGTCGCCTTCCTCCGCTTCGGCGACCTTCGCTTGCACTTCGTATGTCCGCTCGACATTCTCAGTGACAACCATCGCCCGCTCACATTCCGGACAGTCCATCTCCCGTGGCCCGTTGTCTCCCCAGTACGACACCAGACCGGCCATGTCCTCAGCATCAAAGGTATAACCGCAGGCAGGACACTGCACGGACTCCCGCCGCCTCTGCTCAGCAACCAGGCGGTCTATATCAAACAGGTCACTTAGGTCGCTCGTTTTAGTCATCGTCACCTCCTCGCCCGCCGGCGCCTATCGTCCAGTTTCAGGGGTCCGTTCGGGTATATCACGTCTCTTCGCTCGCCCAATGCCTTCACCGCGGCCAGTAGATTCGGCCTCGCAGCGCGGCACCTCTCGGGCAGCCACCACTTGACCCACGCTCCATGCTCGGAACAATCCAGCTTGTCGATCGACTTCACCTCTCCGCGGTCATGCTGTTGCCAAAACGCGTGCTGGCGGTAGACCGGGAACGCGTAAGTCATCGCGGCATGAACTGACCGCTTCAGCACCCGCTCGTTGAAGTGTATCAGTATGAAACAGATCACCCCGTAGTCGGCTCGGTCCAGCATGTGGGATAGTTGCCGTTCCGCGAAATAGCTATGGATCGAGAAGCTCGCCGACGACGTCACCTTGGCGTCCGTGATGAACTGCCGGCCGTTCGGAGGCAAAGCGCCCTCGAAGTCGGGAAGTGACGGTACTGGTGTCATTTCTGCTTTTCCAGTGTCGGGGTCCTTCCTGAATTGCACCTGCACCCCGTAGCGGCCCATTGAGTACCCGCGTCGCAACTTCTGCCAAGCGGCATCCAGCATGCACAACTTCTCAAGCTCTTTGCCCTTGAGAGCGGAGGGGGCTTGTATGATGTCGTCCATCAGCTCATTCTCCCCACCAAAACGCGTCAACATACAGGTCCATCTCGAACACCTTCCGCCAGCGGTCAAGCAGATCAAGCGACGGCCTGGCCTGGTTGTTCTCGATCCGAGAAAGATACCGCATCGAAATCCCAAGTTGCTCGGCCATCGCGCGCTGGGTGTGGCCGAGCTGTACCCGCAAGTCGCGGGCCGCGGCGCCGAAGAGCAGCTTGGGTGTGGCAGTGTGCTCCATGCGTTCATCCTTCATCCGCCGCGTCCTGGCTGTGTTCCGGGTGCGCTTTCCAATACGCGTCCAGGTACCGCTTGATCGTGTCGACCTTAGCTGGTCCGAGCCCCGGGACGTCCTCTAGGTGATTCGACTCGTCGCGCAGTAAGTCGGTGATATCACCCAACGTGGCGAGTAGCTCCTTCTCCAGCGCGGCCAGCCGGCGTCCCCAGGTCTGTTTCGGCGTCTGCTCGGACTCCGGTGTTTCATCCGGCGGCGTAAGGAGGGAGTCCTCTTCGTCGATGAAGTCCGTTTGCGATACTTCGGCTTCTACCGACGCGCCTTCTGTGTCCGTGGGTTGAGTCTCCGTTGCGTCAATGCTCATAACGAGTCTCCTTGGTACGGTTTGAAAACGTAGTAACCTTCAAGTCATTTCCTGTGGTAATTCCCGCAGCCGCGCCCACTCCGGCCACTCGGCCGGGTCGTGGCTCACGCGGCCGTTGATGTCGAGCTGCTTGATCCAGATCGGTATGTTGGCGGCCTTGGCCCAGTTGACCAGCGACTCAACCCACTCCAGGTTGCATGGCCGTACTTGCCGCGCAGACGAGTCTCGGCCATTTCCCTGGCGTAACAGTTGTCGCAGGCGGCGCTGCAACGGTCGTCGTTGCAGCCGGTTACGAGGTTCCACGAGACGTCCCACCAAATGTGCTTACTTGCCATCGTTATCTTCCGCCTCGGGGACTTTCAACTGAATAAAGGTTGGCTTCGCAAGGGATCTTCTTCCCACCGTCAATATGATAACCATCACTATGCAGAGGAATATCGGAGCTACAGGCGTCGCACACCAATCCGCGCAACTGTTCGATCTCGGCGACCATCGCGTCGAAATCTTCTGCGATCTGCCCTGCCCTGCCCTGAATGGTACGTAAGTCAAGCATCGTCACCTTCCTCCGCCGCGGCGGCTTGCTTGAAACATTCTTCAGAGAGCGATTCACCAATCAACGCTCGTGCTTTGTTGCATAATGAGCACGGACAGGGTGGGGGATCTTCAGGCCATCCGCTGCCATCCCGAACCAACTTCTTTCGCCACTGGACACGATGGTCATCACGGTAGCACTGCAATAGATTTCTAAGTCGCTTTTCAATCATCGTCACCTCCCTTCGCCTGTTTGGTGGCGGCTTGCTTTGGTGTAATGCAAAATTCGGGAACGCGGCCGTGCTCGTCGAAGTAAGACAGCAATGCAGCGTAATAACACTCCCGATCCGGCGCAGCTTCCGGCACGAGTTTCAGTTGAGCATCAATACGTGCACAGATCAGATCGTGTAACTCATTCGGCACTATCACAAGCATCGTCACTTCCCTTCATCGCCAAGGCTACTCAGCAGTCGCCATGCAGTTGCAGCCACTGCCGGAACTTGTCCATTGCCAAGGGCTGCAAGCTCGTCCAATTCTCCGGCCACTGCATCAGCCATTGGGAGAATACCGGATGGTGGCCGGATGAAAACTCGCCCGCTAAGACCTCGGATAGTTGACATCGCGTTGGTCGACTTCGGTAGGTATTGCACCGAGCGTCCATCGATATCCTTTTCACACAAAACCGATCTCTGGCTGCGGGAGTAGGCCACAATCCAAATACGGCGTCTTGTTGTTGGCGCTCCAACATCACGAGCCGCAAGCCGAAGTGGCGGAAAGGCCGTATAACCGATCTCAGCCAGGTCCCTGAGTACGGTGAATATGTATCCAGTGGAGATAAGACCGGAAACATTCTCAAGTAGGACTGCTGTGGGTTGGACATCTCGAATAACGCGAGCTGTTTGGGGCCACACATTGCGGTCATCATCCTTTCCCAGTTGTCGTCCAGCCTCAGAGAAGGGCACGCAGGGGAATCCGGCGGTGATGACGACACTATGCTCTCGAGCCAGCTCCCGATAAGGTCTGAGCACTGTTCGTCCGAGAGTTCGGATATCGCCCCAGACCGGAGCGCCGGGCATGAGGCCGTCGGCGATGCGCTGCTTGATGATTCGCTGGCAATACTTGTCGACCTCGACGTAGAGGACGGGCCGCCACCCGAGGAGGTGAACGGTCGCCAAGTCTCCCCCCAAGCCTCCGGAAAATAGACTAATCTGGTACACATTATTGCTCACTCGAACTCGGCGAACTCGTCGTGATACCCGGCCGGCTTCAGTCGGCTGGACCCTCGATAGCTTCCCGACGCGGCACCAACCCGGTGATGACCTTCACGGGTTCACCCAACGCTTCGAGGTAGCCGTTACGCTGGTTCTCCGCGTCGCAGTAACCAATCAACGGTCGGGTCTGTTCGTGGCCGATGCCGCTGATAGCAAATGCTTTATAGACCCACTCAAAGTCCTTGCGGATCCACTTCTCGTCCTCTTCGCTGTCGAGCCGCTCGAGCAGCGGCATCCAGCCGCCCAAGTTGCGAACCGTGGCGTTGATCAGGCCGTCGTCGAAGGACACGCTCTGATAGTAGCCGTGCTGCCGGAGGCCTTCCTTGAATGCTGCCCACGCCTTCACGGCGCGATGCTCCGGCAGCATCTCGCCGGCCAACTCACGCAGTTCCGCCACCGCTGGCATGAACTTCGAGGTTCGCATGGCGCGGATGGCGGCCCTCTTCACGTCTTCCAGGGCGAGATCCCGTAGGCCCATCCAATAGCCGAGGTAGACGGCCTGCGTGGCCTCCTGCCGAAACGTAGCGGCCAAGGCGGCAATCACCTCGGTGAAATCTGGTTCCTCGTTCTCGTGCATCACGTTTTCCTTTTCAGAAACTGCTCAGCCGCCCGCTGCCCGCGGGCCTCCTTCACCGATAATACGGGTTGTTTCTCAGGGACCTCCAGGAACTGCTGAACGTGCTTCCCGTCGCGCACAATCAGCTCCAATGTCTGATACTTGGCCCCCCGCTCGTTCTCGCCACAATGAACTGGCGACCGATGACAGCCGTCGATGGCCGCCTTCAGATCCTCCACCGTGTAGCCTTCTTTCAGCCGTTCGCGGATCAACTCCCATTCCTTCAATGCGCTGGATACTTTCGGGTGAGCCCTCGGATGGTGGGTTTGGTAGTGCGTGAACACAGTTCGGATGTCGACCGACCGACCTTTCTTTTTTTCCTGCTCCTGTTCCTGTTCCTGTTCCTGTTCCTGTTCCTGTTCCTGTTCCTGTTCCTGTTCCTGGTGTCGAATATTTGGGGTAATATTTCGTAAATGTTCAGCCATCGCGTCGGAAACGTATCGCGTATTGGCGCAAAACTCTGCCACTAAAGGACTTACAGGCAATTCGTGAAGGTCGTCTAAGTGCCCCTTGAACACGTTTGGATTCTGTGGCAGGTTGTACTTCCACCAAGTCGGGAAATAGAGCAGTCTGGCCGCCGAATCCCACTCCCAATTCAATATTTGGGTAACGTTCCCGAAACGTTTGCCGAATGTTTGGGGTAATGTTTCCAGATCCTCGGCTCCCCGCGCCGGGGAGAACCGGAAGATGCCGATTCGATTGACCTGGGCGGTGAGGCAATAGAACGCCACGAGCTTCTCCTCGTAGCTCAGTAGGCGGAACTTCTCGTCCCCCCAAATTCGTGGGTCGATCTTTCGGTATCTGGCCATCTTCAGACTCCGTTCAGCCGCTTTCCTCAGCAAGCCGCTCGCTTCACTGCGTAGATCATCGCCAGCAGTCGCCGCCGTTGGCGCTTCCAGGCAGCGGCCCTGGCAGCGTCCCAGGCAGCGGCCCTGGCAGCGTCCCAGGCAGCGGCCCTGGCAGCGTCCCAGGCAGCGGCCCTGGCAGCGTCCCAGGCAGCGGCCCTGGCAGCGTCCCAGGCAGCGGCCCTGATCGTCTCGTCTTGCGTGCGCAGATATTGCACGACGACTTCAGGAGCAGACCACAGATCGATCACGTCCAATGCACAGCGGCAAGCGAATCGACGAAGCAGTTTCTCGCTGTCTAGTGCCCATAGTGCCTTCCGATATTCGGCGCATATCTTGTCTTTATCCGTGATCGCTTTGCCGCTCAGTTCGACTCGGCGAATAATTGTGCCTTGTGCATACGACAGTGCATCCAAGATGTCGACCGAAGCGTGCATCCCGCAGTAGCACATCCTTAGCTTCGTGTGACCATCACTGGTCGGCCGGAATTTCTGCCGGGCGCCAATCCGAAACCGTCGCCCGTCCCTAAACCCGAGCCGGTTTCCACCGAAGTGCCACGCTAGCAATGGCTTTCTGAGTGTCTTCGTTTCCATTTGAGGATTTTCCTTTCGGTAGGGTCATCTTCAGACTCCGTTCAGCCGCTTTCCTCAGTACTCCAAGGCACCGAACAATGCGAAGAAACAGCGCAAAAACAGCTCCTTCGCCTCGTACGGCTCCCAGGGCGTGATTTCCATTTCTAGCGGCTTAATCTGCTCGGTAGTAATCCAGGGCACGGGAGGCTCGGCCATTAAGTCCCGGCGTTCGGTCGCCAATAGAACAAGGTCCACCTGATGCACGCATTCCGGGATTGGCATCTCCAGCTCGAACACGGGCGCAATCACTCGCATCAACGCGTCTTCGATGGCTGTGAAGGTTCCAAGGGCACGCTTCACTGGTCGTGCCACGTCCGGCAAATAGGCTTCCGTCGCATCGTGCATGAGCCCCCAGCGCGAATCCTTGCAGCACCTTGATGCCAACACGGAATGCTGCGCCACCGAGTAGAATTCTCGCGTGTGGCCGGTGTATCGGCACTTCATCGACAGCGCGTGGGCGATGTCCTCAATGCAGACGTCTTCGGCTCTCGGGTTCAGCGGCCAAAACTGCCGACCCGTGAAGGTCTGAATCCAATTACTATCGGTACGGTCCGGCATTTTGGTTCTCCGTTCAAAAAGGCGACGTGCGGGAGTTTCACCCGCGGGGGCCTCAGCACGCGGCAGCAGGCCCAGGTGTTGAAGAGGTAAGGACGCATCTCACGACGCCCACCGCGTCACACCGCCGCTTGTGCGGCCTCCATCGCCGTGGTTCTCATGCGTCCCCGTCAGATCGCTCGCAGTCAGGCCGCATGATTTGAATCGTGTCTCTGGGCTTTAGGATGCGGACTCGGTAACCCTCTTTCGGCTCCCTCAGCAGCGTAGAAAACGCCTTGGCGCTATGTTCACCGAGGATGACAATTGCATCCACGTACCGTTGCACTACCTTCCCTCGGTACGGGCCGTCGGGGTCGTCATTCCACGCTAGAATCTCGCCCAGCTCGCCATCCCTCATCTTGAAAATTGGGATACCCTCAGGCCCCAATTCGTCGACGACTCTACACGCCATAACTTCGTTCCTTTCTGAAAACTGTCACGTACCAAAACCGCCACATCCGGGACTCGAACCCGGCCGCAACCTACACGCCGCTGGGGCTGCTGCCGTGAACCCCGCCGGTCATCACGGTACTGCGGATGTCAACCAGCACGCTATAGACTGCAAAGGACTCTCGTTTGGCCACTCGGCCGATCGCATACCGACTGTTGGCGACCTTAACTACCTGCTGATTTGCCAAACACTCACGCGGGTGCGTTAGCGAATCCGGCCCCACCAGGTCACCCAACTCGAAGGTCTCGCTGAGGGGGCAATCGAACTCGAACACGCCGGTCGTGGCCACGCGGATCGGGGCCGTATCGCCGCTTCGGCTTCGCTGCATGGCCACGCCGAGGAAATTGTCGGCGAGCGTTTCCTGGTTGGCCGTTTCACTGCCCTGGTCGGTCTGGCTCGTCGCCGGCTTGGCGTCGTCGGTGTCCTGCCAGAGAAGATCACCGATTTCAATCACCGTCGCCGAATCGACGGCGGCAACGACGGGATTCGTGTCCCCGTATCTCCAACGCATTTTGTCGCTCATTCTTTCGTTCTCTCGTATAGGGGTGGAAGTTGTTGATCACAATCGGGATTCGAAGTAGGGTGCGTGAAACGCACCACCTTTCGGATGCCTTTCGGATACCCTGGTGCGTTTCACGCACCCTACGACAGTGGCGTCGTCTTACGTAATCGCGTCGACGAACGCCTTCGTGTCGTCGCTGCCGAACTCTTCCAAGCTGTGCTGGTCTCGCGAGCTCGGCTTTCCGTCGTTGGAAGTTCGCGAGAGGTCGACTCCGCGAAGCCCCCTCACCAGGGCAGCCCGCTCCTCGACCAACTCTCGGATCGCCCCTTCGTTCTCGGCGGCCAAGAGCGACTGTAAGAAACGTTCGCTGACGATCGATTGGTCGCGGCCGTCGGCGGCGTCGGGATCGGGTAAATGAAACTCTCGAAGCACTTGCCGAATCAGCCGTTGCTTTTGATGGGCCGTCTCCCGCGCCGTCAGCCGCTCGATTTCGGCCTGCAGTTGCTCGATTCGGGCCGTTTGCTCCCGGCAGAGCGACTCGACCAGTTCGGCATGCTCGCGTCGCAGGTCGTCGACGCAAAGCTTCGAGGTTGGCTTGCCGGCCGGGGGAGTGTCGTCGTGGCGAGCTTCCGACTCGAACAACCCTCGGGTCGTGGCCGGATCGGCCACCAGGTCGACGCTTTGCACCTTGGTGAGCGCCTCGACGTCGACCTCCCGGCCACGGCGTGCGGTCTGCGCCTGCACGTTATGCGAGAAACCTACGTTCTGGGGCGCGTGTTGGGCGTCCCAGGCGAGTTGTTCGGCCAGGGCGTGTTTGGGGTTGAAATGGAAATCGGCAAAGAGCCCTTCGCCCGGGCGGACCGTTACGCTGCGGATCGCGCCGATGCGATCCCGATAGTCGCGCGGCCCGGTCGGATTGCCCTTGGGG
>LAZR01002452.1_pt1 | contig 10779 bp, 7 predicted proteins | sample 329461 | NCBI WGS metagenome assembly LAZR01 (sample SAMN03002196, study PRJNA259156) | marine sediment metagenome | biome: sea floor; feature: Hydrothermal impacted sediments; material: marine sediment; isolation source: Loki non-amplified sample from Loki's castle hydrothermal vent sediment ...
CTGCCTAATGGTGACGTGCTGGTCGCTGAAACCAACGCGCAGCCGAGGCCAGACAGTGGCGGCGGCCTTCGTGCCTGGATCCAGGGAATGATCATGGAGGAGGCCGGTGCCACGGTTCCCAGCGCAGACCGGATTACCCTGCTGCGGGACAGTGATGGTGACGGCGTAGCCGACAAACGCTCGACGTTATTGAAAAACCTGAACTCTCCCTTTGGCATGGCGCTGATCGGTAACAACCTTTACGTTGCCAACACGGATGCCGTCATGCGCTTTCCATACGAGCAGGGGCAGACTCGTATCACTGCCGAAGGCGTCAAGGTGACCGATCTGCCCGCTGGAAAAATCAATTATCACTGGACCAAGAGCCTGATTGCCAGCCCGGATGGCGACACGCTATACGTTGGTGTGGGCTCCAACAGTAATGTTGGCGATAACGGTCTTGAGCAGGAGAAAGGCCGCGCGTCCATTTGGGAAATTGACCCGGACACCGGTCAGCACCGGGAGTTTGCCACTGGCCTGCGCAACCCGGTGGGTATGGCATGGCAGCCGGAAAGCGGCAAGCTCTGGGTCGCCGTCAATGAGCGTGATCTGCTCGGCAATGATCTGGTGCCTGATTACATGACCTCGGTGACAGAGGGTGGTTTTTACGGTTGGCCCTTTAGTTATTATGGTCAGAACGTGGATGAACGGGTAAAGCCGCAGCAACCGGAAAAAGTAGCGCAGGCCATCAAGCCAGACTACGCCCTCGGGCCGCACACCGCGTCGTTGGGGCTGGCCGCCGCCGAGGGCAATACCTTACCTGAGCAATTCCAAAAGGGTATGTTTGTGGGTCAGCACGGGTCCTGGAACCGCAAACCTCGCAGCGGCTATAAAGTCATCTTTGTTCCCTTTGCAGATGGGAAACCTAATGGGCAACCGGTTGATATACTCACCGGGTTTGTCAATGAAGACGACGAAGCCCAGGGTCGACCGGTTGGCGTTGCCATCGACAAGCGGGGAGGGCTTTTAGTGGCGGACGATGTGGGCAACATAATATGGAGGGTCAGCGGCGCAGAATCGCCGGTGCAGTGAACGGCGTCTTTTCGGCCATATATTGGCAATGAATCTTGACCTGGTGGTCGGTTGTCTCCAGGATAGCGGCCGGCTTCGGCCTGGCTATGATGCGTGATTGAGTCATGCGCCTGCCCGGGGCAGTGGGGCCTCTGAGTGTCAGGATCTGAAAATCAACCTTTACTTAACGTAGGTCCTGTCTAAACTGGAATTAAGGAAAAAACACCTCGTCAAACAGGCGTTTTTCCGCCAGTGAATTTTTTCGCTAAAGTTGTAAGAGAGGTCAAACTGTCGGTAAATCTGCCGGATGCAGCTCTTGCCGCCTTCTCTTGACCAAAATAACAATTATTGAGGTGTATTTATGAAACGCCATGCTTTATCCGCCGCATTCACCGGCACCCTGCTGAGTGTTGCCATGTTCGCCTCTCCGGCGATCGCGCAAGACAAAGAGCAGTTTATTACCATCGGCACCGGTGGACAGACAGGCGTTTACTATGTCGTCGGTCAGTCGATCTGTCGTCTGGTGAACCGTCTGGACGATGCCAATATCAAGTGTAATGCGCCGTCCACCGGTGGTTCAGTTGCCAACATTAATGGCATCAAGTCTGGCGAACTGGATATGGGCGTTGCTCAGTCTGATGTTCAATACCAGGCTTACAACGGCACCGGCAACTTTGAAGGCGACGCCTTTAAGGATCTGCGAGCTGTGTTCAGGGTCCATGGCGAGCCGTTGACCTTGCTGGCCCGTGCTGATTCCGGCATCGAAACTCTGGATGACCTCAAGGGTAAGCGCGTAAACATCGGTAACCCCGGCTCTGGACAGCGCAACACCATGCAAGTGGTGATGGACGCCAAGGGCTGGACCATGGATACGTTCTCTCTGGCTTCCCAGTTGGATGCCGCTGAGCAAGCTTCGGCGCTCTCTGATAACAACATCGATGCAATGGTCTATGTCGTTGGGCACCCCAACGGTTCGATTCAGGAAGCGACCACAACCGTTGATGCTCGCCTTATTCCGTTGAATGATAAGGACATTCAAGGAATCGTCAGCGAGTACCCATACTACAGTGCATCGGTCATTCCCGGTGGCTTGTACAAGGGGAACCCGGACGATGTTGAGACCTTCGGCGTGGCGGCGACTTTCGTGACCACGGCCAAGGCCGATGAAGAAGTTATTTACCAGACGGTCAAGGCGGTTTTCGACAATTTTGATCGCTTCAAGCGCCTGCACCCGGCCTTCGAGAACCTGGTTGCCGAGGATATGGCCACTCAGGGGCTTTCAGCGCCACTGCATAAGGGTGCCGCCCGCTACTATCGCGAGCGCGGTTGGATTGAGTGATCTGGTGTTGATGAACGTTACAACCAAGTGAATGATGCGCGGATGCTTACAAGTATCCGCGCATCGCGTTTGCGGTGTCGTTTTTTAGCGCAATAATATCAACAATAACCTGATCGACGGCGAATAGGGCTGAGTATGGCTGACGATACGACAAAACCTCGAGACTCGAGTGCCGATTTGGAGGACATGGTAGCCTCCAGTGATTCTGGGGCCCGCAAACCAGCAGGCATGCCCGGAAAACTTTTGGTGAGTATTGCGGCTGCATGGTCGCTCTTTCAATTGTGGATCGCGTCACCGTTGCCTTTTATGGTGGGTTTTGGCGTGTTCAACGCCACAGAAGCCCGCTCTATTCACTTGGCTTTCGCGCTTTTCCTCGCTTATATGGCTTACCCGGCATTCAAGCGTTCGCCCCGTGATCGCATTCCCATCCAGGATTGGGTGCTGGCCACAATGGCCGCCTTTTGTGGCGCCTACATGTTCATGTTCTACGAGCAACTGGCCCAACGCCCCGGTGCGCCGCTAACGCAGGACGTGATCATCGGTGTGGTGGGTATTGTGTTGCTGCTTGAGGCGACTCGCCGAGCGCTTGGGCCACCGTTGATGGTCGTGGCGTTGGTTTTTCTGATTTACAGCCTTGCCGGTCCCTGGATGCCCGGTATTCTCTCCCATGGCGGGGTCAGTCTTTATGGTCTGATCAATCACCAATGGTTAACGACCCAAGGTGTTTTTGGTATCGCGCTGGGGGTTTCAACCAGTTTTGTGTTCCTGTTTGTGTTGTTCGGTGCCCTGCTCGACAAGGCAGGGGCGGGTAACTACTTCATCAAGGTGGCTTTCTCGCTGCTTGGCCACTACCGGGGTGGGCCGGCCAAAGCTGCCGTGGTGGCGTCTGCTATGACCGGTCTGATTTCCGGCTCATCGATTGCCAACGTGGTTACCACGGGCACCTTCACCATTCCTATGATGAAACGCGTCGGCTTTTCCGCCGAAAAGGCCGGTGCCGTTGAGGTTGCGTCGTCGGTCAACGGTCAGATCATGCCGCCGGTTATGGGCGCGGCCGCCTTCCTGATGGTCGAGTATGTGGGTATTTCCTACGTCGATGTTATTAAACATGCCTTCCTGCCAGCGCTGATTTCCTATATCGCGTTGGTTTATATCGTTCACCTTGAGGCTCTCAAGGCCAACATGCAGGGTCTTGAAAGCGCCAATCCGGCCAAGCCGATGTTGAATAAGGTGATCGGCTTTCTCGGTGGGCTTCTGCTCATTATGGTTGTGGCTCTGGCCGTTTATTACGGCCTCGGTTGGCTCAAACCGATTCTTGGCGATGCGACGCCCTGGGTGATCGCCGTTGCGCTGGCAGTGATCTACATCGCGTTGCTCAAGCTGGCAGCCGGTTACCCTGAGCTCGAGATGGATGATCCCAATCAACCGATTTATTCGCTGCCGCAAACCAGGCCCACGGTTCTGGTAGGCCTGCAATACATCTTGCCGGTGGTTGTGCTGGTTTGGTGTTTGATGGTGGAACGTTTGTCGCCAGGGCTGTCGGCCTTTTGGGCCACGGTGTTCATGATTTTCATCATTCTTACCCAGCGCCCCATTACCTCGATCTTCCGCGGGCGCAGTGACATGCGCGCAGACCTGCGCGAAGGCGCCATGGATCTGTGGGTTGGCCTGGTTACCGGCGCCCGCAACATGATCGGCATCGGCATCGCGACAGCCACTGCTGGCATCATCGTCGGCGCTGTGTCGCAGACCGGGGTGGGATTGGTGCTGGCCGAGGTGGTAGAAATCCTCGCGATGGGGAACTTGCTGCTGATCCTGTTGCTTACCGCGGTGCTCAGCCTGATTCTTGGTATGGGCCTGCCCACGACGGCGAACTACATCGTGGTCTCGGCGTTGCTGGCACCGGTTATTGTTCAACTGGGGGCAGAGAACGGCTTGTTGGTGCCGTTGATCGCGGTGCACTTGTTTGTGTTCTACTTCGGCATCATGGCGGACGTTACGCCGCCGGTGGGGCTGGCGTCCTTTGCGGCGGCTGCGGTTTCCGGGGGCGATCCCATCCGGACGGGTTTTCAGGCTTTCTACTACAGCCTTCGTACCGCGGCGCTGCCGTTCCTGTTCATCTTCAATACCGATCTGTTGCTGATCAATGTAACCTTCCTTCAGGGCATCCTGATTTTCGTGGTGTCGACCATCGCCATGCTGATCTTCGCCGCGGGGACTCAGGGCTACATGATCACCCGCAACCGCTGGTACGAATCCGCCATGTTGCTACTGATTGCGTTCACGCTGTTCCGGCCCGGGTTCTGGATGGATATGATTCATGACCCCTATGAGTCCATGCCGCCTGCGCAATTTGTGGAGGCCCTGGGTGATGCCGATGCAGACTCCACCCTGCGCTTGCAGATTGCAGGTCGCGATGCCTACGGCGATCGTATGACGACCTACATGACCCTGCCAGTGCCGGATGGTGAGACCGGGCAGGAGCGGCTCGATAACCTGGGCATGGAGCTGTTGATCAAGGGTGATACCGCGATCGTTGACATGGTGGCCTATGGCAGCCAGGCGGCGGATCTTGGCTTCGACTTTGACCAGGAAATCATCGAGGTGCTGGCGCCTGTCGACCGCTGGACCAAGGAACTGATGTGGATTCCCGCCTTCCTGATATTCGGACTGATCGTGGTGATGCAGCGTCGACGTCGTGAGCCGACGGCGGTTACCGCCACTGCCTGAAGGAGATTGCCATGTACAGCAAGATCATGTTGCCAGTGGACCTCAACGAGGAGGCGTCCTGGTCGAAGGCGCTTCCCACGGCTTTGGCGCTGTGCAGAAGTTTCGACGCTTCGTTGCATTTGGTCACGGTTCTGCCGGACTACAGCATGCCCATTGTGGGGTCGTATTTCCCCAAGGGTTTCGCCAAAAAGGCCCGTGAGGCGATAGCGAAAGCCCAGCGTGCTTTCATCAACGCGAACGTGCCCGAGGACGTTCGCACGCAGAGCGTCATTGTTGATGGCTCACCCTGGGAGGCGATCATCAACGCGGCCAAGAAAATCGAGGTTGACCTGATCGTCATGGCGTCCCACAACAAGCTCAAGTTCGCGGATTATGTGCTGGGCCCCAACGCCGAGCATGTGGTGCATCATGCCAAGGTGTCGGTCATGATTGTGCGCTGAAGGGCTTTTGGCCGACTTTCAACCTCTCCGATAAAGCAACACCCCCAGCTTTGAGCTGGGGGTGTTGTCGTTCCTCTTCGCTTTGTTGTTCACCCCCGTCCCCAAGCACTGAGCATTAGACATTAGTTGTAACTTTGATGAACTTTCATTGCTTAATTGGCTGACCTCTGGAAAGTTAGAGTTGTGAGCGCGCCTGTCCAAAAAGTAATCAAGGGTGTTCAGCGACTAAAAAACAAGAACAATTCCGGGAGAACCACATGTCTGATTATTATCTGAACCGCCGAAAGTTCCTTCAAGGCAGCGCTGTTTTAGGTGCTGGACTTGTCGCTCCAACGATCTTTTCCAGAGCCGCCAGTGCGTACACCAATGAACCGGGCAAAGGCAGCGTAGTACTTGGGTTCAACGTTCCTCAATCCGGCCCTTATGCGGACGAGGGTGCCGATGAATTGCGCGCCTACAAACTGGCCGTCAAGCATCTCAATGGCGAAGGCGACGGGGGCATGCTGGGTACGTTTTCATCACAAACGCTCAAAGGTACCGGTATTCTCGGCCGCAAGGTCGAATACGTGACTGGCGACACTCAAACCAAGTCGGACGCCGCTCGTGCGTCTGCCCGTGCAATGATTGAAAAAGACGGTGCCATCATGATTACCGGGGGTTCTTCGTCCGGGGTTGCGGTTGCTGTGCAGTCGTTGTGTCAGGATGCCGGCGTCATCTTCATGGCTGGCCTGACGCATTCCAACGACACGACTGGCAAAGATAAAAAAGCCAACGGCTTTCGCCATTTCTTTAACGCCTACATGTCGGCGGCGGCGCTGGCACCGGTGTTGTCGCAACACTACGGGAACGACCGTAAAGCCTACCACCTGACAGCGGACTACACCTGGGGCTGGACGATGGAGGAGTCGATGATTGCCTCGACTGAGGCGCTCGGGTGGGAAACGGTGAATACCGTTCGCACGCCTCTGTCGGCAACGGACTTTTCGTCTTATATTGCGCCAGTCACCAATTCGGGGGCGGATGTTCTGGTTCTGAATCACTATGGCTCCAACATGGTGAATTCACTGACCAACGCGGTTCAGTTCGGTTTGCGCGAGAAAATGGTCAACGGTAAGCAATTTGAAATTGTTGTTCCGCTGTATTCCCGCCTCATGGCCCGTGGTGCCGGTAAAAACGTAAAGGGCATTTTCGGATCCACTAACTGGCACTGGTCGCTGCAGGACGACGCTTCGAAGGCGTTTGTCGCATCCTACGGCAAAGAGTACGGCCAGCCCCCTTCACAGGCAGCACATACGTGCTATGTGCAAACTCTGCTATACGCTGATGCCGCAGAGCGCGCGGGCAGCTTTAACCCGTGTGCCATCGGAGAGGCGCTTGAAGGCTTTGAGTTTGACGGACTGGGCAATGGCAAAACGCTCTATCGCGCCGCCGACCATCAGTGCTTCAAAGATGTGCTCGTGGTTCGCGGTAAGGAGAACCCAACGTCGGAGTTCGACTTGCTGGAAGTGGTCAACATCACGCCTGTAGAGCAGGTCATTTACGAACCCAACCATCCGATGTTCGCGGGTGGCTCACTCGGTAAGTGTAATCCGGGCGTCTGACCAAAGCGCTTGGCTACTACCTCTGTGAAGAAGTGCATCGGCCCCGCGGGTTGATGCACTTCCGTCAGTCAGATCTGAATATGCCTGTTGCACTTCAGGTGCCTGTTATCAGACAAGGTAAATACCGATGGATGCCATCCTTCTGCAAGTACTGAATGGGCTGGATAAAGGCAGTGCCTATGCTCTGATCGCATTAGGGCTAACCCTGATATTTGGTACTCTGGGCGTGGTGAATTTCGCCCACGGCGCGTTGTTCATGATTGGCGCGTTCTGTACCGTCACCTTCAACAACTTATTATCGTTCGAGAGAGTCACGCTTTCCGCGACCGAGCTGAGCCCCTGGGGCACACCACTGGAAATTCACGTTCCTTACGTTGAACTCTGGTTCGGCGATTTTGGCGCAACGATGATCGATTACTCCGTGTTCTGGTCCCTGCTGTTTGCCATCCCGGTGATGCTGCTCATTGGCATTGTGATGGAGAGGGGGCTGATCAAACACTTCTATAAACGACCTCACGCCGATCAGATCCTGGTGACCTTCGGGTTGGCCATTGTGCTGCAGGAGGTTATCAAATCGGTTTATGGGGCAAACCCCATTCCCCAGCCGGCACCGGCCGCGTTTGTCGGCTCCATTGATGTCGGGGTCTGGATCGGTATGGCGGAGAACTCTGTTATCTACCCGATCTGGCGGCTGGTTTACTTTCTGTTTGCGGGAGTCATTATCGGAGGTATCTTCGCTTTTTTGCGCTACACCACATTCGGCATGGTGGTGCGGGCCGGCATGGCTGATCGGGAAACCGTCGGTTTGCTGGGCATCGACATCGACAAGCGGTTTACGGCGATGTTTGGTCTGGCCGCCGTGGTGACCGGTATGGCGGGCGTGATGTACACCCCGATTCTGTCGCCGAACTACCACATGGGCATGGATTTTCTGGTGCTGTGTTTTGTGGTTGTGGTCGTGGGCGGCATGGGGTCACTGACCGGTGCGGTGGCGGCAGGTTTTCTGCTCGGCATTTTGCAGAGTTTCGCGTCTATGCCGGAGGTGAAGGACTTCCTATTCGGGTTCTCCATCGATCAGGTCATTATTTACTTGGTGGCAGTCATCATCCTGCTGATCCGTCCCCGTGGACTCATGGGGCGCAAAGGCGTCATGGAGACTTGATGTCATGCTGAAAACATTCCGTACCAGCGATAGGACTCTGATGGTCCTGTTCACTATTTTCGTGCTTGCCGCGCCGCTGATCATGGCGCCGCTTGGGGCAGGTTACCCTGACCTGATGCAACGTTTCGCCATTTACGGCATCTTTGCGATTGGCTTTAACATTCTGTTCGGGCTGACCGGTTATCTGTCGTTTGGTCACGCGGCGTTTTTGGGCGTCGGCAGCTATTCTGCGGTCTGGATGCTCAAGCTGCTCAGCATCAACATCGTGCCTGCCATCATTTTTGCTGTGGTGGTGTCGGGCTTGTTCGCGTTGTTGATTGGTTTCATCTCGTTGCGGCGGTCCGGGATCTACTTTTCTATCCTGACCCTGGCGTTCGCCCAGATGTCTTATAATCTGGCGTACTCGGTACTGACCCCCATCACCAATGGCGAAACCGGTCTGCAACTTGACCTGACCGACCCCCGCATCCTGGATACCGTCAACGAGACCAGTCAGGTGGCATCGCCATCCTTTCTTGGGCTTGAGATGGGAGATACGGCGGTGGTGCAATTTCTCGGAATGGATTTGCAGTTTAACGTCGGGTTTTATATCAGCGCGCTGATTTTGATTGGCATGTTCTACCTCTCGTTGCGCATATTCCGGTCGCCGTTCGGGATGATTCTGCGGGCGGTGAAAAGCAATCAGACCCGTCTGAACTACACGGGTTTCAATTCGCGGCCCTACACACTGACGGCGTTTGTGATCTCCGGCATGTATGCGGGTCTGGCGGGTGCCTTACTGGTGTGCATGGACCCGCTCGCAGGCGCGGATCGCATGCAGTGGACCGCCTCCGGCGAAGTGGTTCTGATGACCATTATGGGGGGCGCCGGGACGTTGATTGGACCGGTGCTCGGGGCCGGCATCATCAAGTACTTTGAGAACATCTTCAGCCGCATCAATGAATCGGTGGTCGAGGGCTGGTTCTCGGCGTTGCCTGATGGGGTGACGGATTTTCTTACCGCCGTGGTGTCGCCATTTTTAGGCAGCGGCTGGCACATCTCGCTGGGGTTGATCTTCATGCTGGTGGTGATCTTTCTGCCGGGCGGCCTGGTGGAGGGGGCCAGCCGGATTATGAATCTCGTCAGGCGGTTGTCGCAGACCCGTAAAACCACGTCATCTCCGAGTGTCGCCCGTCCTCTGGGTGACGATGAGTCGCCAGAGGAACCGCCGCCCGGTTCCGTCAACACGAGGGAGTCTTAGCCGTGGGGATACTCGAAGTAAAAGGCGTTAACAAGCGGTTTGGCGGTCTTCTGGCGCTGGATGATGTCAATCTGTCGATTCAGCAAAACACCGTTCATGCCATTATCGGACCCAACGGCGCGGGCAAGTCCACGTTGCTGAACTGCTTTATTGGCAAGCTTCTGCCAGACAGTGGCACGGTCAAATTTGACAATAGCAGCCTGATTGGTCTGAAGCCTTTTCAGATCAATCAGGCTGGCATTAGCCGCGTTTTTCAGACACCGGAGGTGTTTGCCGACTTAAGCATTCTGGAAAATGTGATGATTCCGGCCTTCGCTCATCGCGACGGTGCCTTTCACCTCGCGCCCTTCAGGTCACTGGCGAAGGAAACCGCCATACGTGAGCAAGCCGAGAAAATACTGCAGGATGTGGGGTTGGTTGATGAACGTCACCAGTTGGCGTCTGCCATGTCCCGGGGCAACAAGCGAAGGCTGGAGATGGCTATGTGCCTGGTTCAGCAGCCCAAATTGCTGTTGCTGGACGAGCCCACGGCGGGTATGGCTCGGGCTGACACCAACAACACCATTGATTTGCTGAAATCCATCAATGAGGCCCACAACATTACGTTCGTAGTGATTGAGCATGATATGCACGTTGTGTTCAGCCTGGCTGACCGAATCAGCGTGCTGTCACAGGGGCACGTGATTGTTGAGGACCATCCCTCTAACATCAAGGGCCACCCCAAAGTTCAGGAAGCCTATCTGGGCACCGCAGAGACACAATGAGGCTACGGGCATAATGAAAGAAAAACCCAACATGAATGCCACGCATGCATCGTCCGAGCCCGCCTTTTTTTCGGTTTGGGATCTGCATGCCTATTACGGGGAAAGTTACATCGTTCAGGGCGTGACGATGAATATCCATGAGGGGGAAATTCTCGCGTTGCTTGGACGTAACGGGGCCGGGAAAACCTCGACCCTGCGCGCCATCGCCCGGGTAGATTCGCCGGCGGTTACCCATGGTGAAATCTGGCTGGATCATCAACCTCTGCACACCATGAAGGCGTATCAGGCGGCCCAGAGTGGGCTGTCTCTGGTTCCCGAAGATCGGCGTATTATTTCAGGCCTGAGCGTTTTGGAAAACCTGAAGTTGGCTCAGTTGGCGCCGTCTCCTGGCTGGTCTATTGATCGTATCTTCGAGCTGTTTCCACGCTTGGGAGAACGGCGTAACCAGGAGGG
>LAZR01002453.1_pt1 | contig 10777 bp, 10 predicted proteins | sample 329461 | NCBI WGS metagenome assembly LAZR01 (sample SAMN03002196, study PRJNA259156) | marine sediment metagenome | biome: sea floor; feature: Hydrothermal impacted sediments; material: marine sediment; isolation source: Loki non-amplified sample from Loki's castle hydrothermal vent sediment ...
GTTAAACCTCTACCTCCGACTAAGCCAGTTGCTATAACAGAAGTCGCACCTCTGCCACCGGAAGGGGCGACAAAGAGAGTATTTGAAAGGATACAGATAGAACCAGCCGAGCCGAGTGTCAAGGAAAAGATGAGACGGGGTTTCCACAACTTTCAAGTTAAGGTGGTGGATGACCTTTATGCTATTAAGAAGTTTACTGAGCAAACTACAAAGGGGGGAGATGAGTTATCCATTGAGGAGAATCCCTATCTATTGGCTCGACTACTTAAGGGCGTAACAAGTAAATCTACCGTATTTCTTGAGCAGGGAACATTTGGCAAGAAGTTCTGGAAGATAGAAAAGGGCAAGGCTACCCCCAACTTCACAGGGGAATCCCTTGAGACAATACTAAAAGACGTGCAGGCTCCTACCCAATGGAGAGATTTCTCAACCTATTTGGTTTCCAGAAGAGCAGTTGAATTATCTGGACGTGATATAGAGACAGGGATTGAACTAGTTGATGCTCAGGCTTCTATCACAGAACTCGAATCACAGTACAAGAACTTCCCCGCATTGGCTGAGAGGGTTTATAAATATCAAGATAATCTAATGGTCTATGCCAATGAGATGGGGCTTGTAAGCAAAGACCTAATGACTAAACTGAAGAAGTTTGGCAACTATGTCCCGTTTTATAGAGTGTTTAACGAACTACAGTCAAAGGGATTCATGGGGAAGAAGATGGCTAACATTGCCTCTCCCATAAAAAGGATAAAGGGTTCCGAGAGGGAGATAATCAATCCACTTGAAAGTATAGTCAAAAATACATACACAATTATCAATGCGGCCGATAGGAATCAAGTTGGCATAGCAATGGCTAATCTTGCCAATCAGAATCCTGAGATTGCAGAGCTATTTGAGAGGGTGGATGTCCCCATAGCCAAAGTAGCCAGGGTAAGTGCAAAGGAACTGGGGGTAGAGATTGAGGGGTTATCAGATGAAGATGCTGAAAAGGTAGTTGATATATTCAGACCGTCTTTCTTTGTTCGTGGTGATGAGGTAACAGTTTTAATTAACGGAGAAAAAGCATACTTTAAAGTAGACCCTGATGTACGGGATGCTCTTTTAACCTTAGACAGGGAAAACATAGGACTGATTGGCAAGGTACTTGGGCTTCCGGCTAAGTGGTTGAGGGCCGGTGCTACGTTAAGCCCCGACTTCATGGTAAGGAATCCATTGAGAGACCAAATGACAGCCTTTGCTTACTCTAATTATGGCTTCCTGCCTGGCATTGACTTTATGAGAGGTGTGGCAGGGATAGTCCGCAGAGACCAAGATTATCAGTTATTCCGCTTGTCTGGTGCTGAACATTCCATGATGGTTTCTATGGACAGACAGTATCTTAAAAAGACCTTTCGGGAGATTGTTGAAGGCAAGAAGTTTACTGACTATGTAAAACGCCCCCTTGAATTATTCCAGATTGTCAGTGAACTAGGAGAGAAAGCAACAAGGCTTGGCGAGTTTAAGGGTGGTACAAGGAGAGGGGCTGTTCCACTTGAGGCTGGATTCTCAGCCAGAAGTGTCTCATTAGATTTTGCTCAAGCAGGCACTACGGCAAGGGCAGTTAATAGATTGATTGCCTTCTTCAACGCTAACATTCGGGGATGGGGCCGGATGATAAGCTCATTCAAGGAACATCCTACCCGAACTGCATTTAAGGTCTTTGTGGGTATTACTTTACCATCTATTCTACTCTATCTTGCCAATAGAGATGACCCGCGCTGGAAGGAAATCCCACAATGGCAGAAGGATTTGTTCTGGATTGTAATGACAGAGGATACCATTTACAGAATACCCAAACCCTTTGAACTTGGTATTATCTTCGGGTCAATGCCCGAAAGATTCCTTGAGTGGCTTGATAACAAAGACCCTGAGATGCTCACAGAGGTTATGCTTAATATGGCAGAGGCGGGGAGTCCCGGTTATATCCCAACTGCGTTATTGCCTATTATTGAGAACCTTGCAAATTTCAGTTTCTTCAGGGGAAGGTCTATCGTCCCAGCAAGCCGTAAGCAGATGCCACCTGAACTTCAATATACCAGATGGACAGGTGAGTTTTCCAAGAAGGTGGGAGAGTTACTTAATTTCTCGCCAGCCAAGATTGATAATTTAATAAACGGTTGGACTGGTGGACTTGGGCGGTATGCCACGGATATACTAAGCGGCATATTAAAAGGTACTGGTATAAGCCCTGACATTCCTGAACCCTCTCCCACACAAGCAGATATACCCGTACTCAAAGCCTTTGTAGTTCGTAATCCGTTTGGTTCTTCTAGCGAGAGTGTAACCACCTTCTATGATAAACTCGAAGAGTATACACAGGGCGAGAAATTCCTTAAAGAAATGCTTTCACTTGGGGATATTGCAAAATTCGAGAAGTTTAAGGCATCTCATCCCGACCTTTTGTTCTTCCATGACTTTGAGAACGATGTTGCTTACTCTGCTTCGGCAAGATATTTGAGGAAAGTAGCTAGGGAGTTATCAGCTTTACGCAAGAAAGAAGACGAGATATTCAAATCTAAAACTATGACCTCTGCCGAAAAGCGTAGTTTGATTGATGAGATAGATAAGGTTCGCTTTGAAGTTGCTCGGAGAGCTTTGACGTTATTCCCTGCAGAAGAACCCATAATATTAGAAAAACAGTTATCTGAAGTTGATAATAAATTAGGCGAACTCATTGATGATGTCCCCCTATTGTCCTTAGAAGAACCCGATTTCTATACCACAAAGAAACTGAGTTCTGACTATAGCAACATTCTGGAGGCAGTACCCTCTGGGGATATTGTAGATAAAAAGGGTGTACCGAAGACAGTCAATGCCTGGTATGAAAAGGAGCAGAGTGAGTCTATACAATTATCTTTTGTGAATACTCCGATATATAGAGTGGATACAGACAAAGAGTTAGCCCTTTTGTCGAAGAGACAGAGGGAATTATTTAGAAAATATAGTGCTTTGCCAGAAGATAAAAAGGATGCTTTCCTTGAAGCTAACCCAAGACTGAAGGAGAATCCTAGAAAAGAGTGGCTTAAAGCTAATCCAATAGATAATGGCAGATTAGCCGTGTGGGGCCAGGCCAAGATACTTAGCCTTGAGGCATATAATGAAGCCAAAAGACTTATTGATGAACTGGATATTCCTGAAGACGCATTGCCTGAATTTACTCTCCCCCCCGAGGGTTCGGTTGAAAACTATTTTAAGTATACTGAGCAGGGAGAGGAATTGGGATATAACAGTTGGGAGGTTCAACTTATCATAGCTCAAGATAATGACCTGAGAGAGTTTCTTGGTAGACAACCGATAGAAACCCCCGTGAGAGCCCTTGAGTTGAAGATTGAACAGCGTGGTTTTATAGAAGGTAGCCTAGAGCATAAAGAAGTGGAAAGGGAGGTAGAAGCACTTGAGAATAACTTTACCGATAAAGCGGCTGGCGAGTGGGTTGAGAGGGGTAAGGTTATTGATGAGTTTGGGGCCAGTAGTGCTGAGGCAAAACTTTGGTTACTTGACCATCCCGTGACTTTCAGGGAAGCATTAAATACTGGATTACTAATAGATGATGGGAGCGAGTGGGATGAGAGAATCCTGCGGATTGATGTGGAACTCGGCAAACTCAGTGAAGAGTCCGATGAGTTTCGTGACCTATCATATAAAAGGGATGCCATCAGTAAAGACTTCCCCGATAATTTAATAGATACCTATGTTGACTGGTATGAAACCAAGAGGTCAGGATGGGATGATGACTGGTTCCTTCAGGAAAACAAAGACTTCTACAATGCTATGGTAACAAAGGGTATTTTACAGCTACGGGACTTCAGTAAAGTGCCTTCTAAGGCGATTGCTTTGAAGCTTGCAATCTACAAAGGGATACTTGGGAGTCAAGCCAAAGAAGATTACCGAGCACAAAACCCCGACCTTGAATGGTGGAAGGTTAATATAGATGGACTCAAGCCGATAGGTGACAGGGGCGATGCGGGAGCCGATATATCCCGACAAGAAAAGTTGTCAAAGGATATTGCCGAGGGTTTAGCACGGATAAAGAAACTTAGGGAATAGGGTTATACTACCCATTGTGGTATAATATAACAAAACACAATATATAGGAGGAAACCAATGACACTGGACGAAACTAAGGAGAGTCAGGACACTTCCGAAAGGGACACTTCTGACAAAACGAAGGAAACTTCAGAACAGCCCAAGACTTTTACCGAGGAGTCAGAAAAGAAGGCGGTAAGCGATGCTCTGTCTGCTGCTGGTAGAGAGGCCAAGACTCTCACTGAGAAGACTGATGAGGCACAACGAATCCTAGAATCTGCTCAGAATACACGGACAGCAGTAAAGGCAGAACGTGAGCAATGGCGGAGTGAAAGGGACGAGGCAGACCGAGAGGTTGTTCGTCAAGACCCTGAAGCCCTGAAATCGGTTGACGAAAGAATCAGGCAGAGAAACGAAGCAGACAAACTTGCTGAACGAAGGCTAGAACTGGATGAGAAAGAGGCAAAACACAAAGACAGGCTTGATGAGGCGGATAAAGTTACGAAGGAGCGAAACGCCCGTGATATAGCCTCCAAGCACAATGTTGATGCTAAGTCTCTTCTCAAGTTCACGGATGGCTCTAATGAGGCGATGGAGGAACTGGCCACACAACTGCCTAAGAAGGGTGAACCTAAGAAACCGCTTCTAACTGACGATAGTAAGAGTATTGGGGGAGGCGACATTCCCAGCACAGCCAAAGGTAAAATGAGGGCTGGTTGGGACGAATTACACAAACATAAATAGGAGGAAAATAACATGGCCATTGTGGGCTATTTTTCAAGTTTAGAAGAGGCTCAAAAGTTTGTTCAGTCAAAACTGCTAGCTGGTGCTGTTCAGGAAATCTATGAATTGGGGCAACTTCTACCGCTGCTCCCTGTCTTTACGATTGATGGGAAGTCGGTAAAGTATAACCGCCAAACTACGCCACCTTCAGCTTCTTTCTATGACATCCATGAGCAGATACCATTCACCGCACAGGCAACTGGCGACCAGCAAGAAGTTGAGCTGAAACGGGTGTCCCAAGCTGCCATTCTTGACAACTTCATGATGGATACCTATAAAGACCCCAATGACTACCGCACTCTAATCACCAGCGGTCTCACTTTAGGTTGCCTTAGAACCACAGAGGATACACTAATCTATGGGGATATAGACAACGATGCTGCGGAGTTTGACGGGATAGGTCATCTGTTTGATGAAGACGCTGTTGATGGTGATGACTGGACTGATGCTAATGGGAGCGTGCAACAGTACGATGAAGGCGGAGCTTCCGCTGCATTAGCAATAAGCCACTTGCGACAACTCATTGATAAGGTTAAACCCCGACCAGACATTCTCTTGATGACACAGACAATGCAAAACATGCTTAGTGCTGCTGCCTTTGAGGTAGGCATAAGTTCTAATGTTCCCGGTGGCATTATCACTATGACCAAGAATGAATTTGGTTTTAGGGTACCTTACTTTGATGGTGTTCGCATCGTGGTGTCAGACTACCTGAAGGACGAGGACGACAACACTGGTGATAAGGCTTCAAGTACCAGTGGAATGGTCAGCATCTATGCTATCAGGTTTGGTCAAATCATGGATGGCGGACTCTGTCTGGCAACTGGTGGACAAGGTGGTGGGGTTAATCTCTTCCGCATGGATGAGATACCAGTAATGGAAGACTACGATGCTGAGGGTTTGAGACTAACTGCTTACGTGGGACTCGCATTGGGCGGTTCAAAGTCGTTAGCTCGTATTCATAGCATCAACGAAGATGGTGCAGTAACGGCTTAAGCTGAGCCTTAATCAGTAGAAAGAGGCCCAGGGGAGAGCCTAAACAAATCTCCCCCAAATAAAAACAAGGAGAAACAAAATGGCGACAATAATCAATCACGATATAAGGAGCGTGAACGGCAAATACCTAATTATGCCCCCTTGGAAGGAAGGGCAATCTGGCTGGGGTAATCTGTCTGTACCCAATGTCTGTGCTGCTGGTGGAGACACTGCACAGCAATATCCTGTCAATGCCAAGTTCGTAAACTTTGACCGTAGATTCATCTATGGCTACTGCACTGCAGTTTATACCACCAACAAGGCTAATGTGGGTATGTTTAACGGAGCTGTAAAGGAGCTAGTTACCTTCGGTTCTATAGCAGGTGCGGCAGGAGATACACTGGTTAGCATTGATGGCACGACACTAGATGTTGAGACTACGGCTGCTGCCAATGTTTTTGCTGGTGGCTACTTTATGCCTAGAACTAACCCCTACAGTGACTATAGGATTATCTCAAACACCACTTATATTGGTGGGTCGGTGTCGGCCACTGAGATGGATATAGTTATTGAGGATGGACTTACTGAAGCTGTGACTGCTGCCCAAGCCTCTTGTTTCTTAGACAAGAACCCATACCAAATGCTAGTCCAGAACTGGGCTGGTGGTAGGGATTATGAGTCAGTTGTAGGTGTTACCTTAATAGACCCAACTGTTTCTACTTGGCAATGGATTCAAGTTAGTGGCCCAGTCCATGTTCCAAGCGATGAGAATATGGGTGCAAGTGCTAATCTTCGGTGTGCTTGGTGGCATATAGATGGTAGTGTTAGAGCTGGAGCAGGTTACGATGAAACTACTTCCCAGCAACAGCAATATGCTGGTTACTGCATAGGTGACACTACTTCGAGTGATGTGATGTCTTGGTTCATCATGCTAAACCCCTTGGATTAGGATAAACTAAAAGAGGGGAGTGGGAAACTGCTCCCCTCTAAGGAGAAGCAATGCCGATATATGCCTATGAATGTTTAAAACACGGCAGGTTTGAGATAAGGCAACCTATGTTTGATGAGCGCAAGGCTGATTGTTCTAAATGCGATAAGCCAGCAGAGCCGAGGATTTCTCTCTGCGACTATAGATTTGCTGAACCCATAACAATACTTCAAGACTTAGGGGGGAATAGGGGCTATCAAGTGTTAGGTTGGAAGGCTGACAGTGGTATTTCGCCCAAGCAAGGGCAACCATACAAGACAGGTAGGGAAGTGGCTCACGAAGAAGAGGACTCAAGAAATGCCAAAGCCAGACAAGAAAAAGAAGAAGGTAAGAAGTATGCCTCTGTATGAATATGTCTGCCCTCAATGCCGGAACAGGTTTGAGAGCCTCCAGAATACGAATCTAAGGCACTCTGCTTTATGTCCCAAGTGCAACAGTAAGACAAACCTGATTCCTTCCCATTTCAGCTTTAAGTTCTTTAACCCGTTCACGAAAGATGGGGAAGGGTTTACCACCAAGCACGTTTCTATGGGGGAACTAACAGAAATGAATAAGGAGTGCCGAGACAGGTAAGGAGTGTAGAGAACGATGACTAAAGTTTGTTCAAAGTGCGGAGAGGAACGGCCAGCAAAAGGCTTTTTTATGCATGAAAAGTATTGCAAGGGAACTCTTACTCAAAATACTGAAAAGGTAAAATATCCCAAGCAGAAAGCTATTCTATCACCAGAGGCTTATGCTATCTACCTGAGAAAAGCAGGGGTGACAGTATAATGCCAGCACAAAGCGAAGAACAACAGCGGGCTGCGGGGATGGCTCTAGCTGCTAAAAGAGGGGAGATACCCGTTTCAGACCTGAAGGGTGCAGCTAGGGATATGTATAATTCTATGACTGAAGAGCAATTAAGGGAATTAGCTTCTAAACCTACAAGAAGGAGGATAAGTTAATGTTAGCTAGTGAATGGAAACCAGCTTTACTGGATATATCTGTAGATGCTGACGCAACAGAAGAGGTAGACTTGGGGGCAGATTATGAGTACATGACTGTGATTGTTCCCACTCTTACCCAAGCATCTACGCTTGAAGCTCAGATAGCAAGGGAAAGTGGGGGAACTTTTTATCCAATGTGGCGGTGGGATGGTAATAGTGCTACAGATTTAGTCGGTACAACCTCAAGTATAACCACAACCCGTGCTCTCACCTTTTACATAGGTGGTGCTCAATTCGTCAAGGTAGGTGTGGCGGGTACTAATATGTCTTCAGATTTGACCTTTTACGTTAAAGGTTTTAGCAGGAGGTAAGTTATGGCAGTAAGAGCTTACGGGAGGTCTCTTGCAACATACAATTCTTGGGTTACTTTAACATCATACGTTCTTACCAATCGGGTTATTCCTACGACCTATAATGGTAAGTCCTATGAGTGCACAACGGCGGGAACTTCAGGGCTAGATGAACCAACGTGGAATACGGAATTAGATAGTACGATTGACGATGGTACTATTGTGTGGACTTGCCAAGACTATGAAAGTATCCCTGCTGCTTTGACTGTCATGCTTGATACTTCAGGGCAGGGTAATCCTCCCTTGAAGGATGTTTGGGTTAAGAGTGATTCTCCAGCAGAAGCTGAGTTCATCATTGAGGGTAGTTACGATGGTGAAAACTGGAGACGGCTTGATGAGATGTCTCTTCCTCATAGCAGTGGTCGGGATAATAGACATAAGGGATTGGAAAACGCCTACCGCTTTATACGGGTAAGTACCGAAACAGTAGCAAGTAACGAAATTGAAATAGTAGCTGGAGGATAGTATGGCTAAGACATTTGCTACCTTGATGGATGAGATACAAAGTGACCTCGGAGATGATACCACTACTTATACCGATGCAAAAGTAACTATTCAATTAGAGAAAGCTCTCCGGAAGATTAGTGATTTAAAACCTCGGGTTGTTCAATATACATACGAGCTTGAATCCAGAACTGGCACGGCTACTTCGACCTTATCCACCTGGTTGGTTGATACTGCCGCTCAGTTTATCGTTGCCAACGATGTAGGTAAAGTCATCTACAACACAGACGATAGGACATGGGCTAAGGTCATATCTAATGGGGCTAACAGCACAACCCAGTTGAATCTCAGTAAGGACATAATGGCAAGCGGTGAAAGCTACAAGATGTTCAATGAAAAGTGCTGGAGCAATAAGCAAATTTATCTTGGGGACATACCTGACTATGTTGGAGAAAATCATGGGGTTATTGCGTTAGAATATAAGACACTTAAAGACCCCAGAAAGTACAGGACCTTCAAGGTTGAGGGTGATATTCTTACTTTAGATATTACCTCCGACCCACCCGACTCCTCCGATAGTGATGCGGATATTGAGGTCTTTGTCTGGATGGAGAGGAAGCATCAGGTTACGCAGCAAACGATAACTACATTGTATGTTGATTTAGGGGCTGGATATTCTGCGGGTGATACCGCTATTCTCGTTGACTATGATGGAGGGGCTGTCACTGGAACTATCAAAGCAGGAACTAACTTCACTATTCACGAAACACGAGGAGATTATATAACAACGGCTGATGCCACCTTTTCGAACAACGAGGTTACACTTCAAATCTTCCCCGCCCTACAAAACGATATAGCAGATAACAAGACAGTCTGGCTTATGAAATCTAGCTTGGATGATATACTAGAGAGACTGGCTGTTGAAATAGGGGCTTCTTATTGTGCATTGGCCTTACAAGCTAACGCTGTGTCAATAGGTGGGCAGAATGTTTATGCCCGGTATGAGACAAAACTAGCCATAGCTTTATCGGAACTGAGAAGCCTAACTCCGCTTAGAACAAAAAGAACTTGGCCAAAGGATTAAGTATGAGAACACTAACATCAACATTAGCGGCTGCACAGAAGGCAACAACATACAAAGGTCTAGTCAAGATTGTCCTAACTCTTACGGGTTCGGCTACACAAACCTATACTGCATCCCGTATTCTGGATATAAAGTATGACGAATCAGACAAGCAGAGTGCTGAGGTTATGCTTGATAATTCCGATGGAGTTGTATCTGCAATAGACTTCAGGGGTTATAAGGGTGTTATCAGTGGCGGAGCTACTACTTCTGGAGGTGATGAATATTCCCCTAAACCTCCTTTATGGGTGGTTGGGCAACAAAACTTATCATGGGGTGGCAGATTAGCCTCTCTCTTATCTCTAGCTGGGGTTATGAATTTCCTTGATTCAGAGGGGGCTAATGCTGTCTATGCCCCAGACGACACGGATACCGATACAGTTAAAACGATTATGACAGCAATCGCTGAAGCTACGCTGTCCTGCTATAGTCATGCTCATGCTTTTACTATTACCTTTACTAACGAGGATTCCTTAATAGACTCCTTCCAGCCTAAAGACTTCTTCCGAATTGCCAAGAATGAAAGCCGTCTTTCAGCTATGAAAAGGCTCTTGAGTTATACACAGATGGTTATGAGGGTTGATAAGGATGGGACAATACAAGTCTTCGGGCCAACGACTACAGGTTCAACTTATACAGATAATTCTGAATATGAACTAGGGGCTGGCAATTATGCTTTTTTCTCTTTATCTCATCGGAAGCGGATAGTAATACCCCACTATGTTCAAGTAGACTCCCACCCTGCTACTGGTGATTCTTATACGGGATATTATGAAGACACTGATACCGCATCTTTAGTGGCGATTGATTCCACAATCGGCCAGAGGGAATACCTGGAATTGCGTGTGGATGATAACGCACAGGCAACCGCAATAGCTACTGCCAGAATGTTGCACTATCAATTACAAGCAGAAAAGGGGTCAGCCAATGTCCCTATGAATTTCGGGGCTGAAGTCTATGACTATGTGAACTGCATTGACTCCAGAGATGGTGATACCAATCGAGTAGGGAATATAGGTTACATACGAAGCCACTACTCACATACTGGTAAAACCCTCTATTC
>LAZR01002454.1_pt1 | contig 10774 bp, 25 predicted proteins | sample 329461 | NCBI WGS metagenome assembly LAZR01 (sample SAMN03002196, study PRJNA259156) | marine sediment metagenome | biome: sea floor; feature: Hydrothermal impacted sediments; material: marine sediment; isolation source: Loki non-amplified sample from Loki's castle hydrothermal vent sediment ...
CGTCCTCAGGAGTTTCTTCCGTCTCTACTTTACCCCCTGGTAGTTCCCACTTTAGATGGGCCGCAGCAAGGTCTGGCCTATAGCGCTGAGCGAGCAGAATACTGTCGTCTTCATCTCGCACAATGCATGCGGCGACTACAAGTGTGGGACCGTCATTCTCCATGGCTAATCCTATGTCCGCAATTTCTGTAGCAAGTTGCATGACTAAAGCCTCTCCTGTCCTTCGGATGAGAGTGCATACCGAAGAAGCAAAGGAATCGCTCTAGGAGGTTAGGTGGGGAGATCTTCATTTCTCGGCTGCGTGTAAGATAGTAGTGCCATTCCTAGCACTGATTGGCTAGGTATTATCATTATGTCTCGGTAGTAGAATTCTTGCTCATCTTCGAATCGTGTAGATGCGAGTACTATCTTAGTGTCGTCTTCTTTTAATAGCCAGCCAAGGGTTCTGGCTTGCTTCGGGGTTTCTTTAGAAGCCTGCTCCTGAGTCATCTGCTCTATGGTGAGCACTGCGGTATCTATCCAGTCGACGGCAATGAAGGGTGTGTCTGTCATAAGAGTTTATTCTGTCAGAAAGCTTTCATTGTAGAATTGAAGTACGCTTGTGTACATTCCGGACTCGCCGACTAGGAACTCTTCGAAGCCTAATTGTCTAGGCCTTAGGCATACCTTTCGATACGATAGTCTCACATGTCTGTTAGCGCAACATTCTCCATTGCAGCCATCGTGGTCTATGTGTCCGAATAGGATGTCGCTTAAGCCGTCTGCTTGTAGCTGGCATTCGTCACTGCACCAAGACCATTCACCGCATCCACCTTCTTCAATAGGGCAGTCCATGTAGAAAATGGCAGGCTCGCCACATATCATGCATTTCGTCTCAAGAGCTTGAGCGAAGAGGTCTGGTAGAGTGTCAGCGACGATTGGCATAGTATTGGTTATGGCACTGGCCGAGGATTTGCACCTCGGATGATTACTAGAGACATCTAGCCCTAAGCGTCGATGCCCTCTGCAACTGTTTCTGCGATCGGCCCCAGTTACACAAGCTGCGTCTACCTATTCCGCCACCAGTACTATATTGTAAGCTCCAGCAGGCGTAGCAACGGTTCCGGGTACTATCCGGACACCTGTTGGAACTATGAGCGCTTCTCCTTTAGATAGAACTTCGACCAGGCGTCAGGAGCTATATCTCCTTTTACGATATCGCAGGTGCGATCGTTGGCGCTGTAGAATTGGCAGTTGTAGCAGGCCTGTCTACCCTTGGGTTTAGTTTGGTATTGGGCCTTTCGTTTGCTGACCTGACGTATAGGTTCTCCCTTCGCTGCCTTGTTCTGTAACGCCTTCTCGGCTATCGTAAGAACGACCAGGGCAGTGACTCCTATCACGGCTACGTTCAGTAGAGACTGTACCATTATATCTCCTCTCCGTCTTTATAAGATGTGACTATCTGTATGTCTTCTGCTGGTACACTTTGTGGATATACCATAGCAGTGACTGGATCTTCAGGTGGAATGTTCCAATTAAGGTCTGGAACGGAAGTTGCGAGTGTAGGTAGGTCTAGAGTAATAACTGTGAAGGTCGTGCTGGGGACGTCTTCCGAAATACTTTGCGCTACTTCTCGAGCCTCGTCTAGTGTTGTAAAGAAGTGTATGCCCCGACGTACTCCTGTTGCGAATTTTGTAGCTCTGGGAATCGGTTGAGGTCTAAGTCCCCTCCGAAGAGCCAACTGCGTCTCGTTGGGTCCCGTCACTCTGTAGACTATTGGCATTAGAGCTCTAACTCCTCGAAGGTCGTAGCAGAAGGTTGTCCTGAGGTTGGACCTGTAAATGTCCTTATGTGCCTTTTTGCCTGTAGGCTTCCTAGGGCCTGATTAAAGATAGGATCGAAGTCTGTGCGAGATAGGTCAGAGTTGGGAGCTGTCTGGTGGACTTTGGATCGCAATACTTCTAGGTCTAAAGGCGTCGTATGTGTCTCCAGTACGAAGAGTATGTCTTCTTCCATATCTTCGAGTTCTACATTACTAGTAGTAGGTTCGTGAGCGGAAGAGGTCCTACCTTCAGGTGTGAGTGCTACTTTTAGAGACATTGTTTCTACCTATGCCGGTATCGTTGTGAAGACGGCCTTACTTACAAAGATGCCTAGAGCGAATGCTGCGGCTACAAGGACTACCGTCCATACCATCCAGGTCTTTAGTTCCTCAAGTTGGAGCCAGTCCCTAAGGATTTTTCTTATTCTGCCTTTAGCAACTTCTTTGTTCATCGCCGTTCTCTCCTTAGCATTATCTCTTCGACCATAAGTGGAGCGCTCTTCCAGTTTCCTGTTAATAGATCTCCGCTCCTGCGCGGAAGTCCGTCTCCCCAGTAACGCTTGTTGTAATGCCACATGGAGAGAGTCATGGGTACATAGATGGTCTTGCCGGCGTCGTAGAAGTTATCTGAGTCGAGTGCTTCTATCATAGTAAGTCGACGTTCACTCCCGAAGTCTAGATAGCGCGCATTGGGATATCGCTCTATGTGGTCTAGCAAATCGAACTGCGAAAGCTTTCCTGGAACGTGCGCAATGAGAGGTGCGAATACTGTACTGGCAACTCCCGAGGCTTCTGTCTTTAATCCGGTGTCGATAGGACCTCGCAAAGACTTGGACATGAGGAGTCCATCTACGGTAATACTCATTACGTCTTTTCTTTGTTTCCAGGCGAGTTCAGCTAAGCGTAGTTTTGTTTGAGTCATTACTTCGCAAGCGTAGATTGGACAGAAGACTTGTCCTGCTTCTATTATCTTATTGACTTTAGGTATTCGTTGGAGGAACTTTCCGCAGGCTCTAGCAGTAGCGAGTTTGAGAAGACTAGCGGAGAGCTGGTCTCCCTCTTCTCTCATCCTTTGTCGGAGATTAAGTAGACGTTCGAAGGTTGCGCGGAAAGGAGTGAGTCGTTCTTTGGGTACGAAGGTCCAGCCATGAAATACTTGTACGTCGCCGAGTCCAGTCCTCTTCAGGAAGCCGATTTCTCCCTGCGTGATATAGCCTATCCAGGAGCCATAGGGACTATAAAGACTGAAGTGCTTCCGGAATCTAATAGGAGAAATGGCATGGGGTTTTATGTTTATGAGAGCTCGATAGAAACCGTAAGTCGCTCTGGGATTATACTCATCGACTTCTTTCCAGTCTCCTCCGATTCTATCAATGTTTAGGAGTCGAGCAATCTCGAAGGGGTAGGCACTGTTAAGGTCATAGTCGTAGCTATCGTGCGCGGTACCCATCTGAAGCATTTCGATCCAAGGTGCGTGAAGGCATTCATAGGCGAGTTGCTGAGCTTCTGGGGGAACGTCTCTTATAGATAACTTGTTGAAATCATCAAGGAGGAATTCCGTGGTAAGGGTACTAGGACTGGAGAGGTCCATAGTGGCGGGAGGAAGATGTGGCTCGATTACGTGCAATAGTTTCCATCCTACCTCTTCTGCCTTTGTAGCTTGCTGGTCGAGGTTTTGCGGAATGCTTATCCCAGCTAAGTTAAGAAGGGAAGGAACATGTCCTCCCTTTGCCCAGCTAGAGAGTCCGTAAAATCTTACCGTGTCCTTGCCTCTGCGTAGCGTGAGACTTAAGCATGAGGTATACCAAATGCTCACTCCATCTTTCCAGGAATGTCCTTTCTCGAGAAGTTCTCTACAAACTCTTTCGCCGAAGCATTTAACAATTATGTCTAGGTGCTCTGAGTCTAGGGAAACGTATGTAAGTCCGTTGTCGTTCTCACGAACCAGTCCTTCCGCAGGAAGTAGGAGGTCGTCTGCGACGAGGTTACGACCATCGCTGAATCGAAGTGAGAGGAGATTGCCTTTGTGGGAATGCTCGGCATGGAATCCTACAAGGTCTCTGCCGATCTTGCTGATGTAGGGGAATTTCCTTTTCGGAGTTTGCAGAATGGTCTCGTAAGGTGGAGTGTTGTAGGCGTCTTCTTTTACGACGTGGTCTAGCATCTTAGCTCCGAGTAAGAATGGATTCCTCTTCACCTTCGTATATCTCATGGAAGAGCTCTCCTACATCTTCTCGACTGAGGTAGTTGTTGTCGAGGATGCGGTCTATCTCTTCCTGGTCGAAACCTTGCTCACCTAATCGGCGAAGGAAGCGTCTACGTCGAGAGGTGAGATCTCGTACTACCTGATTGTTAAGACTTACTCTTGTGGCCATAAGATCGAAGGCCTCGTCAGGAATGAATCCTCTACGTTTGAAACTATCGAATCGCCTCTGTCGTTCCGAAGGACTATCCTTGTTCTTCCTTCTCCTTGGTCTCTCTGAGCTGCCTTCGGTAGTCACGGAAGAATCGCTCTCTTTCTTCTCGATACTGACGACGCTCTGGGCGCTTGTAGTATTGTCGTCGGTGTACTAGCTGTTGCGGACTTCTGTCGTACTCTCTTCTTCGTTTCTTAGCCTGCGGACTCTTCGCGTGTGTCTCGTCTCTTAAGGCTCTAAGGACTAGAACCCAAAAGGCTATATCGTCTACTGTCCTCGTTGGAAGAGTTGTCCAGTCGAAGCGTCCGAGATAATCGAGTAGGCGATTTTTTACCTGCTGAGAACCTGACCTATTTTTTGCGTCGATTAGGGCATCGTAAGAAAGCTCAAGGTCGAGTATGTCTTTAATTTCTTCTAGAGTCCAAAGTCGCCTGAGCTCAGGATATTCTCGAATAAAGTTACGAGCAATTTGCATTCGCTCGTTGAGGCGAGCTCTAACTGCGTCTTGTGTAGTCATTATACTAAACTTCTGGTCAGTTTCCTATCTTAGTGTTCGTTTGTTAATCTTCGAAGATGGGGTCCGTCTGGAATACTACTATAGCTCTACCGTTATGGAGCTCTCTCCGCATTCCCTTAGAGCATCGATTAGTTTCTGAAGCTTGCTAGGAGGCAATGAGAGTCCTTTGGAGGTGGGAATAAAGCCCTTACCGTTCTTGATGCAGCGACGTATGTCGATGACTTCTTTGCCACCGACGGTTCGAAGTTCGACTTTTATGTAGTCGGGTTTAGGCATTATATGCGCTCTACCTCATACCGCTTGCGGTTCTTGTGGAGGGCTCCGAAGATAGCAAAACTTAACTTATCCTCTCCTGTCCCTGCTTCCGCTTTCTTGAAAAGCCATTCATGAGCTTCTTGTGAAGAGGTGAAGGATTCTACTTCTTCCTCTCCAGTGTCTACGTCAGTGATTCTAACGATGTAGGTTGCCTTGGGCATTACGCTTCCTCTACTTCGTTGACTTCTACTTTGCTGACTCTAAAGATCTTTTGCTTCTTGAGCCACTTGACTACTTTGTTTTTGTTCTTTTCTCCCTTCACCGTTACCTCGTAAGTGAAGCTGCCCTTTGGTTGTCTGGTGTCCGCTCCTGATGCTATTATGCGGACTCTTAGTTTGTCCGTTATGAAGTCTCTGATGACGAAGGCTGCTTCCATGCTTGTAGTTGTGTACTCGATGTCAAAGATCATTTCCTTCTCCAGAACTGTTAATAAACTCCGCTTCGAAGAGCCTTCTTAAGGCCCTACGTGTCTGTCCTTCAGTAGGAACAGGGGCTGGTAGGGTCTGCCAGATTAGGTTTATTTCGTGGGATAGCTCTTCTTGTCCTAGAGGTCCTTGTTTCCTTAGGATGATTAGGATTATCTTGTCCTCAGCTCGAAGCTGTTTGATTCTGTCATCAGTGCTGAGGATTGCCTGTCCTTTCTCTGTTATTGAGAATATCATTACATCTCCACAAGCTTGAAGTCCTGGGAGACCGTCCACTCCCTGAGGGTATTGAACTCATTACCGGAAATGAGACGTCCTCTTAAGGCTCTGAAGCTAGGCATTGTTGGCCTCCTCTACTTTGTCTATGAGCCCTGCTTCGAAGAGGACTCTCATCGCGGGTCTCGTTCTCGGTGTGAACTTAATACCAGTCTTTTGCCAGAAGGCCTCTACCTCATGTTCTAGCTCCTTCTCTTCTAGAGGTCCCTGGTTTGAGAGGACTATTAGTATGACCTTACCTTGAAGGGGTAGTCTTGTAATTAGTCCTGCTTCTACTGCCTTTAGTACTTCCTCTCCTCTAGGGGTGATAGTGAGCATTACATCTTTTATATTCCGAACCCATCGCCGTCTAGGTCCTCTCCCTCTTCTACTTCGCTAAGGTCTGTATTCCTTCTTGGATGTATACCTAATACTTCGGCCTCTTGATAAGCGGCGACTACGAGGGCCTTCTCTCTAGGGGTAGTATCGGAGTCTTCGATGATGACCTCCCCCATATCCTCTAGTGAGTCCTGTACTCCTGTTAGCTCTTCTCGTGTTAAGTCCGTGTTCCCTCGTAGCAGCTTTCTTCTAGCGGACTTTATGTCGCGAATGCTAATGAAGCCTTCACCCTGTTCAGAGTCTTCTAAGACGTCAAGCTCGTCGTTCATAACTGCCATCAGATTTCTGAAGCTGGGCATTAGAATTCCTCCGCATCCATGATAGTAATGTGTCCAGCCTCTAGAAGATTCCTCATCGAAGATCTTACGTCTGCTACGAAAGAAGACTCGTTAGGAAGTATCTGTCTGGCTGCGAGAATCAGCTCCCCCGAGCTCTTAGGGTCGGACGCAAGCTCGGTGAGGACGAAGAAGTCAGCTGCTTCTCTAGTACTGTGCCGTACGCCTCTTGCGACCTCATCTTCTAGTCTTAGGAGAAGATCATGTCCCTTAGGAGTTACTTCAAGAAAGTCGTTAGCCATTTCTTACCTTACCGCAAAGGCAACTTTGGACCTAGAGACAACGCTAACGAATCCTCCTACAACAAGAGCTCTAAGAGGGGAGTTGGTGATACCCTTGGGCTTGTGGAACTCTCTCCAGGTCTGCAGGCTTACCGGCTGGTCGTTGTTAGCGTCGAGAGCTTCTATGAGAGAGCTAAGCAGAACGTCGTCTGGAGAGTCTCCTCTTGTAAAGGCCTTGTTACCTTTGGAGGTAATGGTATAGCGAAGCTTAGGCCTCTTATCGAGGGTCGCCAGGATTTGTGCACTTAAGGGTCTGGGTGGTCTGGGCATAGTATCCTCCTCTTATTGCCTGGCTCTGCGTTCTACCTCTGAGAGCCGTAGCTTAGGTAGCTGTTCTGAGAACTCTCCTGCAGCTCCTCTTCTCATTGTTATACGGGGGTCTCTCTCCCCCATAGAAGTAGATATTCTTCTGGCAACTGCTCTGGCTATCTCTCTTGTCTTGAATCGTTTGGCGACTGTCGGTACTCCTGGACCGTCTGCTGCAACCCACCAGCCCTTACCTTCTGGGTCTTCGATTACACCTATAGTGAGGAACGATTCCTGGTGTAGTGCTTCTACTGAAGGGCCTGGCCCATTCTCCCAGAGGTCCGTAAGCTCTCCTTCGGGCAGCTCATCCCATTCTTCAATATCAAAGGGTAGAGGTCTTTCTTTCTTGGGCATTATTTCGCCTCTCGAAGTTCTACCACCCTAACTGTTACTGGACCTACAGTTGAGAAGGGCCTTCCTCCGAACTCCTCTATAAGGTCTAGTATGGCTACCGTGCTCATTGGAGCGTACGTATCTCCACTGATGCGACGATTGACATCGCCATTCTTCTTAAAGGTGATAAGCCGAAAGTGATACTTATGCAGCTCCTCGTCTGGATAGTCCTCTTTGGCCTGCTCTAGCGTCTTAGGCATGGTAGCTCCTTAGATGATAACCTTCTTAGGGCGAGGCCTCCTTTTAGACTTGTGCGACCCGGGAGCGTAAGGAGCCCAGAGACCTTTTCCTATACCTTTAAAGAGATCTCGAGCTCCTCTCTTAACACGTTTGAGCTGAAAGATGTTGCCGAAGTCTCGGGAAAGCGAGTCCCTTGGTGGCCGTGGCATCTTCATTCCCTGTTAGAGTTGATTATGTTGTCCACGCCTACTACGCTAAGGTTGGCCGTAGAGTTCCTTGCGAGGTAGTTATCGGTGTAGGTATTTACATCTGCTGTGCCTATAGCTCTGATTCCGTAGTCGTTGTCGATTGAGAAGTTTCCTGTTATGATGTTGCCTGTGCTAGGTGAGCCTCCTTCATCCATGAGAAGGATTCCAGATAAGCCCACAGAGGAAACGTAGTTGCCTTCTACAAGGTTTTCGTCTACGCCCATTAGGCGTATTCCGGTACCGAAGTTCCTTATCGTATTTCCTACTACTACGTTCCTCGTTGCTCCTTCTCTTAGAGCTATGCCCCATCCAGCTTGAGAGGGGTCGTTTCCTTCAAAGTTGTTGTTAGCGACTAGAGTATCAGTGGGTGGGGTACTAGTCCCTTCTAGGACTATTCCGTCTCTAACGGTGTCTCCTGTGTTTCCGGTTATGGTGCCGTGCGTGCTTTCGTCTGGACCTATGGCGGCTGAGCCTCCTATGATATCTTTGAAGAGGTTGTCAGCTATAACATAGAAGTCGGTAACACCTAGGGAGATGCCTGCTCCGTTGTCTACTCCTCTAGGGTTCTCTATGTAGTTGTCGGTTATAGAGATGTTAGAGTTTCTGTTAGCTCCTCCTCCCGACCATACTGAGATGCCTGTAGTATGCGAGTTGAGGAGTCTGGAGTTCTCAATCCGAACTCTCTCGACATGAGCGAAGTCTATTATACCTCTACCTGCAGCGTCAACCAACTGAGCTGAGTCGTCTACGTTTACGCCTACAAGCTTGATGTCGGTATTTCCTACTGACCCTGCGTAGTCTGCGTTTTGGAATACAGAGTATCCTGACCCAGAGGAAACTATCTGTCCGCCTTCAAGCATCTCTAATGTGGTGTTGGAAGAGATGTCTAAGGTCGTCGAGATGTTGAAAGTTCCCTCGGATAGAAGGATGTGTCCTCCTACATTTAGAGCGTTCTGTATCTGTATGTCGTCGTCTACTCCGTCAGCTACGAAGCTACAGTGCTTCGTTTCATTGGCGTCGAAGGCGCAGACTACCTGTGTTGCACTTCTGATGGCCGGTTCTGGGGCAGAGGAGACAGTAACCGTTCCTAGCGCGGCTAGAATCGCGAGGACTGCTATTACGAGTGCGGTCGGAAGGGACAATTTCATTTCATATCCTTTCTGATTCCTCAAAATCTAAAGCGTTTGTATCTACTAATCCTCTTACTCTCGTTTGCAGCACTTTTTCGTTTATGAGTCCTGTAAGCCCTTTGTTTCGGCTTAAAGTCCTTCGAAGCTCCTCAAAGCTAATAGGCCCGTCGTGCGTTCTTTCATGCTGCCCTACTAGCTCTAGAATGGCTAGTGTAACGTGAAGACGTTCTATCTCGAATAGACGCTTTCCCACAGGTCCGAAGTCCTTTGCCTCTATTTTGTCAGATATGCTGTCTCGTGTGTCCTCGAAGGTGAAGCCTCTACTAAGTAAGAGCATATCTTACTCCCGATCAGAGCTAATGAGGATTCCTAGTACCGATAGCCGCTTAATTATACTACCTCTAACCTTTCTGAGAGCATGTGCCCCTCGGGAGTTAGGCTGAACTGCAGGCCTCTCTTTTCTAGGAGTCCAAGTCTTACAAGATCGTCAAGCATCCTGCTTACAACGCTCCTCGTCCTTGCAGTGTTCGCCAAGGTCCTTCCTGCTTCGAGTTCTGCACTTCCCGCAGGTACGACGAAGCCCTGTAGGTCGTCGATGACTTCACCAGACCCTACTAAAACGTCCTCTAGTGGCATTCCTCTATCACTGGCCTTCTGGTGTAAGGCCTCTACTACTCCGCCGAGCAGCCAAATCTGTAGTCCTGTCAAGTTCTCGTGTGGCACGTTAGGCCTCCCTTCCTCTGAATGTTTTTACCCACGTAGCCGGTCTCGCTCCTGTCTTTCTTAGAAAGCCTTTGCCTTCCAGTATCGTTAGAAGTCCTATGAAGGCCTCTCGGATTTGAAAGTTGTCTGGAACGCCTATATCGCTTAGAAGGTCTCTTACTGAAGAGCCCTCTGGCCTAATGTTGTCAAGTATAAGGAGGTCCCTTTCAGTGGGCTCCTCCATTCCTCTATCGCGAATGCGCTCGTCCTTAGGCATTAAGTTCTAGTTCCTCTTCTACTGCCCTCTTAGCTTCTGATAGACTGGCCTCTATCCCGCTAGCGTCCCCGGAAGGATACTTTTCTGGGGTCGAAGAGAGGCGGGGATTCCACATAGTCCATTGGTTGGTTCCTAGTTCTATCCTTCCAACTATCTTTCCTCTTCGCTTGAGGACTATGGTCTCCTCAGCCTCTCTTTCCCACCTATCTGGCATTATTATCTCCTCGCAAAGAAAGCTGGCTGTCCTGTTCTAGCTACCGGCCTGCTTATTATTTTCTTTCCCTTTCTTGCTTCTATAACGGACCCCTTTATCTGTCCTATGGTAAAGTGGAGTCCTGTCATTTTTATCCTAGAGGGAGGGATGCCTCTATCGACTATGTACTCTGTTAGAGTCCTACCTCCTACGGGGTGCTCATTCCTCTCTGATATCCAATCTCTTGGAATGTCCACCTTGAGAAGAATTAACCTTCCTCTGCTACCTTGCTCGAATAGCTCGATTGCCGCAGAGTCTCGCCAGGCATCTAGGTCTCTCTTTCCTGTAAGGAAGACAGGAGGCTCTAGTCCTACCTTTCGGATGCGAGGTAGAAAACCTTCTCGAGTTATGTGGTAGAGTATCACGTCTAAAGTCCCTTCGTCATCTCAATTAAGTTCTGTCCAACCTTCTGTCGTCGGCCTCGTCTACTAGGGCCGGGTGTTCCACTTCTTCGGCGAGGTGCTGCGCCAGGCCGGGATCCTGATTTTCGGCTCGACGATCGTGATCTGGGGGCTCGTCTTCATCCTCGGGCTGCAGTGC
>LAZR01002455.1_pt1 | contig 10773 bp, 8 predicted proteins | sample 329461 | NCBI WGS metagenome assembly LAZR01 (sample SAMN03002196, study PRJNA259156) | marine sediment metagenome | biome: sea floor; feature: Hydrothermal impacted sediments; material: marine sediment; isolation source: Loki non-amplified sample from Loki's castle hydrothermal vent sediment ...
GAATTTCCTTTCCTATGCCTAAACCCATACAATCCTAACGTTCCGGCTTTTTTTCCAGTAGACATCACCATCCAAGCCGGGATAGTAATAGGAGGATCACAGGTTCTTAATTTTCCATGAACTCCATGTTCTAACATTATCTTTATGTTGGGACAATCATTTAAAAAATCTTTAAACATTGTTTTAGGTGAAGCACAATCTAATCCAATGATTACCAGTTTTTTTTTGTTTTTGCCCATTATCAAAAGGAGTTTGTTTATTTTTATGATATTGATTAAAATAATTCATGAAACAAATGGATGCTCATATTTTAAAATAATATTTGCAACCTCAGGACGCATAACTTCTGGATCTGGAGGTTCTCCTCTTTGTAATGCGGCTCTTATTTCTCTTCCAGCAAAAAAATTTTGAAATTCTGGTGGATGAGGACAAATTTTATCATTAACCACAGCATTACACTTTTTACATTTCGAGAATGATCTAAATTTTATTGGCTCAATTCCTAAATCGGGAAAATTTTCAAAAATTTTGTGAGCATCATATGGACCATAGTAGTCTCCAACCCCAGCATGGTCCCGACCAATAATAATATGATCACAACCATAATTTTTCCTAACAATGGCGTGAAAAATTGCCTCTTTTGGACCAGCATACCTCATTTCAGTTTCAAATGTACTCAAAACAACTCTATCTTTAGGATAATATTCATCAATCAATACTTGATAGGCTTTTATTATTACCTCATCTAAGAAATCACCGACTTTTTTCTTACCAATTACTGGATTAATAAAAAGACCATCAACGTACGTCAAACCTGCTTTTTGTATATATTCATGACCGAGATGAGGTGGATTTCTCGTTTGAAAAGCAACAACTCTATCCCATTTCTTTTGTTTAAACAGTACCCTAGTTTCTATAGGTTTAAGATCCAACTCTGGAAATACAGATGTAGGTTCATTAATTATAAATATCTCTCCACCAATTAATCTTTCTTCCATCTTAAAAACAGAATCAACACCAGGATGATCTCGGTCCTGTGTTCCATAAACCTTTTTTGCAAATTCCCTCTTATCATACGTATATATATCTTCTATATCCATAAGTGCAATAGGTCTTTTTGTCAGATCTGTTAATATAACCCTATCATCAACATTAAAAGATTTTGCGCTTTTTTCTGAAACATCTAATACAATTGGAAAAGGCCATGCAACATTACTTTCTAAGTACATGTGTTCAAGAACGTATCTATAATTATTTTCATTCATAAATCCTTCTAATGGACTGAAGAGGCCAAATCCGATGTTCTTGATTACTTTTGATGTTTGAGGATTAACCTGAATTGTTTCAAATTCATCAATTTCCTTTAAAATTCTCTTTTTTTCTACTTTTGGTAAATCCTTATTGATTAAACTACCGCCATGAGGTTGTATCATCTTATTTTCCTCTATATGTTGCTATTATTTTCTCTGAATATAATTGAATCTCTTAATCTATATATCCCAAATCTCTTAATCGCTGTTTTACTTTTTCTTCTTCTTCCTTCGTAAATGCTTGTTTAGATTGCTCATCTTCTTCAATTGAAGATAATACTTGTCTTAAAACGTAAGTAACATAACTTGATACTGAAGAAAACCCCGTACCTCTCATACGATTCTTTACCTTATCAGCAAGAGGTTTTGGTATAGATACCGTGGTATACTCAACTTTATGTTCTTCTTCATTCATAACTAGATTTTTCATATTTTTAATTATATTTAACTATACTTAATTAAATATCATTAAAAAAGTTAATTTTTTGGAAAAAGTAATTAAAGAATTAAAGGTTAAATTTACTGCCTTTTAATTAGATCTCTTTTTGTTGTTAAACATGGATAAAACAGACTTTAATTTAGTATTATCTCCCCAAAACTCCATAGACACATAATCAGGGTAAGGATAATATCCTAAATTTAATTTAATTCTTTTTTTCATTCTTTTCATATGATCTTCTACGAGTTTTTTGATGGATATTGGTTTTCCGCTACAATTATTAATTATACCAGTTATTTTATCTTGTAATGATCTTTTGATGATATGTTCAGCAACTTTTTCAACTGGTAAATAATCTCGTCGCTGTTCACCACCAGACATATTAAAGCATTGTTCATTATTGTCAAGTGCTTTATCTAATAGGGGGATTATTGATTTAGCAGATTGACCTTTTCCATACATATAAAAAACTCTTATCCAATGAAACGTAAAACTAAATTTTTTGCCTAACTCTTCAACAAACTTTCTAAGCGTATCTTTAGCCAAACTATATGGTAGAATTGGGTTTGTTTCCATATCTTCAGATAATCTCCCTTTTTTTTTACCGTATTCAAAATATGTTCCCGCTACACTTAAACGTTGTAAACCATATGAAATCATATTTTTTAAGAAGTGATAGTCATTAAATAAACTTCGTTCAAAATGAAATAATTCTTTATAATTTGGAAGCCCCCCCTATGCTAAATGAATTAATAAATCAGGTCTTTGAAAAAATGTAAAAAAAATTTTCGAAATAACTTTGAAAAATGAAAAAAAATAAAAAGTTGGTAATTTAAAATTTACTCATTTACGAGATATTTTTTTAATAATTAACACTGAGAAAAAACTAAGAACACTAATCAATATCACCATATCATACCCAACGATTGAGGGTGGTTGCGATGGACTCTGTTTTATTACCACAACTTCTTGATAAACCTCGTTCCCTGCTAAATCTCTTGAATAGAATCTAATAGTTACCGCTCCTATAGGTGCATTATTCCAGGCTGTAGAATTAATATTACCTGTTAGTCCCGAAATTGTAAAGTTTGTTACTCCACCATCTATAGTGTACCACTCTGAACCTAAGTTATCATCAATAACTGTGATATCATAGGTTGGTGGTAATTCTATGAATGTATCGCCTGTCCCAGGGGAATTAATGGTAATTTGAGGATTGGTAGAATCTTTATTGATAGTAATTTCCGTATAATTTTCTCTTCCGAAAATATCATTCGCATAAAATCTGATAGGCACCTGACCATCCGAAAGTTTATCCCATTCAGTTTGGTTTAAAGTCCCTGAAAATCCCGTGAAAGTAGTGTTGATTAAGCCGTTATCTAATGTGTACCATAATTTATTCAGATTTAACTCTGTTATAGAGATACTAAAGTCTGGAGCGATACTTCCAAATAAGTTATTCTGGCTTGGAATAATAATTCCTATTTCAGGAGGTTTTAAATCGACCTCGAAATATCTTAGACCAGATTGAAAAGATTGCCCAATTGTATTGTTACCAAATATTTGAATATTATGAACCCCATCAATGGGTATCGGAATTGTCGTATTGCCCAAAATAGTCTTATTTACTTGACCATCCAAAGAATATCCTTTCCACTCTAAATTTGTATAATTTTCAAAACTAAGCAATAGTCCTTCTTTTAAATTGTCTCCGATATTATAATTTGGATCCCAGTTTCCCCCGATTGCATCCCACCAAACATTATAATTCATTTGAGAAGGAGATGTATTAAATTGAATTTGATCTACGGCATTCATTGGGTTGTCTGGTAAATTAGCCTGATTATCTTTTAGAACTCCATCTAGATAAGAATCAAATTTATCAGATGTAGTATTGATTACGAATCGGACATGATGCCATGTATCAGCTGAAAAGTCAGGTAAATCATTTAATCTCCAACCATTGGTTGTTACACTAGAATCCTGTACACCAAAATATAGTATAGTTAGAACATCTGTCCTAACCCAAAATTCTATAGTAATAATCGGAGTCGATGGAATATCTTTATTCATTTGAGCAGCAGCACTTCCAGTGTTATCATATTGTTGTACTACGTTATTATGACCATAAACCTCTCCAATTACCTTTGTTTCACATGTAGAAAGATCATTATCTATCCAACCAGAAGGAAATGTATTTAATATATCATTTTCAAAACTATACGTCGCAAGATAATGTCCAGTTATAGGGTCAGTAATTATGTCTTCTTCAGGAGTATGTATTTCAATATGATATACAGAAAAATGATTAATATTTGATTCATACATAGTACCTATAGTGTCATTTCCAAACACTTGAATATTATAATCCCCATCAATCGGCAACGGTATCGTCGTATTGCCCAAAATAGTTTTATTTACCTGGCTATCCAAAGAATATCCTACCCATTCTAAGTTTGTATAATTTTCAAAACTGAGCAATAATCCTTCTTTTAAATTGTCTCCAATATTATAATTTGGATCCCAGTTTCCCCCGATTGCATCCCACCAAACATTATAATTCATTTGAGAAGGAGATGTATTAAATTGAATTTGATCTACGGCATTCATTGGGTTGTCTGGTAAATTAGCCTGATTATCTTTTAGAACTCCATCTAGGTAAGAATCAAATTTATCAGATGTAGTATTGATCACGAATCGGACATGATGCCATGTATCAGCTGAAAAGCCAGATAAATCATTTAATCTCCAACCATTGGTTGTTACACTAGAATCCTGTACACCAAAATATAGTATAGTTAGAACATCTGTCCTAACCCAAAATTCTATAGTAATAATCGGAGTCGATGGAATATCTTTATTCATTTGAGCAGCAGCACTTCCAGTGTTATCATATTGTTGTACTACGTTATTATGACCATAAACCTCTCCAATTACCTTTGTTTCACATGTAGAAAGATCATTATCAATCCAACCAGAAGGAAATGAATTTAAGATATTATTTTCAAATCCAAATGTTGCGGGATAAAATCCTGCTATGGCTTCGTTATAAGTTTGGTTTTCGGGGGTGATTATTATGATCTCGTTTGCATTTGTTTTCAGTTTTTCAAAATTAAATTCACCCTGTTGGGAATATCTACTGTTGTTTGATGACAATTCTAAGAACGGTGTAAAACTGATTATGAAAAGAGCAATTACAACTAATGAAATTAAAATATTATCTTTAATTTGTGAATTGTTCATGATTTTTGTCAAATTTTTTGTAAATTAATTTTATATTTATCTGATAATTTATAAACGTTTTGGAAAGCCATAGGCAGTGATATCTTCAAAGTTGTCTATATAAAAAGAAAGGAATATGGACAGGGGTTCTGTTAAATATAAGCATTTACGAAGTAGAAATTGAAATAAACAAGCAAATTTTATCACAAGAATTTGACGTATAAGAATGGGGAGTATCCATTTTTATAAATTGAAGATTTATACTATTCTTTTAAAAAAGTTAAAGAAATTGATGTTCGAAATTGTTTTGCTGGATATTTAGAAATTACTAAGTTTTCTGTACATGTATTCCAATCGATATTTTCTACAAGATTAATTTTAAGTTTAGATAATACTCTTATTATATTAAGTAGTTCTTCAATTGTGTAAAAATCATATCTTCTATTGTCTCTTGGCAAATTTTTAAGTATGTTAAAAATTTTTCGGAAGTAATCTGATTTGGGACGTGATTTAATTGTTCCTGCATTAGTTCTAAGATCTTCTTTATCTGATGATTTTATGACATCTATATTATCTCTCGAATTATATTTTTTAATTAATTTGTTTAATGTACGAAGAAATTTATTAAAATATATTGTATACATCGGTTTTTTTTCATACTCTATTATTAATTCAGTTGTTAAACTTAAAATTCCATTATTGTTTAAATGCCTAGCTATAAGCTTAAACAATTTCTTTTTCTTTCTAAATGAGCTATAAATATGTTCTAATGAAGAAACGCTATAAATGATATCAAATTTATCTAGTTTAGCAAAACTTTTCTTGGATTTTAAATTTAAATTTAGATATTTGATGTCTGGTTTATAGTTCTTATAATGGCAAAAAACATCTGGTTTTTCATAAATATATTTTACTAAATCTGAATGCCAGTAATTTGGGGAATAATAGATATCCGAAGCATAGACTTCTGCCCCTAATTTTGCTAAGGTGAATAAGCATGGTTCAAACCCTGCTCCTAAAGATAAAATTTTTTTGTTGTTTAAATTATTGTCAGAAAAGTGATATATACTCGCGATTATTTGTACAAATTCCCATATTCTATGAAGCCCTACTATCTTTATGTTATCCGGATTTAAAAATACTTTTCCTATTTTTTCCTTATGTTTCCAAAGGGTATCCCGATATTTTTGCAAAAGAAATGGAATAGGAAAAGATTTTTGGTTCAAAAGGTCTAAATCTAAATCTTCGTGAAGTAAATTAAATATTTGAATCCAATATTCACTTTTAAATGATTTAGCAGTGACCGCACAATTAAATATCATAAGATCTTAAAGTTTTACTATTTTTATTTAAGCTAATGTAAAAAAAACTTATAATTATTTGCATAGTTTTAAGAAAAATATTAAGTAAAAATATTAAACTTCACTTTTTGATTTTTATCAAAATTTACTTAAAATAATTTATATTTTTTCAAATAGATTATTCTATAAATTCATTAGTAATCAAAAGAATCAATTTTTTATGACTCGTCAAAGACTAATTTTTCTTTTACAAAAAATAATAATGAGAAAAAAGGATAATGGTATCTTTAGAATCCTTAAAATTAGTTCTATTCTCTCAGCATTATTTAGGATGTTATTTAGATTTAACTGTATTTTTAGAAGATATTACTTTCTAAAAGAAAAAGTAGATATTAAATCTTTAAATGAATTCTGGATGGTCCGAATTGGTTTTTTTAGGAGAAGGAATTTTTTACCCTACTTAAATGTGGATCCACATTTGCTTAATAGACCTCAGTTATGTTCTGATTTGGTTAATCTTCCATTAGAAACACACACGTGTCAAGAAATTTATGTGAAACATTTTTTTCATTACTTTTCAATGAAAAAATTTGAAAACGTTATTAAAAACTGGAGAAAATTATTGATTCCTGGGGGCACATTAAAGATTCAAGTTGAATGTGGTGAAAACAAAGAAAAAGTAGAAATTTTATTGAATATATTAAAAAAAAATAGATTTTATATTCTAAACCTTGAAGATAATGATATTAGAGTAGATAACACGCTTACTATTTGTACTTTCAAAGAGAATATCTTAAAGAATATCCCCCATTTGTCACCAAAAAATGAAAAATTGTGTGATATTTATTCAATAATATCTCAAAATGATGATTTATTTTTCAATACCACTAAGTTATGTATTTTAGGCAATGAATCAATAAGAGTAAAGAATTACTTAAAAGGTTTAAATTTTAAAAATATTGAAATTCAACCAGTAGATAAGCTATCTCTATTAAAAGATTTCAATAATAATTATTTTGATGGGGTCATTGTTGCCAATTTCCTTGAATTTAATAATTATTCCATATATAAAACTATTTTCAATGAGATAAGAAGAGTTTTAAAACAAAATAAACAAGTATTGCTCATTGTTCCAGAAAAAAGCAATTATAATTTAAGGGAAACTACTACTTATTTTAATAAAGGAATAATAACCCAAATTTTAGACAAAGAAAATTTTAGTATTGAATGGATTAACTTAAGTTCATCTTTTAAAATGATTCAGATATTGCTTTTAAATCAATTTGAAAATCCTGTTGAAATAAAAGTAACAAAAGTTTGCTTATTGGGTAATTATACTTTAAGATATACTCATTTAAATAGTTCTTGGTGGGATGGACAAGTTCGAGCATTTAAGAAACTTGGATATGACCTTCTTATTTTGGATATTAAAGATCATTCTTTCAATTATTTATTAAAATCTATTAGATTATTTAATCCAGACATATTATGGATAGCGGGGAAAATTGTTATTGAATTTTTAAAGGAAAACGCTGATTATTTTAGATCCTCAAAAGCAACAGTGGTTTATTGGTTTTGGGACGTCAGAACGCCTAATAGATATGATTTTAAAGGCATTATTGATTTCATGTTTATATCTAGTGTAGGAGAAATACCGTTATATAAAGAGTTTTACAATTTAGATAAAATTTATTTTATGCCAGCACTAATTACGCCTCAAATTTTACACAGAAACAAATTTATTACAGAGGAATTTGATATTGGTTTTACTGGCTCATTAGATTATTCAAGATATCATATAAAAAGAACTGAAATCATTAATTTCTTAAAAAAACATTTTCAAGTTAAAATTGTAAATAATCTTTTCAACAATCTTCCAGAATTTTACTCAAGGTGCAAAATAGTGTTTGGTGGTACTCCTGATTTAAATTCTTTAGAACTTTACTCTTCGAATCGCTTATATCTGGCACTTTCCTGCGGGTGTTGTTACCTAACAAATTATTTTACTGGTTTAGAAAAATTGGCTACTAATGAAAAACATTTATTATGGTATGAAAATAAAAAAGATCTTTTACAAAAAATTAAAAAATATCTAAATAGTTATGAGCTTAGAAATGAAATTAAGAATAATGCTGAGAATTTAGCAAAAGATAAGCATAATTACTTACTTAGGATAAAAAACATGCTCGATATTGTTAATGGCAAAACAGAGGAATTTCATGGTATTTTAGATTGATAAAAGAAACTTTTCCAATCTTTCCTTAGCAGATTCTAATGAATACTTTTTCTTAATCAGATCAATTGCTTCTCTGTCTAATTGAAATTCACTATTTAAAGCCTGGGTGATTTTCTTCATTAAATCATCTAAATCGTCCCTAATAAAATAGAGGGGATAATTTCCGAGCACTTCTTTATGGACATAAGTATCCGAAGCAATAGTTATTTTTTCTAAAAAAGCAGCTTCTACAGGAGTCAATCCAAATCCTTCAAAAATCGATGCGTCTATATAAAGACGAGACTTTTTTAACTCCCTCATGACACTGAAGTGATCAGGGATATGAAAGTGAGGACAATCTAATTTTATATCTTTATCTTGTTGCTGTCCGATAATCATTAATTTTAAATCTAGCTTTTTTGAGGCATTAACAATTAGATTTTGTCTTTTGTGAGCAGTGATTCTGCTAATGTTTATCATATCATATTTTATTGGAAGATCTTTAATATCTTCAATGAGTTTAGAATTTACACCGGGATACCAGACTTTAGAATCTACATTTAATAGTTTCTTAAAGCAAAATTGAGTAAACTTTGAAATAGATAAATTTAGGTCTGATTTCTTTAATAATTTTTTATAATTAATTTGATAAAAGATTTTATTTTGAATGCGAGTATTTAGAAAAAAAATGACTATTCGAAAAATTTTTCTTGTTATTTTATATCTATTATATATTTGAAGAAAATGAGTCATCATTCTGTTTAAAGAGTAATGCTTGTGGATAATATGGTAAAAATATTGTATAAATAACTTGCTAATGTGATTTTGACTATCTTTGATGGATAAACGCCAAGGAGGGACATCAAGTAAAAAATTAACAAGCTTTATTTTATTCTTTTTTATTTTTTTTAGAATTTGATATATCTCATACATTCTACTATGGCTTTCTGATAAAATTATATCTGCATCCTTAGAAAACTGATTATAAAGGATGATATGACCTTTTTTTTCTAATTCTTTCATAATGGGAAACCCAAAATGCGACCCATAGAAGCATATTTTAAGCATTGACGACGCCAAGTCAATTATTATCTAAAGCTATTAATATTAACTATAAATGAATTAAACTAATATAATTTCTCAAAGATTAGTTTTTCTAGCTTTAATTAGTATTAACTAATAAAGAATTATTCCCTTAAAGGTTTTATATTTATGAAAACTCGGTTCATTAAGTAAATATAAATAATTTCGATCGATTGTATATTTAATATTATGACTTACATTTTCAATACACCTTCTTATAAAAGATTGCAATCTCATTTAATGCAGATTTATTTAGCTCTTAAAACTAATCCAAAAAAAATATTAGAAATTGGAATTGGAGCCAAGATAGTTTCTTCTACTCTTAAATATTATTGTGAAGTAATCACTGCTGATATAGATAAATCTTTAAAACCAGATTTTATTTTGGATATATCTAATTCAAAAGATTTCAATCAATTCAACGATAATTCATTTGATTTGATAATAATATGTGAAGTTTTAGAACATGTTCCATATACTAACCTTGATTCAATTCTTAAATCTTTGAGAAGAATTACAAAAAAATACGTAGTAATATCAGTACCTAATCAGAAAAATATCTACAAATTAACCTTATTTAGAAGAGGATATGACAACAAAATTTTTGCACCTTATATCAAATTTCTAAATTTATTTATAAAAATTATTAATAGATTTGGTACGGTCTTGGCTGATATTCATTATAGAATGAAAAAAAAGAATCGCAAGTTTAAATTTGATGGAGAACATTATTGGGAGTTGGGTATTGAGAATTATACTATAGAAAAATTCTCAAACCAGATTCAAAAATATTTTAAAGTAATTATGCAAGGAAGATTAAGAGAAAACTTTTATCATCATTTCTTTTTATTGAAGAAACGAGTTTCAATTATATAAATGATTCAATATTTTCACTTAATTTTTGTTTAGAAGCATTTTTATGGAGTAATTGAATGAAGGCTGTACGGTTTTACGGACAGGAAGACATCCGAGTTGAAGATATCCCTTCCCCCTCCCCCGAGCCGGGGGGATTGCTTGTCAAGGTTCAGGCGTGTGCGATCTGCGGGACCGACCTGAAGATGTATTATAAGGGCAATCCGCGTATCAAACCGCCCCAGACCATCGGGCATGAGTTCGTTGGCGAGATCGTCGAAATGGGCCGTGGCGCAAGCGGGTTCGAGGTTAGCGAGCGGGTTACGATGGCAACCAGCATTTCCTGCGGCC
>LAZR01002456.1_pt1 | contig 10773 bp, 10 predicted proteins | sample 329461 | NCBI WGS metagenome assembly LAZR01 (sample SAMN03002196, study PRJNA259156) | marine sediment metagenome | biome: sea floor; feature: Hydrothermal impacted sediments; material: marine sediment; isolation source: Loki non-amplified sample from Loki's castle hydrothermal vent sediment ...
AGTCCATACAAAGGAGAGGGGGGCTGTAGACAAAATTGAATTACTTGTAATAACAAAATAGGGCTGGAACGGCCCCCTCGTCTGCAAATAGTTGCCATCAGCTATAAGATAGAAATTCTGCAATAATGAAAATTGGTTCTTCTCGATATTAGTAGCTAAAGTGTCTTCAATCAATCCGCCTGAAAAGTCGTTAAAGATTATAGTTTGCCATGTCTCGACCAGGCCGGTCGGTTGTAATATTTTAACGGGTGGAGCTAACTTAGTTGCCATAACCTCCCCCCAATAATTTATTTTGAACAGACGAAGCCGCCGCCTGCCTGCCTAAATCGTACTCCTGCCTTGGGCGTTCAGCCAGGACTCCCTCGCGTACAGAATCCAAAGCCCTGTAGACTATATAAGATACTATGAAAGGTTCCCACTCCGACGGGAAATCAAAAGTAGAACTCGTATCACTTTCATCCATAGCCGCAGAATTACGTGTATAAAATATTGTTATAGCATTATCGCCGGTAGCAGTTGTAGGGATTAAATCGAAATACAGAGTTTCCGCCCAGATGCTCCATGCTAACGGAGTGCCTACGCTCGCTCCCCACTTAATAGCTATTTCATTTCTGGGCGAAAAGTCCAACGGAACCAGTGCATATTGTGATTGGAATACATTAATCAAGCCCACAACGCTTGATGTAGAGAAAGTGGAAGCCGCGCCATCCGTATTAATTGTAGTCTTTGATTGCAGAACGCCCGTAGTGGAAGTGAACTCCTTAGCGCCGTCATTGGCGTATCGCATCAAGGTAGTATTGTCAAACGACAGATCGGTTGCATCTGACAACCTGTCCCTTGCTCTATTTAGTAAATCAGCACCAGTGCTCATAAGTTCGCCCGTTCCAAATAAATCGCAACTTTAGCAATCAATTTAATATCATCATCAAAAGCCCCCATCGCGACATTGCACCTATTACAAAGAAGCCCTCTAATTTTCCCTGTCTTATGGCAATGGTCTATTCTTGGATAAGCATTAGATACTTTTCTTCCCTTATTGTTTTCATCTACCAATTCAAGATTACATATAGCGCATTTTCCTTTTTGACCCCTAAATAGACTATCAAACGCAGCCATAGTCAGTCCATATTTTTTAAGTCGATACCTTCTTTGTTCTGCTTTTATTTTCTTTCTGCCTTCTTTCGTCTTTTTTCTTGCACATCTTGCCTTGTTTGTTTTATCTTTATTAGCCAAAACCCTTGCTCTTATTTTATCTTTATTGGTTAATCTATAAAGAGCTTCTTTCTTTCGCAACCGCTCATTGTTTTTAACCCTGTAGAGACGTTGGTGTTCACTGATACATTTTATGCAATGCGTCGAATAACCTTTTCTATCTCCTCTCCTTAGATAGAATTCTTTTTCAGATTTTCTTTTCTTACATTTTGTACAAATTTTCATAATCGTGCTCGACTTTGTGGGTCCCTGAATCTCGCGCCTTGCCTTTGTCTTCTGATATGAATCGGCCCTGAATCACCTCTTTGTTGTGAGACGAAATTCTTCAATCTCTCATTATATCTTGCCTGGTATGCTTGGGCTTCTATCGGATAACCTAACGACTCAAGCGCAATCGAAGTAGCCAAAGAAGCCAACATGGGGTGGACGTAAGAAGATATTGTTGAAATCGAATCTTCGTCAGGAATTGTTGAAACGGTCATATTGATTGTAAAGGCAGAATCAGGAATGTCTCTTAATCTCATACGAATTACATCCGCAGTGCCGGACGAATCAATTGCGTAGACCGTAGGCGTCCCTGTCGCTGTTTCCTCAACATCAAGGGCATAGAACTGGTCTAAATCTATTCTCGCCAATATGACACGTTCAGAGATTATTCTGACAGTACCATTGAGAACACCTATGACTCCGGTAGCAAGGTCAACGTAATTCTGGTTGGCTGTTGTAGTTACCGTGGTGTCTGTCGTGATGACCTTAATATCGGTGGCACGCTCGGTAGACAGGTCGATAATCGCTTCATTAATAGAATCGTTTATCGTAATGATCTGCTGCCTGTTTAGCGTCAAGGGACTGGCCAGCCTGCGAACGATGACTTTGATTCGTTCCCTCAATTCTGAAATAGTTAAACTATATTTAGCCATTTACAAATCTCCGAATCAATCACAAGTTCACCATTACCCTGTTTCTCGTTGCATGGTACAAGGTCATACCGGCTTCATGTCCGGCATCGTCGATTCTGTCCTGGACACGTTTTTCCTGAGCAGCCTTACATTGCTGGTGTTGTTTGATTAAATCTCTCTTGGAAGCATGTCCATTCCTTCTGACATCCCTCAGGACCAAAGACCACGGCTCATTCGGTTCTGCCACACGAATACAATTTACAAAACCATTATGGTCGTAATAAACACCCCATCTCTTGTCGATGAGGTCGAACCGCAGAGACAATTCAGCGTCTACTCTGACAAAATCTCTTTCTGTTTCATTTAGACCCATAGCCTCTGCGGTTCGAGTATAGTCTCTCAAGTAAGCCCTGTACTTTAATCTAAGGTCTATTCGTTCACTCGGTGTCATCTTGAACCTTTTTTGGTTTTTTAGGAGTCAATTCCGCAATTTGCTCATCGCAAAACTGTATTGCTCCCTGGATACGCTGCATCGTAGCGGTTGTACTCTCTACTTGTTTTCGCAGGGCCTCCAATTGCTGTTGGCCTCTTTCGAATTCAGTTACCAACTGTTGACGTTTTTTTTGTAACTTTTTTGTCATGTCCATACTAAGTCTCCTTGTCTTAAAAGTTATGGGAGGCGACACGCGCCGCCCCCCGTTAAAATTAACTATCTGCATCAGGTACGATAGTAGCCTGTGCGGCACCGGCACCGTCAACGCCGGTAGCAACCCATTTATTAGCCACATGGCATACTAAAGTGTAAATTGACCCAGCAGCCATGGCCATTTCATTTGCGCCGGAGCAATCTACGCCGTTAATCTGGTCACTTCCAGCAACAGCTGTTTGTAATTCACAGCCGGTAGCAGGTACGGTAATACGAATAACATTACCAATAACCGCTGTCGGCAGAATAATCACATCATTGGCGTCATTAGCGATAGAGACCGTAACGAAAGCAGAACCAGCGGTTATGGTTTGCTGGTTTGCCTCCACCTGCGCCTCAAGCGCTACAGATGAACTTTGAACACCCGTGGTGCAGGTTACTGCGTCAGCAAATAGGCTTGTTCCAGACGCAACATTCAACGCACCAGTTGTAGAAGTAACAGAAATCTGCACACCAAAAGCATTGGTTTGCGCTGTACCTGTATCAACGAATCTCGCCATGAAACCCTCGGCTGCCGAAACAGGCTGTGCCGAGTTGGTTACAAGTAACATACTTCCTCCGGCATTTGCTAATGCGGTGTCTTTTGTCAACTGAAGCATTCCCACGTCATTAGCACCAATCCAATTACCAGTTGTACCGTCAAGAAGAGCAAGCGTGGTAGTTTGACTCGCCGCCGAAGCAAGTTCTAACGCTACACTCGTAGCGCCATCACAAGTAATCTTTAATCCGGCAGCAGTACCATCGTGGTTTATCGTCATGGTATCACTGTTGCCGGAAGTGTCGTTGCCGGTAATCGCAAGAATCGTACCGCGACTATCGGCGCCTATCATCGTACACAGGACATCCGTGAGTTTCAGGGTTTCTGTACCAGCGTCCCAATTAAGAAGATTGCCCGCGCTAACAGACAACCATTCTTGGTCAAGGCCGTTCGTACCATTGTCACCCCATGTTACCTTTGCGGAACTATCATCCGTTGCCGTTACTAACATAGCTGAAGTTGAAATAGCATAAGTGTAAGTAGATGCGGCTCCTGCGAACTGAATTGCAGAATCCTCAAACACCAAAGCGCCAAGATTAGAGTTGCCGTCCTGGTCCCACAGCATAAAGTCGCCTGCGGTCTCGGCCCACCATTTCTGGTCGATGCCCTTGCCAGTAACACCCATCGCTATAGTTCCGGTCCCTGAAGCGACTTGACCTATCGTGAGCACAGCAGATGTTGAGGTGATACTGAAATCACCCGTACCAAGAACATCGCCTAACAGTATGGAGTCACCGTCGCCAAACGCAAGAGTAGCGGCATCAAATAGCATCTGGTCGCCGCTCTGGTCCCAAAGGCAGAATGAAGAAGCTGTTTCGCCAAAGAACTTAACATCCAGCCCTTTACCATTAACACCTATCTGGAGATCTTTGCCGGCAGCGGCAATTTCCCGAATAAACAGGCTCGAACCATCGGAATCAATCTTGAAATCGCCTGCATTTGATGCTCCGGTTCCAAGAAGCAATTCTACATTGTCATTCAGTGATATGTTAGCGCCTCCGGCCACGACTAACTGGTCAGCCGAGTAATCCCATGTCATTCTTGCTGAAGCGGTGGCCCCGAAAAAGATTACATCGACACCATCGTCATCTTTACCGAAATTCCATACACCGTTATTGGTATCACCCGAAGCATCGAACCATACATCCGCCCCTGCAACCGTGGCGTTATCGATAAGAAAGTCCGTCAACACTGAACCATCACCGATATTTATAGCATCGTTGGCATTGACCGCAGCTAAAATTAATGCCGCTGTCGAACCTGCCGTCGAGATAGTGTAATCATTACCATCACCGAAATTGATGTTTTCGCCATCGCCTAACGATAAGGAACCGGGCGCAAGACCACCGGAAGCTGTAAGTGTTCCGGTTACGGTAAGGTTGACCGCTGTAAGGGTGTCTTCGAAAGAAGTATTTCCGATAACTTCTATTTCGCTTGCCGTGCTATCCCATCTGATAGTACCGTCTATGGTAGAGCCTGCTGTAGCGGAATCACCTAACAGGATGTAATCATCGTCCTCTAATTTGAGGTCGATACCATCGAGGGACAATTTGTTGGCACTTGCATCGAATACAATATCAGCAGCGGATGTTTCACCGAAGATTTGAATATCGAAGCTGTTCGTACCGTTACCAATTGTCCATACCGTATCATCGGCGGCGGCTAACATATCCAACTGTCCTGATGTCCACCTGATTGTTACATCATTGGAATCACCAAAATACAGGAAATCGTCGTCCTGTAAATTCATGTCCCAGCCGTTCATCTCAAGGATAGCCGTGCTGACATCGAACAATGCTATGTCTGTTGCGGTATTGCCGTAAACAGCCAAATTCAGTGCGTTAGTAGAGCCGATGCGAATCTCTCCTGTATCCTGGACAAGAGCTTCAATAAGGAGATTGGACGCATCCCACGTTATCGTAACATCCGCGCCATCGCCGAACCTCAGAACATCACTATCTCCGAGGTCGAGGTCAACATTATCAAATATCAACGCGCCTAACGAATCCGCTCCGCCGTCTAAATCCCACTTCATCAGATTCGTAACAGCGGTCTGGCCGATGAATTCGACATCATAGGAAAACGCAGCAGCCCCTATCCTGAATGTACTGTCAGCGGCGGCGGTCAAGGCAAGCCTTGTAGTGTCCCACTGAAGCACTGCGTCGGTCGAGGCGCCTATATTGATAGGCTCGCTGTCTCCCAATGTTATGGCCGTCAATGTCGCCGCACCCTGCCCTGTGACAGCCCATGTATCGGATGTGCCCTGAATGTCGTCGGTCGTTGCAGTAGTATTGGTAATCTGAATCGCAGCCGCCGTACTGGTTGACGTAATCTCTAAAGCATGAATATCAGAGCCGGTATCGTTATTGTCCAGCAAAAGAAGCTGGCCGTTAGATGAGATTATCGCATCGGTTGCTTCAATTTCTAAACCCGTAGAAAAAGCGGCATCAATAGTGATTTTGGTCCCTATGTTAGCCGCATCATCTAACGAACCTGCAGATACGCCGTTCTGTCCTGCGGGAGACCATGACGAACCGTCAAAAGTCCTTAACTGCTTTAATGTTGTATCGAAATACAACATTCCTTCCTCGGCTGCTTGTTTGTTTAAGAACACAAGGAATGCCGCAGCCGAAGCAAACACCCCACTAAGCTCAAAATTCTTGTTCAAATGGCGTCTTACTATAGAACCTGCCATGGTAAATCTTTCTTTGGGCTTACACCCAAGTTTCACACTCTGTTGGTGTGATTCTGGTTAATATTCATCTGGTCGCGGGGGCCACGAGTTTTGCCCCCTACGACCAGACAAGGAAAATAAACTTACGTCGTTACATTGTATCCCTTGAACTGATGACGCGGGTTCAAGAGAACAAAGTTCACATATTCTACCATAGAGGCGAATTTATTATCGCCCGTATGGCTTTGTACTAACACCTGTCCACCATCACCTAATACCCACGTGGGCGGCGAGTTGGCCGCAAACGCAAAGTCGTTAGTGTTGATGATGTAAATCAGGCTGTCCGGTATCGATGCCAGGGACGAAAGGATAAGACGTATATCCCCGCCCATCGCAATAGCGTTCTTAGTGAATCCACCCTCGAAGTTAAGGGCGGTCATTGTATTGAACCGCCTGTCGTCTTTCGAGTTCAGGAAATACTTTAACTCCGACCGTGGCGAGACTAACAGCATGTTTGGCCGTGCCTGCCTGTTGTACTTCATGTCCTGTACGATACCAAGCAGTACCTCTTCGTCCAATTCAGCGTTGACGTTCTTTGTCAGAGACTTCAACTGATACGAATTGGTCGTAGTCCTGTTGATATTCCAGATGGTCGTGAAGTTCGTAGTGGTCTCTGAATTATTGACGCCATCAGAGACTAACTGTTGCAAACCGTTGATTTCCTGAATATCGGATACTGCTGTTGAACTGGTAGTGATAGTACCATAGGCGCTTTCACGAACCAGCACGTCACTCACCGCAGCATCAGAAGTTCCGGCATTATCCAAAGCTGCCGCATTTGTAGCGTCAACGATAAGGATTTCGGCTGTACCCGCATCCAGGTCTTCCGATACGATACTATCAACAACACCAATTTCGCGGTCATTGGTTTCAATATCAACGACCTTGGTAATTACATTGCTGCCATTATAGGTGATAATCTTGAGTCTCGTACCGACCGGAGTGTACTGGGCGGCGGAATACCCTCTACTGGAAATACCAAGCGATGTGGGAATACTTCCCACGCCTGATACAGTAGCCAGCACACCATCGCCCGAACCTGCCAACATTCTGTCGAAGTTGTTCTTGTAGGCGATAATATTGGTTTCGAAACTCTTGGTTACAGCCATTATGGCCGATTTCTGACCGCTGTTTGCAGCCTTGATAACCGGCCCCGTCAATTCGATGTAAGCATTAAGATATTTAACATCGTCCGTCCCTTGCTTACCTTTTACCGGAACGGATGTTAGGTAATTTCCACCTTCAGAGATTGCACCGACACCTTCGGCCCTTTGCGTCAAGAAGAAATTAGTGATGTTGTTTCCACCACCCGGAAGCAGTGAAGCATCTCTCTTAATAAACGCAGTCAGCGAAGCATCGTTATACGTAGTATCAATCAATGTAGGCAAATATACATTTTTAAGCAACCCATCTAAATTCGTAGTATTGGATAGGTTGCCTATAGTTGTTGCACCTGCCATAATTCACCTCTTTAAACTTGTGCGGCCTCCTTTGAAAGATATTCAGAGGTATTTTTCGTTATATCTTCAATCTTGAACCGCTGCTGGGGCGGTTGTACCGTAGTAGAACCCGTCCCAGCCGTTATGGGAGCAACTGTTTCATTGTTCTTGACTATCTGTTGGGTATTAGCTGTCTTACCGGCCTCAAAAACCTTTGTAATTAAATCGTTGAATTTAGGTGCGAACTGATTTACCACATGTTTGTATCTAACAGGTGTATAATTCAGACCGTCCCTATCGGGCTGCGTAACAGCCAAGCGGGCAACACCTATATCAACGGCCCCGAGAACCATTTCTTTCGCTATTTCCTGAACAGATGGGTCAAGATTTTTGAATACTTCAGTTTGTCCCAACTCATCATACACAGTAGCGATATTTTGTTGCTGTACACTCTTGAGATCGGACTGCTCGTTTCTTTGATTTAATGATTTATTTGTTTCAACCAATTCATTAACTACTCCCAATATCTCTTTTATGTCCTCATTATAATTTGCGGCAGTGACATCCCCCTGCCTTGTGGACAACTTGCTTTGGAGGTTAGTTAGTTTCTGGTCAATTGGAACCTGTGGCGATGTGGTTTCCGTACTGACGGGAGCGGCGGGTCGCAATTGTTCTAACGTGATGACCCCCGAGCGCAATCCTTCGGCTTCTGTTCCGTTGGGGTCAATTCCCATCATACGTATTGTATTATTGGAATCTGCCAACTGCTGCTCCAGTCTCTTTACAGTACCTGCATCTTCAGCGGGTGGTGTCGTCTCGGCTTGGGGCTGAGTCGCTGCCGTTTCAGTCCCTTCTTGCGCGACTACAGTAGATGTGTCCGCATCTGCGCCTGGTTGAGCTTCGGTAAGCTCTTTTAAGATATTCGTACCCATATTGTCCAATGAGTTGCTCTCTTGAGTGCTTCCTTCTGCGCTACTCTGAACTACTTCATTTGCCATGGTTACTCCTCTGCGTCTTTTGACGCCTCTAAGTCTGATTGTTTGATTTCTCCGGCAAGTATCGCCTGCCGGACCTGTTGTTCCTGCAATATTTCACCATGCTGGGCAAAATGCTCCTGCATTAAAATATCAAGAGCGAACAAGCCTATATCGCCTGTCTCAACATACTTGAAATGATTATCCACTAAATGTTTCCTGTGCTCGATTACATGAATATCGTGCCTGTCGAACAATTGGACCTGTGGTACAAAAGCTATCTGCTTGACCGCCTCTGTAGCTGCTTCAAGGGCCTCTTTCCCTGCCAATTGCCCAATTACCTGTTGAATCTTTTCCGGCCCGCCACCTTGGACATATGCTTGTTCGGCTATCAGAAACTCTTTCTTGGCATAGTTTATATCCTTGGCCTCGTCTTTTAAGATGTCTTCTAATCCCCCTACGTCCATTACACTTAAAACTTTCCTCTTGCTTTCGGGGTCCTGGACGTTAATCAATCCCATTTGCAGAAGCTGAAAGGTCGTATCTATCTGTACTGCTTTACTGAACGGAAGCGAAGAACCGCTCTGGGCGACTACGTTTATTTTCCCGTTCATGTCCTTAGTGTTTATGCGAAACATCGTCCATGAATTGTCATCGCCTATGATAGGTAGTAACCTGTCGCCATAGTTGGCAAACGCCAAACTTAACATTTGATAGACCGCTCTCTCGTCCTTCTTTTCAAACTCTCTTATAATAGGAGCGTTCTGGGTAACGTCTTTTTCCTGTAATAAAGCCAACCCTACACCGCTGCGAGGGCCACCTTTGGGCTGCTTGCCCTTGGAAGCCGAATGGAAAGCGAATACCTCGTTAATATCATCCTGTATGATTTGTAAGTGAGCAAACAAACCACCCGATACAGAAACGCCCGGCTCTCTGTTTGGCTTAAATCTTCCCTCGTATTCGACGATGACGGCGACACCGTCGTCAACTCTTTTGAAATCTATCTTCGCCTCACGCGGCGCCATCCATAACCCATTGCCAAGAGATTCGGTATTTTCTAAAATCTGCGTCCTTATAGTGTTATATTCTCTTTGCAGTGGCCTGCCCTGACTCAAGCGGCTCGAAGTACCTATGACGTTTTTGTGCGCATTCAAAGGAGCGTAAGGAGTAAATGGCAGCATATCATGGGGATATGTTTCTATCGGATAAGGTCTATTTTCCAGCATTACCCCATCCTCAAGGCCAGCCATTATCAAGAACATCCGGGACAGTGTCATCCCTTACGTGCCAGAATTCGTAAACATCGATAAGTTTGTCTTTATCATTTATCTCATCCTCTTCCGGCAGGATATTTGCCGCCGATGGAACTCCTGTAAATTCCGATAAGAATTCATTGAATACCTTTATTTCAAACTGGTTCTTGTCGGAATCCTGAATGAATAAACTCGATGACTGTATTAAACTGGCTTTTTCCTGGCCGTAGGCATTGATTATCTCGCCTAACGTCATCGGCCTGGCATGTATTATCCATTTCAATTTATCCAGAGGAATGCGCCAATCCCAAATTAGTTCGTTAGTAGGAACAACCTCGGATTCGACATCGCCTTCCCATATAAGACCGACAGGCAATTCGGGATTATGGTCTTCCTGGTCAGGTGCGGAGTTCGACCCTGTTATGCTTGATTTACGATTCCAGATTACTTTTCGCCACGCTACATTAGAAATATCATACCATGTGATTAAAAGCTCTCTCTGTTTGTCGAAGTCGGTTTTTCTTCTGAGGTAATCTAATACCTTCTGACCTCCCACAGCAGTTGCCTTATCGTCTGTATCAGTACCGGCGGGCATTACATCGAATTTCGCCCTGTTCTTTGTTCCTAATGCTATGTCGTTTTGAACAGCAGGGCCAAGTTTGTTGGCGGTAACGGTGTGGGTGGGAAGGTTCGGAATGCCCTGGAGATGACCTGCGGAAATCTGTATATGCTGATTTCCCGTCAGATAACTTATATTTATATTCCACTCGCGAATATTCCTCTTACGAAACGCATTGAATGGCTTGACTTTGGCCTTTATAATATTTCGGGCATTTAGGTCAATATCACTCAGTTGCGGTTGCGCAGAGTTGACTTGTGGAGTCTTGTTCTTGATTTCCCTTGGCATTCTTTTCCTGGAAATAGTTATTTACATATTTTTGCATAACGCCCTTGTCGGCGTCTATCCTGTATTCTGAACCGCAATTATTACATATTTTATTTACCAATGATATATTCA
>LAZR01002457.1_pt1 | contig 10769 bp, 7 predicted proteins | sample 329461 | NCBI WGS metagenome assembly LAZR01 (sample SAMN03002196, study PRJNA259156) | marine sediment metagenome | biome: sea floor; feature: Hydrothermal impacted sediments; material: marine sediment; isolation source: Loki non-amplified sample from Loki's castle hydrothermal vent sediment ...
ATTTTAATGCAAGACTGGACTTAAATAAGATTTGCTTGAGAATGAAAAAACCACTGGTTGAGGGAGGCACTGTCGGTTTTAAAGGTCACGTACAAATTATAATTCCTGAAGGTTCTGGATTAGAATATAAAGATAGAGAACGAGAGATTGATAATATGGTCGAAACTAGGTTATGGGAAATAACTGAAATGGAATATCCAGTATATTTTGAAGCACAAAAAAGAATTGAAGAATTAGAAGAAGAAATAGAAAACATTAAAGAAGAAAAAATAACACCTTTGATTCAGAAACTTAGAAAAGAAATAGAATTGGTTTTTGATTGGAAACATGCTCCAGAACTTTTGGATCAAACTCCTTGCTATAGATGTTTAGTACCTATACCTCCAGCTGATGATAAATTAGTTGCAGCCTGTACTTTAAAGGGATTACCAAGAAATCGGAATCATTGTGTTATAAAAGCTGAGGTAAATTTTGAAAAGGAATTTGGTCATATTCCTGATTTAAACGATAATATTGAAGTTTTAAAATTAAAAGAAATAGCTCAACAAGAACTAAATGAACTAAGAGAGAGAGTTTTCAATGAAAATGTTCCTCCTGAAGTAAGAGAATCTTTAACTCAAGAGGAAATTGAAGAATGGAAAAAAAATATTAAAGAAACGTTTGGTTCGGATTATAATTTTGAGGAAATGGAAAATATACTCGGAAACAAAATTGCAGCTATACAGACTGTTAGTTCAATCATCTCAAGCATAGAATCTCAAGAAGCTTTAAAATTATTATTTAGAGTAAAAGGAAGGAATATTGGTCCTCCAATGGATCCTCCTTATGTAAATTACAATGGTGTCTACGGACAATTTGACCATCTAAACATTATTAAAAGAGACGATTGTCTTGCTTGTGGAAATATTGAAGGGGAAGAAAATGTACAAATTGTAGTCCCATTTGATGCTGATGTAGGATATATCTTTGAAGCAATGGAGATTTCAGAGCATAAATTGGATCCAGAATTATGGATGATAACTAATCCAATGACTAAAGAAATTTATTGGAATCCTTATATGCCTTCGTTGAAAGACCCAAATATTAAATTAACAGCTCTAAAAATAAAAAGCAATGATATTGTTACATTAACCCCGCTAGGAAAAGCATTAATTGAGTCAGAAATTAAAAAATATAATGTTGTAATCGCTTTTATGTAAAATTCATTTTTTTTTTGTTATTTTGGATATTTTAAAAAAAACTCTTTTTTTTTTTCATAAAGAATAGATAAAAATTGAAAAGAACACTATTTACTTGAATCAAATAAGAATTTTTTTTTAGATAACGATATTACTTACTTAAAAATGTGATAAAAAAAAGAATTAAGACAAACTAGGATGTAAAATTTGGTATAAATTATTGGGGCTATAAGAGTTTAAATGTCCTCCCAGACCAGGATTATTTTCTCTTTATATTTACAAGATTTATCAAGTCATCTATTAAATATGCTTCTACACCAGCATTTTTGCCAGTCATAATATCTTTTTCTAAATCCCCAAAATAAATCATTTTATCTTTTCCTATTCTAAAATGGTTTTTAATTCTTATAAGTCCTTCCGGAGCTGGTTTCCAACTACTTACATCTTCCCTCCCTACAATGAAATCAAACTTTTCATATACACCAACTAATTTCAACGATTCAACTATAGTATTTCTCATATTTAAAGATAAAATAGCGAACTTAGCTCCTTTGATTACACCAAATAGTTTACATTTTTTAAGAAAAAATATTGTTTCTTCGATTGGTTCATTATTTTTTATATTTTTAAATTCAAATTGTTTTATTATATTAAAGAAATCCTCTAATACTTGTCTATCCTTTAGCTCTACTATTTTGCTAAGACAAGCCGAAATATTTTCGAAATCTCTATTCTCTTCATATATTTCTTTGTATTTAATGACTAAGATTTCTTTTAATGACATCCAATCTGCTGTTAATCTCACGATTGTACCATCTAAATCAAAAATAATCACCTTTTTATTTTTAAATGAAATACCTTGCTTTATTGTGTTATTCATTGATTTATAACCGTCTATAATATAATGCTTTATATCCTAATTTATGAAAAGGACATGCTTCAATACACACTGAACATCCAGTAGTTTCATAGAAATATTCAAAACATTTGTCACTATCAATTCGAGTGATAGTACCATTTTCATTGGAAATTGGTTCATCTAAAATTGCTTTTACAGGACAAAGATGAATGCATCTTCTGCATTTCTCACAATACTCAGATATTTCAAATTTTTCCCCTTGAACTTCAGGAAGTGGTCCCGCATTTATTGTAACCATAGATAATCTTTGCCTGGGACCAAATTTTTTTGTTATTAAAAGCCCTTGTTTTCCTATGTGCCCGAGCTTGGCATTAACTGCCATCGCGGGATAAAGAATAGGTCCTCCTAAAGGATGACAAGCAATCACTCTATATCCTTTAGATCGAATAAAATCAGCAAGAAGATTTGTCGTAATACCTAATTCTGCATATATTCTTAAAGATTCTAATCCTGCAGGTGGTTCAGGTGCAGAATTTATCGCATCATAGTTCATTTCCATTCCCAATACTATTCCATTCTCATATAGTAATTCGATTCCACCAACATAATCGTTCTTAAAAATTAGATTGTCATCAACAGGAGCAAAACCTATAAGATCGATACCTAAAGATTGTGTTTTTTCGATGAGCTCTTCCCAAAATTCTTTTGGAGCGAATTTAGTATCACTTGGGTGAATTTTAATTTCTTTTTTATAATCCAGCCTTGCTTTTTTAACACTCTTAAATATTTTGGTTATAATACTTTTCGCTTTATCTGCTAATGGTCCACTAAATAAGGAAATATCAAATTTATTCATCTCAATTACATTGGCTATTAATCCCTTTGATTTTTTTAGCAACAAAAACACTTTTTAATTAATTATATGCTTTAATCAAATTATTGTTAAAAATATTTAGATTAATAACTGTAGAAAGTAATTTTTAATCCATTGCGTATTTCTTAGTAGAAATTTATTTAAGTATTAATTACAATCATGGGAGAAAGACTTGGTGTTTAGATATAGAACAGAAGATATTGCGAATATATCAAAAAAACCTATAATAAAAATCCAATAATTCCAAAGAGATGGTCATAATATCAAAAATTAAACCCTAATCCATGGCATACTTCTTAGTCCATGCGGCTGCTTTTGAATGGAATTTCTTCTGAGCCCTGAAATATTGTTCTCCAGCCTCATGGTTCAGAGGATCTCCTGGATTGAAGAAAGGAGGTTCGACATGCATCATTCCCTTGAGTGCTTCGATAATATTAGTAAGCGTCTTTGACGGAGTCCATCCACTGGCGCCTGTCGAAGCGTCTACTTTACCTACTAAGTCTGGATTAATCAAATCTAAACAAATATTAAGTTTCCCTGGTGGAATAGAAGAATCTATATTAGGATGCCACATTAATGTAACAGCATAAGCATAGGGCGGTGCAAAAGGATAGTTCTCCGGAAATTTAATTTCAAAGATGAACTTACCGTCAGCATAAGCATTTCCTTTCTTTCCAATGATAGTTAGTCGCAGATGATCGATACTCCTACCCCATGGTTCTAAGATAACAGAAGGATCATTCTTATAAGCCTCAAGGGCTTCAGTATAGTCTGTTTCCTCTCTCACTTTGCTTCACCTAAATAATCATTTTAATTTCTGATTTTAATATTGATTTTCTTTAATTTGTAAAAATTATTTTAGTTTAATTTTATAAAATAATTGATTGATTATTTAAAATTTTTCACAACAAAATTATATTACGATTTTTAGTTGTAAAAATTTTGGGTTAATATTCTTGTGGGGTAAACATATTTGAAGTTTTCTTAAACAAAAACCAATAAGAATGTTACACACAAAAACTAAGAATTCTTTTTATGTTCATTTTGTATTCTAAATCAAAAAAACGTAAAAAATATATTAATTCTATTATTAAATTAATTTAAAAACAATCCCTCCCTAACTCAGTGGTAAGAGTGCTCGGCTGTAGATAAAATCACGTACTAAAGCTTTACGCTAATGACGTTACGTCAGCCGAAACCGAGAGTATTGATGCCTACCATTAATACCAGGAAAGGTCCCCGGCTCAATATATGGATCTGAATCGGATCCTATCAGATTCCGGGGGGAGGGACCACTTATTTCTTAATTTTGACATAAATGGTTCTTATTAATATTTTTATTCTGAAGTTTATATGAAATCTATTTTTCATTTATATAATAATCTTTAAGTTGAGGTTTTTTAATGTAAGGTATGTTAGGATTAAACCTTCGTATGTTGAGAAGCCCCCGGTATTTATTTTCATTATAGATAAAGATCAAGCCTTCTCCTATTCGAAAAATTATCCAAACAATTCCAAGTAGTATGTTATATGGACTAAAAACAACAAACAACATTATAGCAAGTGTAATGATGCTAACATGTTCTATAAGACCTAATACGACGCTTATTTCAAATTTTTTTGGATCGTTGTTAAACTTTATCCTTAAAAATATATTCATAATTTAAATAGATAGACAAATTTAAAAAATATAATAAAAAAAAAATATAGAGGAGTGAAAAAAAATGGATAAAAAAAAGTTGGGACTAATTCTACTTACATATATTATTCTCTCTAGTTTTCAGTATTTGTCGGTAAATTCTGGTGGAAACATAATTAATAGTCAATTTGACACGAATTCCGACGTTTCAGTTAAAGTGAGTGATGCTCAATACGAGTGTGTAGATGCGTGGATCATTATTGGGGGAGATAAAGCATCTCACGAATATTGGGAGTTAGTATTATTAACACTCGAATGGGTCTATGATCAAGCATTAGCATTAGGCAGTAATGATGATGATATATTGATGTTAGTTCCGGAGGTTGCTGTCACGCACACTTCACGGGAAGATGGGGATAGTTCTCCTAATAATGTGAATTCGGCATTTAATACGTGGGCACCCAGTAAAGTTGGTCCAAATGGTGTTTTGGGAGTCTATTTACATGATCATGGAGGAAATGATGCAATGGCAAATTATCCTTATCCCTCATTGACTGCAAGTCAACTTAATCAATATTTAGATGATTTTGAAGCAGCTTCTGGAAGTGATCGGATTATTGTTGTTTATGAAGCATGTTCTTCAGGAACTTTCGTAGATGAATTAAGTAAATCGGATAGAATAATTATGACCTCAACTGAACCTGGTTATAGCGCATGGTGGAGTCCGATCTCACCTCATATTTCGCTGTTTGGAGAAGGTCTTTTTAACTCCATCCTTGCAGGAAATTCTATTGGAGATGCTTTTGTGGATGCTACTAATGAGATTAACGCTTTAGGTTACGGAGATATTCAAAAACCGGTTATTGATGATAATCACGATGGTGTTGGACATATAGTAAATGCTTGGGGACACCTTCCAAGTACAGGAGATGGAAATGATGCAAAAAATACCTATTTAACTCAAGGATGTCCTCCTACTTTGATTCAACTTCCTCAAGTCTTGTATGTTCCATTAAAATTTTGGGTTACATATAATCCCGCAATAATTACTATTCCAATTTCCATAGGAGTTGATAATTCAACAGATATTGCACGTGTGATTTGTCGAGTAATACCTAAGGATTGGACACCCCCAGAACCGACAGATAATGAAACAATGGGAGTTTGGGATGATAATGAAAATCAATATCAATGGGAATTAACACCTGATGGGAGTGGAAATTTTACTGGAAGAGTAGCGATCTATTCCCCTGTACTTGATTCCGACTATTCAATGTCCTTTATTGTTGAAGATGTAGATGGAAGACGTGGTCAAATTATTGCCACTCAAGTAGGTATTAATGATGACGGAATTGCTCCAGTAGATAATGTTGATCCTACGATAGTAATTACAAATCCCAGCCCCAACGCAGATTTAACAGGTATGGTAAATATCAAGGTGGAAGGAGATGATGATCAAGCTCTTGATAAAATTCAGATTCTTTTTGATGGTGAATTGCTGAAGGAACAGGATATGCCTCCATACTATCCATATCCGGAAGTCGAGTATAGTTTAAATGCATCCAAATATGAAAGTGGAGTTCATAATATCACAGCTGTGGCAGTGGATGAAGCAAACAATAAAAAACAAACCTCAATATCTGTTAAAATTACTAAGGATGGAATTCCAGGCTTTAAAATCACTGTTTTATTCACTGGAACTATATTAGGAGTTATCTTTGTAGTTATATTACACAGAAAAAAGAATCGTATATAACCAATGAAAAAAAATTAATTTCTAAATACTTTATTCACTGGAACTATACTAGGAGTCTTATGGGTTTTATTTGGAAATGGTTCAGTTTTAGGCAGACCTAAAAATCCAGAGCATAAAAAAAATTTGAAAATATCTCCTGCTGAAATGCGATTGCATCAACTTTATGGTGGTAGAGTCTATTATGTAAACATTAAATCTAAAAAAAGTAAAGTAATGGTAACAAGACTAAATTACTCTCGTAGCAAAATCTTATCTTTTTTTTTCTATTATTTTCCTCACACATAAAAAATTAACTTTTATATATGAATGAGTCTAACTAGGGAGAGTTAAGAAATGAAATTTAATACAATTGTTTTCGTTTCATTCGAGAATAATTATGCTCCATGGGGAGGGCTCGCCAAAGTCATGAAAATGTTACCTCCGACTATGTCGAAATCAATTAAAACAGTTCTAATTTCTCCTCTTTTTTCAAATATCAATCGAACAAAAAAATCAATTGCTACTCAGAAATTAAAACAAACAAATCTCAAAGACCAAGTATTATACAAAGGATTTAAGCACACTATTAATTTATATAAAAGTACTGAATTTCTAGACTTCAAAGACTACTCAATTTTTTTAGTTAAAAGTGACAATTTCTTCTTATCTGGTAAAAATCCATACATAGATACGTGGCGATTCGATTCTCTTATCCATGATTCATATTTTTTCTCAAAATCGATCCCAATTGTGTTAAAATTAATTCAAGATGATTTTCCTCCTCCTTATTTATTAAATTTGCAGGATTGGGAAACTGCACTTGTTGTTGATCTCATGCCATCAGCTTTACCTCATGAATGTGTTCTAACACTTCATAATCCATACGATGAATATCTTTTTAATGATCCTCAGGAACGCACAATTCTTCAATTTTCTATTCCTAAAATGCAGGGATTATCAACTGTTTCTGAGCATTTTGCCTATGAATTGAATCATGATGTTTTAATTCGTGATGTTCTCTTTCAAAAACTTAGGGGACAATTTCAAACATTACCGCCTATTGGAATTAATAATGGTAATTTTGTAAAATTATCATTTCCAGAAAATATGTCAAATCATAACGAAATACTAAATGAAAAATTGAAAAATCGAAGAATTTTTAATATACTGTTAAAAGAAAGTAGAGATCTAACTCCCAAATGGGGAAATAAAATAAACTTAATTAAGGGTGATGTACCTATTTTCCTAATGTTTGGACGCGACGCACCTAAACAAAAAGGGTTTGATGTTGCCGCTACTGCAATATATAAATTATTAAAGAAAAAAAGAGCATCTTCAGCATATTTTATATTTGCCCCTGTTCCAAGTCAATTCGATCTGATTAATTTAGCTTATTTAGAAGATTTGTGTAGAGAATTTAGCAATAATGTTATGGCTTTTCCATTTCGTTTATCTAAAGGATATGAGGAATTACAAAAATCAGCGAATTATATAATAATGCCCTCTTATTATGAACCTTTTGGAGCAGCACATGAAGGCTATGCTTCAGGTACACCTGTTATCGGAAGAGCTACTGGAGGCTTAATACAACAAATTTGTCCTAAAAATTACGAGTCTCTTCCTGAATTAATTCAAAAATATGTGGGATGGTACCATAATGATGTAGCAAAAACAACAGGTTATTTATATAGAGAAGATCCAAGTACAGAAACGTCAGAAAATTGGAAATATCTTTTATCTACAGATTTCTCAAAAAGGCGCCCAATTCACGAACCCTTTGATTGGCGAAATCCTATATTTTGGTCTATGGTAACTGAACTTGAAATTGTCTTAGAACAAGCAATTATATTATATAACGAAAAAAATAAAAAATCTTATTGTGAAATGGTTTTAAATGGATTAAACTTATTCAAGAAGTATTCATGGGAGAAATCCGCTGAGCAATACAGAACGTTATTATATAAGATCTAGAAATCCTTTAAAATAAATTGATTCCAAAAGTTATTATTTAAAAAGCCAAGAGTGCTCGACTGTAGATAATTATTGCGTACTAAAGCTATGTGTTAATGACGTTATGTCAGCAGGACACCGAGATGCCGCCTGATCAAAACCGGCAGAGGGGACCATTAATTTTTTATTTATTATAATTAAATTTTTTGTTTGTTTGACATTTTAAAAATTAGATAGATGAGGGATAATAAACAAACAAATAATAGAATGTTTAAATCATATCCAAAGATAACATCGAAACCTTCTTCTATCGATTTCTCTATATAGGTTATACTTGTAGAAGTTAATTGAACTATTACATCATTTCTATATTCCAATCGCACTTTCTTGGGCTTATTTATAACTGGTATAGAAAAGGTGGTTGTACCGTTTACCCACACTAATTCATTAAATACAACAATTCCATCAGAATCATAGATTTTCAGTGTAATTTGTTGAGAATAAATGTATTCATTTAACGGTTCGTTTTGATCTTCTATTGTGACCGTTAAATTATAACTATTCCCACTAAAATCGCACTTTGAGATTATATATTTTGGTAAATAATCATTATCAAACCAAGGAAAAATTAACCAATCTAATGATTCATTAACATTTTCCTCAAGTGCTTTTTGCAAATCAGATAATAAAGCGATCTTGAATTGATTTTGTTCAAAAAAGGTCTTTAATCCTAATAAAAAAGTTTCTTGCCCTAATGTTCTGCTGATTTTCTCAAATACTAAAGGAGATTTATAATATGAAATAAATGCATAATTAAAATTATTTTCAATAATTGCATATGTAGATTGATTTAATTTTGAAGGAACTTGTTCTTCTGCAAAGTATGTCCTTACTCTATCATAATATTTAGTCCATTGAAAATATTCCCAATCATTATATATAATTCTTGCATAATAATCGGTAGACCAAGAGGCTAATCCTTCATCCAAAAATCCCCAATCTATCTGATCAAAACCTACTAAATTATACCACCATTGGTGAGCAACTTCATGAACTATAACCTTTTCTAATAGTTGTTTTTTCATATATATCTGATAATTATAATTATCGATTACTTCAGAAATATATACTTGAGCAGGATATTCCATACCTAAATAAGGAGAATATCCTTCTACAATATTAAATGTAGAATATGGGTAAGGCCCAAATGTCTCATTAAAAAGATTCAGGGCGTTTATAGCCGAGTTTAAAGAGTGAATTTCCCAAATATTGCTTGATTTTGGAAGGTAATATGCAGAGATATTAATTCCATTAACAATTGTAGATTGTATTTCATAGTATCTTGAAGTAGCAAATGTTACTTCCCTCACAGGTAATTTAGCATCAAAATGATAAACTGTTGTAATGCTTTTTTTCGTTTCTTCAATCAATTCTCCAGTTGCTGCTATTATCATTCCATTTGGCGCCTCAATGAAGAGATTATAGTAAGCCATGTCATGATAAAATGGATCACATGAGTCAAGGTAAGGATCTATATTCCATCCATCATATTTATCATAAACGCCTGGCATAGGATAAAAACTAGTAAATTTATAGATTCTTGATTGCTCATCGCCATCAGATCCATGAGAATTTGCTCTATCATATCCGCCATCAGGGATAATAGAATTGAACTCAATTTCAAAAAAAGCTCTTTGATCTGGTTCTAATCTTGTTTCTAAATCAACCCATAAAAGCTGAGCAACTTCATTTACTTCATAAGATAATGAAGTTTTGGGAAAATCTACACTATTAACGTTCAAAATCTCAATAGTTCCCATTCTACTTTCATATTGCATACCTGATAAAAAGAGGTGAAATGGTATTCTTGTAAAATTAATATTATCGTTATTATAATAATTTACACTCAATTTTCCAGTAATACTCGAAGTAATTTCATCAAAAATGACTATTAGACTATATCGAGAGAAATCTTCACTATTAAGAGAAAATTTTGGAATTTTTTTTGATTCCCATTCTATATTGTTTGAAAACTCTTTAAACTCATGCGAATTTGTTGAAGGATGTTTTATAAAAACGGCACCACTAAAACATAGATAAAATAAAAAAATGATAAGAAATATTCGATTTTTAATTTTTATTTTAGACACCAATACATATAAGAATTCAATTATTATATCTCTAATTTTTTTTTATTTGATGTTTAATCTAGTTCTACTTATTTTTTCTGATATATTACTCCAAAACAATATTTATTATTTAAAATGGTTAAATTGATTCCAAAACTTATTATTTATAATGATCTTATTTTTTATTATAAGATATATAAATGCTTAGATATATTAAATAGAGAGAGTTGCAGAATAAAATAAGATTATAGTAAAGCTTAAGGAGTCAAGAAACTTATGAGTGAGAATAAAAACGATTATGACCAACATGAACTGGAAAAAATTCGCATGAGAAAGATAAAAGCAATGATGGAAGCAAAAAAACGAAAAGAAACGGCTCAAGAAAGAGTTGTTTCTATTTATGAA
>LAZR01002459.1_pt1 | contig 10762 bp, 19 predicted proteins | sample 329461 | NCBI WGS metagenome assembly LAZR01 (sample SAMN03002196, study PRJNA259156) | marine sediment metagenome | biome: sea floor; feature: Hydrothermal impacted sediments; material: marine sediment; isolation source: Loki non-amplified sample from Loki's castle hydrothermal vent sediment ...
CTTAGCGCCTCGGACTATCGACCAAATCGTTCTTTGAGTTTAATATATCGTCCAAAAAAAGTGGCCCCCAGGTTGTATGATAACCTGAAGGCCAGGGACATTCGTAAACGAGGTACGAAATGCCCAGTAATCACAAAGTCTATCAGAAAAAGACAGCAGACAAAGAAAAAACCGCTTTGTTGAAGTTTTTTTTCTGTCCTCTTTGTGCCATCTCACTGTTCATTTCACGACTCAAATCCTCTTTTCGGACTAACGACAAAGTCGTACTCGGCACGGATGCCCTAATTTTCAAAGCGGGTGTGTTTCAGGCACGCCCGTTTTTTTCGTTCATATCGCTGCTGAGGATAGAGCAACCCAGGGGTGGGACTCGAGCGCAGCAGCGAGGCTCAAGGCAGGGCAGGGGGCTGGCTCCTTACATTACGGCCCTCTGCTTTGTTCTCCTGCTCTTTTTAACTGGCTGTCAAGCCATACCACAGAAAAAACCATTGACGGACATTGAAAAAAAGCGGCTTCGTCAAGACATTCTTTTTGATTTTTTCAATGCCTGGCGATTGAAACAAGATGAGCAGGAATTTTTGAATCGAGAAAGGAATCCAGATGGCACGGAAAACATATCGAACAAAAAGAGCGGCCCTGGCAGCAGCACACGGCAAGGAAGTATATCGAATCAAGGGGCCGCCGTCCGGCTGGCGAATCAGCCGAGGGGCAAAGGTGAGGGGAAAGCGGGGACGTGCGTTGAAGCGGAACAAGGCGAAGCGACTCAAGAAATCGAAAAAACGGGTGCGCAGATCCAAAAAGGTCAAAAAGGTCAAGTGGGTTAAGATAAAGCTCGGCAATCCGAATCCGAGAGTGTGCGGCTTTGGCTAAAAGAAAAAAAAGAATCAAGGGGAATCTCGGCAAAGTTTACCGCTTGAAAAAGTGGGCTGTTCGATTTGCCAAAGGCCGTCCGGTTCGCAAAGTGCGGGGCGGTTATAAGATTTACCGCAAGCCGAAACGCCGGTCGAAATAGCGTTACTCCCTGGTCTTCGAAGGAGCTGGATATCGCCGGCCGCGGCCGGCGGCCGGCGGCCTGCAGGATAACGCAGAAAAGAGAGGTAATGCGATTGTTTATTTACAAGTCAACCTGGTATTGCCGTTGGGACGGAAAGCAATACAGGCCATTAAAAGAGACGGACAGGGACGGATTTTGTTGTCCGGCTTGTAAGCAGGCACACCATCGAGCCTACAAAAAATATATTGAGTGTGCGTTACGGCAAAAAAGCGATCTAAAAATGGTCCAGCCAGGGGCCAGAATCAAGAGTAACGCTAAGAAGCGTAAAAAGAAAGTTAGTTGAATGGCAAAGGTGTTACACAATTTTAAGTCTTGGGAATCAGCTTTCGGTTGGTGCCGTGAAAAGAATCATCCGGTTACTGTGCTTGTTCTGGGCAAGAAAGTAAAGTTGTTTCCGAGCGGCCAAATCAAATATATGCCAAAGAAAAAACGCCGGAAAGCCCGCCTGCCTTAGCCACCAAAGCGATAAACCCATTAAAGGAAACGTGCGATGTCAAGAGAGAAAACAACAGCACAAAAGCGTAATGCTTATGATATTCGTCTTTACGTTAGCCAGGCGATTTTCAGACAGCTTATAGTATCGCAGGGTGATGAGATTTTGAAGGGAACCGTTGTCGGTCAGTTTGACCGACCATTGCTGAGTTGTTTATCAGGGATAGCGACAAAAGCGATTATGAATGAGCCACGATTGGACGTGGTTCTAAAGAAAAAAGGTTAATCGTTAATTGAAAGGAATGTCACGATGTCGAATTTTAACCAGGTAATATTGATGGGGAATCTTACGAGGGACCCGAATCTATCGTACACGCCTGGCCAGACGGCTGTTGTGGAGTTTGGCCTGGCTGTCAATCGCAAGTGGACAAAGACGGATGGTTCTAAAGGTGAGGAAGTTCTGTTTATTGAGTGCCAGTGTTATGGCAAGCGGGCAGAGGTTATCAGTAAGTACTTCGAGAAAGGCAACCCGATTTTTGTCCAGGGCAGGCTCAAGCTCGAACAGTGGAGCGGCGATGATGGAAAACAGCACAGCCGGATTCGGATTGTAGTGGAGAATTTTGAGTTCATCGGCAGTAAGAAGGGCGGCGATGTCGCTGAGCCAGGGCCGGACGAATCCTCGAGCGCTGCAGGGTAACGCTATAATGGCTTCAATCCTTGGGGAGTCGGCGCTTGTGTCCGGCTCTCCAGGGGATGTTTGCGAGAAAGGAGTCAAGCAAATGCTTGTAAAAAAGGAGTCAAAAACTGTGAATCCTGGTACTGTAATACCAGGGTGTCATTCCCAGGGGTGTAATTCAACAGGTGTCCATTGGTTGCGTATCTCGTTTGATTTCAAGCAGTTAGAATCCGTTAAAGCGATGGTTTGTAGTTTTTTCGGCGATTGTGAAATGAGCTACATCGGAATTTTGAGTTACTCCGCACGATTCGTCTGGGCGTCTGGCGTATCGTTATGCTTTGACGAGGACCCTGAGTTGCGCCAGAAAGCTCATCGAGGACGTATAACCCTTGACATTCCAGGCTCGTGTTGTGATGAGCTTACCGCTCCTGATTTATTGCTCTTGACACAATATTGCCAGGAGCTTAGAGGTAAGGTTACTCGTATTGATGTTTACTTTGATGATTATGCTCGGCTTGTAAGTCTGGATGAATTGCGTAACACCGTTGATAAAAATGATTTCTCTGGGTTTCGCATAACCAGCAAAAATCAAACTCGTGACCGGACCAAAAAAAAGGACGGTGGAATGACTTATGATGCTGTGACTTTTGGCCGTCGAGGCTCGAAAGGTTCTGGTAAGTATCTTCGAGTGTACGATAAGAATCTCGAATCTAAAGGCGAAGAAAACTGCATCAGGTGGGAAGTGGAATTCACACAACATTATGCAGATGAAGTCTTTAAGATACTTGCGGGTGCGGACGGGAACCTTGATGTTTATGCTATTTGTTGCGGCTCGTTAGTTGCTGGCTGTATAAAATTCGTTCACCGTAACGGTGATAAAAATATTACCAGGCTTGAGCTTTATGATTGGTGGGAAAGTATCGAAAAATGCCTGGGTGTGCTGCATATTCGTATCGCAAAGAAAAAGAATTCTCTAACGGGGATGATGGAATGGACCGAGCGTCAAGTTTCTCCGACTCTATCTGTCATTGCTCAGGCTTTTAAGACGGAGCGTGACCTTTATGAATGGTTACAGGAAATACGTGATGTTGGCGAATCAAAATTGAGCGCTCATCAGCGTCAAGTTGCAGAGCAAAACGCCGGTTGTCTGGCCTTTAATCCTAAATGTAACCGTAGAAAAAACGAAACGGCTTATCTTAATGCGATGTGTACTCAGGTAATCTGATGTTACCTGCTCTCTAACGGACGAACTCAAGTGCCTGTTACCAATGGCACTTAAAATTTATTTTGCGTGCCTATTATTGTTTTGTTATCGCAGTTGAAGTCGTGAAAATACTAACTTTTTTGAAAGGTGAAACAATGAAATTTATATTTAACCCCGCACAGTTGTCACGTTGTCAGCGAAATAGTTTGATGGAGGTTCTCGGAGTTATTCAATACGATAATTCGGTCGAGCTTGTTGTGACGCCGGTTGAATTCCCATTGAAGTTGAAAGTCAAGCTCGATAATGCTGAAGAAATGCTGCTCGGCTGGGATGACGGAAAGCAAATCTACGCTGATTTGACTAAGTCGGAACCGATACCGGAATCGAAAAAGGACAAAGTTGATTTGCCTGGACCTGGACCTGAATCGATGACGGAAACGAAACAGGAAGCGGAGCTTGACCTTGCTCCGGTTGTTGAGCGTGCCGAGGCCCTTGCTCGTGCTCTTGTTAAACTATCTCTGCCGTTAAGTGTTGAGCAGCGTATAGATGTTTGGATTAAATTTTGTATGGTCTTAGCTAAGGAGCTTTGGAAATGAAATGTCCAAATTGCACACAGCCTTTTATCGAGGAACGTCCCCCGAAATTTCTTTGCTCGACTTGTGGCTGGCTTGAGAAAATCGACAAAGAATGGAAAAGTTGTGACGCTCCCGAATCCCCGCCCCCTGGGGAATCCCCGCCCCCCCAGGAATCCGCATCGGAGCCGGAACCAAAAACAACAGCGCAGATCCATTCGGTGCAAAATGTTCCACAGCCGGAACTGAATCCTGCAGCGCTCGAGCCGGACCCCGCTGCACACGAGCCGGACCCCGCTGCACACGAGCCAGGCCCCAATTGTAGTGTCAAAAAATATCTCGGCGGTTTACTTACAGTTACAGAGGTTGACGAATGAAAGGTTTAGACAAGCTGAAAAAACTTGGACGGCCCGCCCTGGTTGATATGGCCAAAAAGTTGGGCTGCAAAACTCATTCTGGTTTGAATAAAACTCAGTTGGCTTCGAGAATTTTGAAAAAACAAAAGCTGAGTGAGCTTGAAGAACCTGGTCCGTCAATACAGCCGGAGCTGGAGCTGGAGCCGGAATCCGAACGCAAGCCGGAATTTGAGAGCCTTGCCACAGAAGCCCCTGAAATCGAGCCAGAATTGCCCCAGGACGAAAAACAAGGTCCGGGCGGGTACAGGGAAGGGGCCGGACGTACTCCAGGGCTTACAGACGAAAAGGCCAGGGTTCAGAGAGTCTTAGGAAACGAGGTCCCCGACCCTACGATAAAATTTGCTTTCGAGTGTCTTTTTGACGGTTGGGAATCGGCTGTCGGTGTTAAGGGAATCGCATTATCAAAAGACGAAGTGACTCTCATCGCCGTCCCGACAACGAACCTGAAAGAGTATTATTTCCCTGGCCTTAATATCAGTCCGGCTTTGGAATTGTGGATAGGCCTGGCTATCGGTGTCAAGGCTATTGTTCAGAGCCGGATTGCTTTGATTCGGGAAACGAGAAAAGCCGAGCCGGTGACGGAATCAGTTGAACCTGGAGACGAACAAAAAACCTGATGGACAAAGAAGCGATAATCCGTCTTGTGTTTGGTATTCGTGGTTGTGGAAAAACCGTCAAGGTCCGGAACCTTATTAAAGATGTTCGCCGACTAATCGTTATTGACACAACCGGAGAAGATTATATTGATGGAGTCTCGTTTCATTCGTTGGCCGAACTGAAAAAGTTTTGGCTGAAAGTTTACTCCGGTGACTTTCGGCTCATATACAAACCGCCTGGGAACGAATACGAAATCAGAGAAGATGTCGGGGAAATCTGTAAACTCTGCGAAGCCTGCCAGAATTTGACTCTTGTTATCGAAGAGCTCAATTTAATCTTTGACGATAATAGACCGCCGACCGAATTTAACCGGATGCTTTTGGCCGGTCGAAAAGCCGGAATAGATTTGATAGGAGTTGCTCAGCGTCCGTTCGGTTTTGGCCGAAAGTTTACGAGCCAGGCAAAGGAATTTTACGTCTTTTATAGTAGGGAGCCAGGTGACGTTCGGTTCTTTAAGCAAAGCCTGGGGAATGAAGCGGCCCTTGCGATTTGCACGCTTGAACAATACCAGTATGTTAAATGGGTTTATGCGGATGGAGTCCGGAATTACGAAATTTGCAAGGACGAATACCTGTAAAAATTGCGGAAAGCCCGTAAGCGATAGAGCGGAAACGTGCTCAAATGCTTGTAGGCAAAAGGTTTATCGTACCGAAAAGACCCTCAAAAAAATTTCGCAAAGTGTAACACAAGCCTATTGATTATATCTGTAACGAATCCTTATTCTGGTTCAAGAACGAACAACAACAATTTTGCAGAAAGGATTTTTGTTATGGGTAAGCCACTAATCAACATCAATGTCCCCAAAGTTGGTCGGATACAGACTCAGGACGTTCTCCGTTTTTCGTTTCTGGCTTTTGGCGTTCTGGCTATCTGGAATTATTCCGACCGGCTGCCAGTTGTGGGACCGACTTTGGGTAAAGCCAAAGCGTTTGTCCGAAAAGCTGTTGGAGCGGGGACCGTCACTCCTTGATTTGCTTGCTTGATTTTTTTGCTCTAACGTGAAACTCGAAACTTTTTCTTGAGGTACACAATGAAAACATATGTAGTGAAAGAAGCCGACCTTGCGGGCGTTGCTACGGATGCGCTCTGCACGATGTCAATCGGCAGTAAGTTTAATCATCACGGCTTGCTGTTAGACTTCACGAAAGCTGGTGTTATGTCAACCGAAGCGGAAATCATCGCCGAGATTACCACAATCTCATTGGCCATTAAAATCAAGGGCGGTCCGAGTATTCGTTTGCTCAAGGACATTCCGACCCACGTTCTTTTCGATATTCTCAATAAGTATCGAGAGACATCGAAAAGCTCCTACACTTACGCCGGTTGTCTTTACCTTCCTTTCACACGTCCGGACCTGGGGACCCTGGTGGACCCCAACGCACTTGTAATCGGAATGTTGAACATCGAGAGTTACCAGTTGCAAGTCCAGTGCGGGACACTCACAACGATTGACAAGATTGGCGTATTGCCGGAAATCGACAAGGGACCGGCCCGCCCGCTTGGTGAGCATATTCGTTTTGAGCGGTGGGAACGGACACACTCTGCAATCGGTATTGATACCGTCACGGAGTTGCCTTTTGGCGAACCGAAGACTGCGATGCTTGGCTATCACATCCACGATGCCGTTACTGGTGTGGTGAGAGATGTCGAGGTTCGGTTTGATGGCCAGATAATTCACGACCCGCTAAGCGTTGCTCAGAACAATTTGCTTTTACATCGAGCAGGCAGGACCCCGATTGCTAATTATTTCCACGTTGATTTCAATCGTAAAGGGAGTGCCTTGCCGGTCGGAGTTGCTAAGAGCTTCCGTCAAAAAATCTACTGGGGTACAGCGCCTGCTGGTTATGATATTTATACCGAAATGGTTTATCAACTGGGTGATAAGAATTACGTCTAATCGGCCTGGTTCTTGAGCTTGTGTTTGACCTTTTCTTGTGAGGTATAAATAATGCCAGAAGTGATTGATTATGACAAGCGTAGTATTTGGCGGAATATTTTTGACCCTGGGGCCTGGGGGAATCTTTTGAGCGGAGTCGGTGACATTGCCGGTGAAGCTGCGACAACCTGGGAGCAACTTGAGAGATTCAAAACTGTTCCACCAGAACCGCCGCCGCCCCCACGTTATGACCCGAATCTTTCTGTGCGTGATTTTGCTTTTACCCCTAACGTCAACCTGATTCTTATCGGATTCGGTTTACTTGTTGTTGCCTGGATGTTAAAAAAATGAGCGATATTGTAGGAATAGACCCTGGTGGGGAAATGTCGGGCGTTGCGTTTGAACCGACCGAAGAAATGCCAGGCGGCCTGGGCAGTCTGCTCGGTAATGTTGGCAGTATTTTCGGTCCGGCTGGTATGGCTGGAATGATGGGAGCGGGCGGGATGCCGCCGATTGATTTGAGCAGCAGGGCCGAAAGCAGAGCCATATCGGGCGGCACGTTGACATCGGGACCCGTTACGTTCGGCCAGTCCTACGATACGCTTATAATCGGAGCGGTTGTTGTTTTGGGCTTGCTTATAGTATTTGGGAGAAAAAAGTAAATGGGACTTTTTGGTGGCAGCAGTTCGAAATCATATTCAACCACGATAATGGAGGACCATCGTGTAATCGCAGAGGAAGCCGAGATAATGGCCGGTGCGGGTTCTGCGGTAACAATATCATATCCGGAATCGGTGGCCGTTGCTCCGCAGGCTGTTGTTGGTGACATTGTAATTCAGCCTTATAGTCCAGGAGTTCAGCAAACGATTTCTGAGCTTATCGAAACAGTTCAGCTTGTATCGAGAGAAACGATTCCGGTTCTTGTTAGCACGTTTGGCGATGCGATTTCTCTAACGTCTGAGGCGGGAATGAGAGCAACGGATATATTAGGTGAAAAGTTGCAACAAACACAGTTGGGCCAGGCTGCGATTTTGCCAGGAATAGCGAAATATCTTTTGATAGCGGTTGGTGCGATTCTTATCGCTGGAAAGGTTTGGAAATGAGTGTCAAATTTGTACTTAGAGAATTGACCCTGGCAGCCGGTGAAAGAAAACGGGTGGATGAGGTTGCCTCTTTTTTTATGCTCATCAGTAATACGGGGACTTTGAGAATCAAAATTGCGATTGATGATGACCCGTTGTCGGATATTCCTACTGGCTATGAATATCGGGAGCTAAAAGAGGACTTTTTTTACAAGCATATAGATTTTAAGAATCCCAACGTTGGCTCCATTACCATCGAGTACATTATGTCGAGCGGTATTGTCAGAAGTTCTCCGACAATAATTGCTCTCGATGAAATTTTGGCTGAATTACGGGGCGAAGCAGTAGCAGGAACGGACGATACTGAAAAAACAATCGGCGTTGCACAAAGCACGGTCCTTGCTGTCAACACGTCACGCAAGGCGTTTAATCTCCAGGCGAAATCAACCAACAGCGGCAAAATCTATCTTGGTTTTACAAACGCCGTCACGTTAACAAAATGGTTTGCCGAATTGCAGGCAGGCCAGGCTTGTATGCTGGACGATTATCGTGGGCCGGTCTTTGCGATTGCCGATGCCGCCGACCAAAAGCTCGGCTGGGGGGAATGGTAATGAAGGGTATCAGTAGTCCCCCATCTTCTGCAGGTTGCGAGTTACGAAACGATACTGTTTTAGACACCAATTTAAGTGTTGCCAATACTTTCCTGGACCTCGATTTGTCTGCTTATGTTGGCGCACGGTCGGTGCTTTGTTATCTTGAAGTCGAAACCCAAATAATAGCCAAATTTGCTGGGAGAACAAAAGGTGTGGGAGCATATGCCCCAGCAACGCTTATGGCGAGCGCACACGTAAGCTGCTTGCAGCTTGGCGAATTGCATATAGGGATGTTAATAGTTTTTACCGATAGCGATGGAATTATTGAGATATGTTCAGACGATGGCGACGAAGTTTTTACTGTAATATTGCGTGCAATTGTGCGTTGATGGTCAATGTAAGTTAGCGTTACTGTGCGGACCAGGTAAACAGAATGGACCATTTAAAAAACCTTATTATTGGGCTGCAATCGACCACCGGCGAAAATTCGAAGTTTGGATCGGCGCAGCAGCTCAGCTCGTATGAGTAACGCTGAATCGGGTATAAAAAATGTTAAGAACCGAAATTGACAAAGACGAACCGTTGTTTCCAGGCGATGAAATCGAAATGCACTTCAAGGCTTTCGGGCCAGCCTGGGTTTATCTGCGGGCCTCTGAGTTGGCTATACTCAAATGGCAGTTAAGCGAAAAACATCCGGATTACAGATTGATGGCCTGGCAGGATGTGGGGGACGAACTCATTTTAACTTTTCGTATTCTCGAACCTGCTGTATCTGAACCGCAAGTTTATCAAGCGGGTATTATTACAACGGCTGCGGTGATAGGTGCTGTTGTAATCGGGGCCGGTTTGTTTGCCTGGCTCAGCCTGGACAAAATTTACAAGATTACGGATTCACCGGCTGGTAAACTTGCGCTAGCAGGAACCGGCTCACTTGGCGTTGCGGCTTTGGTTGTTGCGGTGCTTTTATTGTTGAGACATTACTCAGAATGAAAAACGATGTCCCCAGGTATCGACCGGCTTGAGTTCGTCCCTTAGAACGAATCCTGCGGAACCGAATTTGACCGAAAATCAGAAAAGAGGGCAAAATGCAAAAAATCTGGAAGTGGCTGAATCACAACCGACACGTTGTAATCTTTCCCGTTGTCGGGCTTATGCTCTGGGCTTATGCTTTGGGCTGCACACCTTTAACGATGAGTCCCCTGGACCCTGGCCGGATGGTCAACGTGACTCAGCTTGATTTGGATTTTAAGACCTGGCAATCACAGCAGGAAATTATGGCTGCGAGATTCGAGGCTGCTGGGCTTGACCTTGAGCAGCAAAAAGAAAACAACGAAAAACTCAAAACGACACTACTTGGGCTTGCGACCGGCGGTGTGCCGGATGTCCCTGGTTTGTTGAAGTTGTTAATCGGCGGCGGGGGCCTGGGTGCGATTGTTGACAATATTCGCAAGGGCGGTGTTATCGGTGGACTCAAACGAAAAAGAGAATCAGCTTAAAGAGCTGGTCGGTTCGGTCGGCTATCGGTTGCTCAAATATCACCTGCGAAACGTTATGCTCCGAATCGACACCGAAAGAAAAATCGTTATCATAACCAGGGACGGGAAAACACACGAAATCGGATTTGACGAAATCGAGCGGGTTGTCAATGAATAAGTTTAACGTTCACGATATACTCAGGGCGGTCCTCATAGTGTTAGTGAGCCTGCTTGCGTTTTTTGCCAGGGGGATACACAATCAGCAGGCCGATATTTCGATACGTTTGCGGATTGTAGAGAAGAATCAAGTCAAAATTATGACTGTCCTGGGAATCGAGCCTTATTCGTTAGACCCGTAAAACCGACCGTTTTTGTCCAGCCTTACGCAGTAAAATCAAAGCTGCCGACATTCAAAAGAATCAAACCGCACGAACAATCCCTGTTTTTTGCTTGCAAAATTGGTGGTTTTTGTTTTAATGTTTTTGGACGTTAGTCCGAAAAAGGGATGGCGCCTTGTTATGTGGACTTTCGGCGATTCTATGCAGCTAAATGACGTTATCGCAAGGGCTTGTTTGCTTTTAGTCCGATAGTCGAATGAAACATAACAACCATTATTGTAAGCCTTTATAATAAAGCGACTTACAGCAATTCCTTAGCGCCTCGGACTATCGACCAAATCGTTCTTTGAGTTTAATATATCGTCCAAAAAAAGTGGCCCCCAGGTTGTA
>LAZR01002460.1_pt1 | contig 10755 bp, 10 predicted proteins | sample 329461 | NCBI WGS metagenome assembly LAZR01 (sample SAMN03002196, study PRJNA259156) | marine sediment metagenome | biome: sea floor; feature: Hydrothermal impacted sediments; material: marine sediment; isolation source: Loki non-amplified sample from Loki's castle hydrothermal vent sediment ...
AATACAGGAAAACCATGATAATTGTTTTCTGCGGCACGATCAATATCTTTTAATACGTCTTTTAAATCACGTATTGCATAATCTTGAGTAGCCCCATACATTCCCTTATATGTTCCACAAAATTTACATTGATTCCATGAACAGCCTCCTGTGACAGCTATTAAAACAGAATATGCCTCAACAGGTGGTCTTATTATTATATGTTCCGCAGGATATTTATCCAACATATTAATAAATCAATCGAATTTTTGAGATTATTTTTTTATTTTAATATCTAGTTAAATTAAATTAATTAGGTTTTTAGATATTATTGTTATATTTGATAGAAAATCTAATTTACAGCTATACCAACAATATTAAATACTTAATTATTGTTCAAGCAAATTATTTAAGGTTCTCACTATTTTCCCATATAAATTAAGGGAAGAAAATCTTTAGAATCTTTCAATTAACAATAGGTATAGAAACTCATGAGCTATGATAGAAAAGATATAGTTTTCAGTTTTAAAACAGTAATTTGTGGCGCGAGTTCCGTTGGAAAAACAAGTCTTTTCAATCGATATTGTTTCAATTCATTTAATGTTGACTTATCACCTACGATTGGTTTAAATTTTCATTCAGTTTATCTAAATATTAATTTAAAGAAAGAATTAAAGGAAATAAAGGAAAAATTTATTGTTAATTCGATTTTTGATTTTGGAGGTCAAGAGAGATTTAAACCACTAATACCAAAATTCATGGATGGCGCGAGTGGAGCATTGTTAGTGTTTGATTCAGTTAGCCATTTATCATTTGACCAATTAGATTTTTGGCATGATCAATTAACTGAAAATGCTGTAAATTCAGAAATTCCAATTATTCTAGTAGGTAGTAAAAGTGATTTAATTGATAGTACCCCTGAGTCAGAAATAATTAGTGATGAGAAAATACAGAAATTTATTGAAAGAAAAAAACTGAATGGGTTTTACAGAACCTCAGCTTTAGAAAATATGAATGTACTTGAGGTCTTTAAAGAATTAAACAATTTAATGCTAAAATTACAAGAAATTCCCTATGTTGTGACTTGATTTGCTAAAACCATAATTTAGTATTCTCTACCATATATGAAGTCAGAGAACTCGTTAAAAAATACCTTTATTTTTTTATTTAAGTCGGGATAAATATCTTTTATTGTATTTTTTGATTGTTCAACTAAATTTTTAGCTAAATGTTCAGCTATCTTTAAAGCATTAGTTTCGGTAAATATCTCTAGGACTTCTGCTATATCGTTTTTAGTGAGTTCAGTTTTATGATATATCTCATTCAAAATTTTTGATTGAGTTTCGTCAGTATTTTGTACTGCAAGAATATACACTATTTTTTTCTTCTTTGTTTTAATATCAGCTTCTAAATCAAGAATATCATCTCGAATCGCATGAGCTTGACCAATACTTAACATCGCTTCGCTTAAAGGCTTAATCTGATAATGTAGATTTCCTTTTGCTAAGATTGCTCCGATTTTTGTTGATTCTTCAAACAATCTCGCCCGTTGGCTTTCAGCAATACTTAAGTATTGTTCTAACGTCATTGTTATGTTATTATAGTTCATATATTCTTCTACTAATTGACCTTTTATTAAATAGTTCATTGCTTTTGTATACTCATTAATTGCTAATAGTTTTAAATTATCTGGAAATTTCGAGGATTTCAATATATCTAAACCTAAAATGTACCCTTGAGAACCTCCTAAAATTGACATATCTCGTCCATACAATTTTATATAATCATCCTTATTAGGTTGATCTCTACCTTTTAAAACTAGATTTAATTCATTTTCTAACTGTTTATGAAAAGTGGGCTTACCTCTTCTCTCTGAATCATCATCTAGAAGATCGTCATGAATCAAGTGTCCGCTATGTAATAATTCAACTGCTAATGATACTTCACGTATTTGTTCTATTTGGTCTTCGAGATACATAGGATTGACAATACCCATAAAAGAAGCATTTAATAATATAGGATGTATTCTTTTTGCTTTTTTATTTAATATAAATTCTTCAAGTTGATTTATAAAATCTTTAAGTAGAAGATCTGTTTCTTTTTTCAGTAGAGTCGAAAAATATTTGGTTAACTCCTCATCAATTATCTTCTTTTCAACCTTAAAGAATTGTTCAATCATATTTAATATCAAAAACTTATATCTTAAATTTATATCTTAATATAATAAATACTAAATAAAAGGAGAATTTAAAAAATTTAATTAAATTAATTTCCAGTTTTATAATTTTTAAAAGAAGGGGTGTTTATATTGTGAAAATTGCAGTAATATCCGATACACATGATCATAAAACTAATATTTTAAGAGCTGTAAATGTAATAAATGAGAGGAAAGTTGATGTATTAATTCATTGTGGAGATTATGTGTCCCCTTTTGTAACGAAATGGTTCGATAAATTGCATGATTCAATTAAAAAGAATTTTTATGGAGTTTTTGGTAATAATGATGGAGAACACGTTGGCTTAAAAGTAAATCTCAAAGGTGTCTGTGATATTATTGGTATGGAAATGAATACGGAAATATTTGGCAAAAAAATATTTACGGCTCATATGCCCAGTCTAAAGACAGTAGAAGCCCTAGCAAAATCTGGTGAATATGATATTATACTTTTTGGACATACCCATAATATCTTTAAAAAAAAGTATGAAAATGAAGTACTAGCATTGAATCCAGGAGAAGTATGTGGCTATTTAACTAATAAGTCTACTTTTGCCATCATTGATACCGAGAGAATGGAAGCAGAAATCATAGAACTATAGTCAAAACAGGTAATAAATAAGATTAATAACTAAAATTCTGACTGGGAAGAAGATCACCAAGTTATCAATAGAGGATAAGGAGATCTGGACCTGTATCTTCTCTGATCACGATTTTAAAGATCATAGAGGGGAATCAGTCAATGAGTTTGGTATCAGGGTGACTGGGGCCCTGATGAAGATCAACCGCTACATGTGGGATTACTACCAAGAAGAATCACTGGTTTACACCAATATGGGAGTGATCAAGGCAATCTTCAAGGGTTATATAAATTAAGGAAGTGAATTTTTTTTCATCAATGACTTCAAAGATATTGCACCAGAGCACGTTGATATATACGTAAGAATAGTTTATTACCTATATCAAAAACACAGTTAATAAGAAATATTTAAAGGTATTAATTCTTTGATCATTTATATGAACCAAAGAGTTAAAATTTTATTGTTGGGATTGATGATATGGGTAATAAAATTCATGGTAGGCGGCTTCATTTTTGCAACCGCGGGGGAAGAAGTTTTACTCAACACTTATGGGTTATTGTGGTTCAATGGTATCGAGGCATTTTTCGTGGTGATTGGTTTAGCCTTGGCGTTATTTTTAGTTTATAGAGATAAAGGACAAAACTACAAACGTACGGCTTGGGAAGCTGGAATAGCATGGTATGTAATTTTATTGATGATGGACTTGATTCTTTTAGTCGGACTTCTTGGCTTGGAATTAGCGTTGTGGTTCCCATTGATTTTATCAGATTTCAAGGTTGTAGTAATCCCTATCGTTGTTGGTTATCTTTTAGCCGGGCTTAAAATCAAAGTTTAGTTTAATTATTTTAAAAGATTTAAACCCTTTTCTCTGGCTTTATCAACGCGTTATTTTGTAAGAACTCCATTTTCTACTCCATATATTTGAAATATTAAGTCATCTCTAATTAATACTTTCCATGAATAACTATAAATAGGATCAGGGACATCACATTATTGATATCAAAAAATTGGAAGCAGAAATAATTGAAATATGATGTTTTACCGATTTTCTTCAATATTAGTATTGTTTATTTATTAATTACAAGCTGATTTTTCATGTCAAATTTAGCTCCTAATAAAATTTATGAGGGTTTTAAGCACAAGAAATTAAATGGAAATAGAGCCTCAGAAATGCTGATGTCATTAATTGAGAATGCCTCTGATAATGACTTTAGAACTCAGTTACAGTCTCTAAAATTCATAGGTTTAGTCGCTGATAGGGATAAGGATGTATTTAACTTTCTTGAAAATTTATTAATTTCACACTCAAATGACCAAATAAGAGGAAATGCTGCAAGTGTAATCATCAGAAATTTCCCAAATAAAGCAAAAAAACCTCTAATTTGGGCATTAAAGCATGAAAGATCGAACCTATGCTTAATTTTGATGATTAATTCATTAGAAAAGACTTCAGTTCCAGATTTGAAATCATTATTAAAATTAATACCTTATGTGAATATTGAAGGGCATATATTTTTTCAATCTGGATACCTGCTCATTTTGAATGGCAGAAACATTGATGATATGATAAAAATAGAAAATATTGAGAATCTGACGAAATTAAGGAAACTATATCTAAACTTTAACCGCATAAGAGAGATTACTGGTTTAGATAATTTGTCTGATTTAAGATCTTTGTATCTACAAGGCAATAGAATTAGTAATATAAGCGGATTAAAGAATTTAAAGAATTTAGAATATATTTATTTAAATAATAATGAAATATCAGAAATAGCAGGAATTAATTATAATACTAATCTAAAGATGATTCAGCTTTTTGATAATAAAATATCAAAAATAAAAGGGTTAAAAAAAACACGATACTTAGAGGTTTTAAATCTACGAAATAATGACATATATGAAATTAGCGGCTTAACCTCCTTAGAAAACTTGAAAAGATTAGATCTTAGTAATAATCAAATTAATGAAATTAAGGGTTTAGAAAATCTCACTAAATTAGAATTTTTAGATCTTAGTTACAATAAAATTAATGAAATTAAGGGACTAGAAAAACTTAAAAAATTAAGATTTTTAGATTTAAGGCATAATAAAATAACTGAAATAAAGGGATTAGAGAAATTAAAGAAACTTCAGCATTTATATTTTGGGTTCAATAGAATTAGACAAGGCTTTAATACAGATAGTTTAAACCACATTAAAATACTTGATTTAAAAAATACAACAAATATTAATGTCCCATATTCTTTTGGAGAAGTTTATAAACATGAAGAATTAGACGAGTTTTTGTTAAAAGAAAATTTTTCGAGTTTCAAAGATATTATTTTTACTCCAAATTTATTCAAATCAATTTCATTTCTAAAAGAATTGAAATTAAGTAATAATCCCTTAGAATATTTTACAAATTCTTCTTGGATAATTATATGGAAAAATAATGAATCTGAACTTTTTCAACTGAGTAAACTTGGGAAAATAACTTGGCTTCAGAAAAGTAAATCTCGTAATAATAGAGATAAAACTTAAATTGATTTCAAATTTAGAAAATATTTATTGATGATTATACTAGACTTTAATTATTATGACATTACCTTTAGAAGGAATTGTTGTATTAGATCTTTCACGAATGTTACCCGGACCTTATTGTTCAATGATTCTCTCTGATTTAGGAGCAGAAGTTATCCGTATAGAAGATCCTAATTACCCTTATGCAAACCCACCCCCTTTCTATCAAAAAGGAACATATCGAGAAAGTGCTTTTAATGCAATCTTAATGAGGAATAAAAAGTCAATTACTCTTAACTTGAAGAAGGAAAAAGCAAGAGATGTATTTTATGATTTAGTTCGAAAATCAGATGTAGTTCTTGACACATTTCGACCAAAAGTTACTGCCAGACTAAAAATAGATTATCATACTCTTGATTCCATAAATCCATCAATAATTTGTTGTTCTCTAACCGGATATGGTCAATATGGTCCATATGAGCAAATAGCTGGACATGATCTTAATTATATTGGAATAAGCGGAATTTTAGATTTGAATAGAGAACGAGAAGTCAGAAGTAAGGAACATCAGGATAGAAAACCTATAAACCCCGGAATTCAAGCAGCAGATATAGGAGGAGGATTAGTGGCAGTTATAGGAATACTCGGCGCGATTATTGAAAGAGAAAAAAATGTTGGAAAGAAAGGGCAGTACATAGATATTTCTATGACGGATTCAGTATTTTCCTTCATGCCACTAGTTGCAGCGTACCATTTTTCCAAAGATTCTCGAACAGAAAATCCTCTACACGGATATTTTCCCTTTTATTCTGTATACAGAACTAAAGATGATAAGTATTTATCAGTAGGAATCGTTGAAGTTAAATTTTGGCGAGAATTATGCCGAGGACTTGATCGTGATGATTTAATGTTAAAGCAATGGGCACAAGGTGAACAAAGAGAAGAATTGTTTGTAGAACTTCAAAAAGAATTTTTAAAGAAAACTCAAAGCGAATGGATGGGAATTTTTAAAAATTTAGATGCATGTGTTATGCCAGTAAATACATTTGCTGAAGCTTGTAATGATCCCCAAATTAAAGCTCGTAATATGATTGTTGAAATTGATCATCCCAAACTTGGAAAAATTCAGAATATAGCATCACCTATTAAATATTCCAGAACACCTTTAAAAATAAGAGGACTCGCCCCAAAAAGAGGACAAGATACAAAAGCAATCCTAAATAGTATGGGTTATTCCTTTGAAGATACATGAGATTTTTAAAAAAATATTTTTTGAAAAACAACTTAAGTATTTATTTCTTAACAATAAAGGGTGCCTTTAAATTCTTAATTTATACTAAATTATCAGTAAAATCAAAAACAACTTTTATTGCATGTGAAGTAGATTTAGTAGTTAAGGTATCAAAGGCTTTTTTATATTTTTCTAATGGATATTTATGAGTTATTAAAATTGAGGTATCAATTCTTTTTTCAGAAAGGAATTTAAGAAAAAATACAAATGCATGAGCTCTTTTATTTTCAAATTCTTCTATGGAAAACGCATTTGAACCAATAATTTCTAGTTCTTTAAAGTAATGCGGTGTGTTTTCAAACCTTTTAGGAGTACTCACCCCAAGAAATACTAATCTTCCTTGTGTTGTTAACAACCTTATTCCAAATTCTAAAGTACCCGAAGAAGCTATAGTGTCAATTATTCCATCTACTCCATCTAAGGTCCACTGTAACCCTTTGTCTGGTGTGTAAAGTTCAGCTTCCATATATTTAGCGATTTCTTTTACTAATTGTTCACCAGTAGCCAAAAATACATGATCAGCTCCTAATCGTAATGCAATTTTATTTTGAAATTCATATCGACCGACAGCTATTACATGTTTTACTTTAAAAATTTGTTTTAAGCACATTACCGTCAATAATCCTATGACGCCTATTCCAAAAACTAATATAGTAGAGTTAATATTTGGCTCCAAAATAAGAATAGAGTGGAATGCAACTGAGAAAGGATCTGCTAAAACAGCTTGTTCATTAGATACCTCTGGAGGAATTATAAAACATTGAGTTTTATGGACAGCTATATAATGGGCAAAACCACCAAAACCTTTAGTTACACCTAAATGCATACCTACTGGTAAATCCCCTTGTTTAAAATTATGACAGTGTTTATAATCTCCTTGTTGACATCTAGAACATTTGGGTATAATTCCACGGGCTTCACAGGGAAACCACGGGCTGATCACGACTCTATCACCAATTTTGAAGTTTCTAACTTTTATCCCAACTTGGTGAACTATTCCGATAGGTTCATGACCCATAATATGTGGAAAACTAATGAATGATTGTAGGGGATTATCACGTGCTCCATTCAAAGTAAGTTCTTTCATATCACTTCCGCATATTCCTGAGTATATGGTCTTTATAATCACCCAATCGTCATCTACAAGCGAGGGTATAGGAACATTCTTAAGGCTAACAGGTCCTCCTTTCTTCCAATACCCAGAAGTTTTTCTTTTCCCCCTAAAATAACTTTTTATAAGTTTTCCTATTTTCAACTCAAAGGTAAGTGCCGTCATTTTATTAGTTGAATCTCTTTTGCTCATAATAAACTCCCTTCCTATCTATCATTAAATGAAAAAGCGACTTTAATCGATTTATGCTTCTTCTGTGAACGAGCTGTAATAAAAGCTTTCTTATATTCACCTAATGTATATTTATGTGTTATCATTGGAGTTGGATCGAGACGTCCTTCTTGAAGAAAACGAAAATAATGAAAATAAGAATGTTCACGGTAACCCTCAAATTCTTCGATTGCAAAAGCATTACTACCAATTATTTTTATTTCTTTAAAATACCACGGAGTCCATTCATATCGCTTAGGAGAAGATACACCTGTGACAATTATCGTACTTGATGTTTCAAATTCACTCTTTAAATTTCTTTTTCGAGCCTTTACAATTCGAATTCCAATCTCTAGTGTTTCAGGGGAGGCAACAGTATCAAACAAAAAATCTACTCCTTCGATTAACCAGGGCTTCTTATTCTTTAGATAATAAAGATTACAGTTAACATAATCGGCTATTTTCTCTATTAGCTTATCTGTTGGTGAGGATTCTATCACAGTGTCAGCTCCGAATCTTATTGCCATTGCTGCTTGATGTCGAAAGCGAGCAATAGCTACTACTTGTACATCAGCAAAGATATTTTTTAAGATCAATATTGTTAGAAGTCCTAAATTTCCACATCCATAAACTGCACAAATAGAGCCTGATTTTATATTTACTTTTAAGATAGAATGTAACGCCACTGAGAATGGATCTGAAAGCATTCCTTGATCCCAAGTGATATCATCAGGAATTTGGATTGCCATGGATTCATGTGCAGGAAAATATTCAGCAAAACCGCCTGTGACATCGCTACTATTACCTGTGTGTATGCCAGGAGTAAGAATTCCCTTTTTAAAATTCCTACAAAGAGTATTTTTGCCTTCTTTGCAAGCTTTACATAGAGTTTTTATTTCTCGCGGTATACAACTGAGCCAAGGATTAAGCACTACCCGATCTCCAACATTGAGCTTGCATTTAGTTCCAATAGCTTCGATATTTCCAACTGCTTCATGTCCTAAGACTTGAGGCCAAGTTATCATTGCTGTCATCGGATTATCCCTATTGCCATCAAGAAAAATCTGTTTATGGTCGCTACCACAGATCCCACAATATTTTGTTTTTACTCTTACCCAATTATTTGTTTTGATTTTTGGTTTTAGGACATCTTTTAATTTTAAAGGTCCTAGCGTAGTTAGGTAACCTCTTAAACCAAATAAACCACAAATACGGGCAAATGCTAACCGTGATATTTTATAATCAAAAAATAAAGCTTTCAACGAAATCGCTCAATAATTCTTTCATTTTATAATAAAATTTGTCTCTTCAAATATATAATATGTTTTAATAAAATGTTTAAATTTAAAGAATAAATCAAAAATAATAGGGCTTACTATAAAAATTAGTTAACTGAAAAAGAGATATTATGGACGTAGATATAAAGATATATGAGGAAATAAAAAGCTCAGGTATAAACCTAATTCTCTCCTTACCATGCATAATGCTTAAAGGATTACTGCTTATAATTGAAGAAAGAAAGGATATTCAGCATATACCTATCACCCGAGAAGAAGAAGGTGTTGGGATTGCCGCTGGTGCATATTTAGGAGGGAAATTACCTGCGATTTTAATGCAAAACTCCGGTTTAGGCAACTCGATTAATGCTATAAAATCACTTTTGCATTTGTATAGAATTCCCGTTGTTTTTATTATGAGTCATAGAGGTGCAGAAGGAGAAAAAATTGCGGCTCAAATTCCTATGGGTCAACTGACACTTAATTTATTAGATCTGGTAGAAATACCCACATTTGTTATTGATTCAAGTGAGAAAATTAAAGAAATAACTTACGCAGTCAATGTTAGTAATCAATCAAATAAATCTGTTGGAATTGTTCTAGAAAAGAAATTATGGAGCGTATGAAAATGAAGAGATTTGATGTAATTAAAAAAATTGTTGAAACTTTAAAAGATGAAATTGTAGTTTGTAATCTCGGTGCACCATCTAGGGAACTTTATCATATTAAGGATAGGGATAAGAATTTTTATATGCTCGGATCGATGGGTCTTGCTTCATCTATCGCTTTTGGTTTAGCAATTTCAAAACCTAAAGAAAAAGTTTTATGTATTGATGGAGATGGTTCAATATTAATGAATCTTGGGAGTTTAGCTACAATAGCAAATAACGGACCAACAAATTTGTCCTTAATAGTTATAGATAATTCATCGTATGGTTCTACAGGAGACCAACAAACATATACGAGTAAAAATACAAATTTAGATATTATTGCTAAAGGGGCTGGATTTAGATCGATTACAGTAATTGATAAATTAAAAGATATTCGTCAAAAATTAACTAGTCTTAGTAAAGGATGTCATTTTATTCTAATAAAGGTCTCGCCTGGAAATGCAAAAGTAGAAAATATACATTTACACCCCGAGAAATTAAAGGAGAGATTTATTAAATCCCTTTCAATTAAACCATAATTAAAATTATTATCAGTTTTTTAAGGATTTAAAACATAATTTTAATTAAGTAATCTGCTATTATTTTTCTGTAGAAAATTCCAAATCCATGGACAATAAGGAAAAAGGAAAAAAAATGTCGAAAGAATTAAAAAAAAATGATGAAGAACCCGAAGACGATAAATCCGATGAAAAAACTGAGGATACTTTACAGTCTGATGATTTACCACAAGAAAGAATAGGTAAACCTGTCGTTGTTAAAGCGGATGCCTACAAAACAATTATTTTATACGCCAGTAGGTACGCAAATCAAGCAATCAAACCTGAGGAGTGGAAGGAGATTTACGGAGTTTTAATTGGTTCTACTACAGAAGAACTAGTAATAGTTGAACATGCCGAAGCACTCACATTTGGTCATGCTACG
>LAZR01002461.1_pt1 | contig 10752 bp, 10 predicted proteins | sample 329461 | NCBI WGS metagenome assembly LAZR01 (sample SAMN03002196, study PRJNA259156) | marine sediment metagenome | biome: sea floor; feature: Hydrothermal impacted sediments; material: marine sediment; isolation source: Loki non-amplified sample from Loki's castle hydrothermal vent sediment ...
AAACCCGCCCGCGCTTTCCTCCTTGTCGGATTTGTCGCCGCTGCAGCTCGCGCTGACAGCAGCCACAAACCTTAGACAAAGTTGCCTTTCATGGGCTCCATTTGAAAGTCCGCTTGTCGCAAGTGCTAAGTGAAAGGACGACTGCAGGACTTACGGTTGCGGCAGCAAGGGGTCGGAAGGATGGCCGGCCGATGGCTGCCACGCCGGAAAAGGTAGCGCGTGCCCGCCAGCTTATTGTGACCGGCCTCTCAATCCGAGAGGCCGCCGCACGTGTGAACGTTGGCAACGTCCGCGCTTCATGCCGGTCTGAGAGTGACCGACACCCCGCTCCTGAACTGATCTTGCATTTAATATCTGGCGTGGGTCATATTTCACGTGCAATCTGCACTTAGTTTATTGTGGGTCGGTCATGCCTTTTTACATCAGAGATTCCATCAGCCTCGGTCCGTTCCGGATTAACCTCTCCAAATCAGGCCTCGGGATCTCCACCGGCGTGAAAGGGTTTCGCGTTGGGACCGGTCCAAAAGGACATTACATACATGCCGGAATGAACGGCATCTACTATCGGAAATCCCTGGGGGGGCTCGGGAGGAAGCCTAAGTCGGCCCCGGAGAATGACACGTCGGACTACCGCTCTGAAATCGCCAAGATCGCTTCTGACGATAAGCTGCCGACATACATGACGGATGACGGGGTCCTGATGCGGCGCATCCTTTCGGCGGAGGCGGACGTTCTCGTGTCGGAAAGTCATTCGGAAGCCCTTAGGAGCCTGAACGAGGCGCGCGAGCGCCCGTCTTACACGCTCATACTTTGCGGCGTCGCTGCGGTCAGCCTCGTCTTGTCATTCGTGTCGCAAAACTCCGTCGCCATAGGAATTTTTATGGCGTTGCTCGTTGCCGCCTACGCGATCGGTAACATGCTCGACATCCCGCGGCGAAACGTCGTGTTCGCATACAATCTCGAGCCAGCGGCTGAGGAGAGGTATAAGGCGCTCGTCGGGGCGATCGACCGGATCGCCGGATCAAGCAAGGTTTGGTTTGTGAAGGCGAAGGGTGACATCACGAACCTTCATGCTTGGAAGAAGAACTCCGGCGCATCGGCCTTGGTGGACAGCAAGGAAACGTCCGTATCCTACGCGCTTCCGCCCGGGGTTGCGTCGAATGTGACGCCTCCCGTCATTATGATTGACGGGCAGAAATGCTACTTCTTCCCGGACTGCATCCTGATCGAGGAGAACAAGCGGTTTGGAGCGGTCCGTTACGAGACCATCCGCACCGCGGTCCGCGATCAACGCATGATCATGGACTCCGCCCCTTCGGACGCAACAGTCGTCGGCCAGACTTGGAAATACGTCAACAAGAAGGGCGGACCTGACCGCCGCTTCAAGGACAACCGCCAGCTGCCGATCTGCCTGTTCGAAGAGATCGGCATGGTGAGCGATGGCGGCTTCAAGGGGTTGGTTCAGGTCTCGAAGCACGGCATCAGCGGAGCCTACGGAAGCGCCCTGACAGAGCTCGGCCGCGTCACCAAAGAGTTGAAGGACGCTGTGCCTCTTCTGATTGAGCAAGAGACATGAAAGGTAAATGTCCGCAATCTAAACATGGCTTGCGGGTTTCGTTTTGCGCCTAATCGTGAACGCTGCCAGAACCATCGTTGCACCGGCGACGACGGACTGGATGCGGCGCTTTCTTCCATCGGAGCCGCGGAAAGCAAACTTTTAAGACAATCGCGCACGCCTTGAAATAATGGAGAAGCTCGGTGCGATGGGACACGATCGGCTCTGTTGCGCTTCCTGAGCAGCGTCGCGCCAAGGCATCCGTTCGTCCAGCCGGGTGATCTTGTGGTCGGCAATCTGGGCGAGAACACATGCAAGCCAGGCCTGAGGATCAATTTTGTTGAGCTTGGCCGTTCCGATCAGTGTAAAGGCGATGGCCATGGCTATGCCTCCTTCCGCCCTGAGAACATCTGGTTTTTGCGCCCAATCTGTCAACTTCGGTGCAAATGTCGGCCATGTGGCGTTGTCGAAGGAAACGGACATTCACTCGAAGCGCGGCATTTGGAAATTTGGGCTCACAGCTGACCTTCGCCACAGCTGCAGATAGAGGATCAGACGTTATAGGGGTTTTAGGTTCGTAGTGCAGACTTAGCAGGCGTTGCCAATTTTCTTAATTTCTGAAAGAGCGAGCCTACCGCAAACTGAAAGTTCTTGCTCTGTCTCATCTTGGTTCATTTGGTCCTGCCGTCGCGAAAAGTTCGCCTGTCGAAGCCCTTCGAGCGGGCCTTGGCGCATTCATCGGGCTTGCTTTAGCTGGAGCCTTTGTTCTGGCACCAACGATTGATCTGGCGCTTGGCCTATATTTGGTCGCGCCGTTCGGAGCGAGTTCGGTTCTTCTTTTTGCCGTTCCGAACAGCCCGCTGGCTCAACCGTGGTCGGCGATTATCGGCAATGTGATCGCCGCCTTGGTCGGTGTTGCGGTATGTCTGGTCGTGCAGGACCCCGTTCTACGTATTGCTTTAGCTGTGGGCTTGGCAATTACCGTGACTATCCTGTGTCGTGCGTTACACCCACCGGCTGGTGCCGTCGCGATGACAGTAGCAATGAGCCCTGACGCGGTGCAGGAGTTAGGGTTTTATTTTGCCCTTATGCCGATTGGGATCGGCACGGTCGTTTTGGTCCTCATTGCCATGATATACGGGCGCATGACAGGGCGACACTATCCATTCCGCCAGTTCGATGATCTCAACCGCTATGGGACGCAAGACCTTGAGCCAATGAAGCGTCTTGGATTATCTGAGGCAGAACTATCCGACATTTTGGACCGTTATAAACAATCTTTCAATCTTGGCGTCGAGGATCTGGCGCGGCTGCTTGGGGCTGCGGAAATGCAGGTGGCGGCCCACAGGTCGGGGCCAACGGTCGCCTCTGATATCATGTCGCACAATTTGATTACGGTTCAGCCGGAAACGCCATTGGCAGAGATAGCAGATTTGTTCCGGCGTTACCGGTTTACGGCATTGCCGGTCGTTGGGCGCGAGGGCCGATTTCTGGGGGTCATCTTTCAAATACATCTCATCGACCGGGCTCGTGAGGATAGTTTGCGCCTCAAGCGGGGCTTCGGAAATGCAATACACCGACTGCTTGACCGCCGCCGTGAAATACCTGTCCAAGCAACTGACATCATGAGCGTCGGCGGCCCACGAGCAATTGCAGACACCCCCTTGTCGGCGCTGCTTCCGCAGATGGCTGACGGAGCCGTTGACGCCGTCCCCGTCTTAGAACGCGGTCAACTAATAGGGATCGTGACACGCACGGATCTGATCAGCGCGTTGGCGCGTAAAAGTCTGGATAAATAATCTATAGAATTACGAAATTCTCGCATGAGTTATGAAATGCATTAACCAAGTAGATTTTCGCACGCCTCCCGAAAAAAAACATTGGAGAGCTCAAAAATTCTTCGTTTGGCGCTTCAATAAACCCTGTTTAATATCCAAGGCGCTTTTGATCATCGTCGCCTCTCACCACGGTAACAGACTTTAGCTGCGCTGTCGAAAAGCGGCAAAGTGGGCTCAAACCGGGATTTCGCCGCGCTATTCACGAACGTCTGCTTTCATCGTCATGCGAGCATTTATTCAAAAGCTCGCATGAAGGCGTGCTCAAGTCGTATGACAGGCGTTGCAACAAAAGTAACACCCATTTGCATTGTAGCCGGAAGACTTCGCTTTTTGAACTGCACCATGGCAATCAGAATGCCACCCAAGATCCACCCGATTAGCAGAAGAGGCAGGGTTTTGGCATCCAACATCGTCACTTCTGTGTACTTCATTATCGCCGTTAGCTTGCTGATTTTGGTTTACATAAAAGTTAGGCATAATCACTCCAAATACAGGTTTATAAATTCATCCTAAAGGGGAATTTACTTCGATGCCATCGCCTTAAAGATTACCTTCATCATAGGCGCTACTGTATGAGCTCTGCGATTTTGGGGGTGTGCAAAAGTCGATTTTAGTATTGGATAGTGGCACAGGATAGTGGCACAAAACGTCCAAAATAGAAAAATAGTTACTTAAATTCAGATTTTTGTCTCCGACCTTAGTGGCACGAAAGGTTTGCAATGGCTGCTATTACTGTCTCTCTTAGTCGGATCGAACCCGTGCGTATTGAGGAAAAGGTCAAGGTCGAGCTGGCCGAAGCATCTCTGGCGCTCGCGAAGGCGAGCGATCGATTGGGTACAGGCTTGCCACCAGAAACATTGGCGCAGGTCGCGGCGATGATCCGAGTAATAAACAGCTATTATTCAAACCGTATTGAAGGCAACAACACCCATCCGCGTGACATCGAAACGGCGCTTGCAGGCACCCTCGATATGGACCCGCGCCGAGGTGCCATGCATCGGGAGGCTGCTGCGGACGTTCAGCTACAGGCGGAGATCGACCACCGGGCAGCCTGGGGCCAACTGGAAGACCCGACCCATCCCGATTTTATTCGCTGGCTGCATCGCGAGCTCTACCGCGATGTCGATACCACCGTTCCGGTAATTCGTAGGACCAACGCTGGAGAGGAGGAGATCGTAACGCAGCCGGGTATCTGGCGCGACGGTGATGTAGAGGTTCGAGATCACTTGTCGCTGCCGCATGATCAGGTGCCGGCCTACATGGATCATTTCCACGCGCGCCTTTGCCAGGACGAGTTACATGGGCAAACAGCAAAGATCCTCGCGATGGCAACCGCGGACCACCGGTTGAACTTCATCCATCCCTTTCACCACGGGAACGGCCGGGTCAGCCGACTGATGAGCCATGCAATGGCCCATCATGCAGGCATCGGTGCAGACGGCCTCTGGTCGGTCTCCCGAGGCCTTGCGCGCGGACTTGAAGGGGGGGTGTCGGGGCGCGAAGAGTACCGCGAGATGATGCAGCTGGCGGACCAAGTGCGAGTGGATGCCCAAGGGGGGTGCGGAAACCTATCGCTGGATGCGCTCACGCACTACGCTTACTGGTTCCTCAGTGTTTGCCTTGACCAAGTCAACTTCATGGCGGACCTGCTCGACTTCGGTGGTATGGGAAATCGGCTTACGCACTTCGCAGAGACTCAAAACTTCCGGACCGGAGGGGCGGAGCTCCTGCGCGTCGTGCTGATCCGCGGACAGGTAGAACGGGGCAATGTTGCGACCATCCTGAATGTGGCACCCCGCACGGCGCGGGCGGTTATTAAGGAACTCACTGATGCCGGAATTCTTAGATCCGACACCCCACGGTCCGCCTTGGAGCTCAGGTTCCCGAGCCAAACCCACGAGATTCTTTTTCCCAACCTTTTCGAGGGATGATGCCCTCATCCCAAGAGAGAAAAAACCCGCAAACCATGCTGGTTAAATCTGATTTTCACGACTGAATATTGGGTGCCCTCTCTCGAAGAGGCCTGCGTCTACAGGGTGTGCTGACGTCTTCTCGATATGAGATGTGACCGTTTGGACAAGCAATCGGCGCTACGTTGGCCGGCTCCGTACTTGCCAAGAACCTGATGTCTACAATGATGTGCCAAGGTAGTGAATTGATCGGTATCTCGCTCCCAACGCTTGACCGCCGATACGGGTAATTCTCGAAATTTCGTTTTTTCTTTTCCGGGGCCTACCCCGGGGAACCATCTCCTGCCCGACAAGGGAGGGCAGGAGAGGCTCATGACACAAAACTCAAAATCAGGGCGGACAGCTGAGGAAAGCAAGCGGTTCGAGGCCCAAATCAGAAGTGGCCGACCGCTCTCACTGAAGGCGTTGGCGTACCACTTGAATGTCGATGAAGACAAAGCCCGCCATATCGTGAAGAAGTCAAATCTCGAGCGCGAGGGCAGCACCTATCCCTGGCGTCGGATCTGGCGCGCCATTCACGGCACCGAAGGTAGCCAGTTGGGCAGCCACCTCGCCGCGTTGAAAGAGGGCCATCCAGATTCTCAAATACTCGACAGGATCGCCGATCTCGATGCCGAGCTTCGCGCTCCTCTCATCAGTTTTGCCACAATGGCAGTTTTGCGAGGCAAGGAGCCCGACACGTTGAGCAAGGCTCTACGGCAAGGCCGCAAGATGTTGCCGTACCCTATAATGGAATTCGGCCCTCGAACCCGCCTCTTCCGTCCACTTGAAGTCCGCCTCTGGGAACACGAAGGCATCCTCCTCAATTTGCCGCGACCCCTGATCATTCCCACGCCTGAGCCTGAGATCACGGCGGATTGTGAGACGCAGAACTCTCGGCCCCAACCCGATCTCTCCTCCCCTGAAGGTCGAAAAAAGGCGCTTTTTGGTAACGGCGGGGCGGATAGCGAGACATCTGCGGAATAGCTGGAAAAAGGTGAAACACCAGGGTGTTTCCGGAACCGGGAAATATCCGGGAGTTTCACCTTTCGTGCCGGATAAGCGGAAATAAACGCGATTAATCGGAAATCACATCACTAAACCATCACAGGACAATACTATGACACTACCTTTCGCAAACAGCATCCCGACCCCGTCGAGACCGGTCCACATTCACACCATACAGGATGTCTGGGACTGGATCGTTTCACACGCAAAAGACCCCGCTCAGCCCAAAAAGGACAACCCGCATGGATTTCGCCTACAATACCTGACAAAACTTCAGAGCCATTGTAGTGGCGCGCCCTTCGCGACGATTTTTGCCGGGGCTGATCTTCTGGTCGAGTTCGACCAAAACTTTCCAAAGGTGAAGAAGGGCGTGCATCCGCGCGGCGATCTCCCGCAGGACATCGAGACTTACAAGAAGTGGCGTCAGGGTGCCCGCAAGGCAATTGAGATGGCCATCGGTGCGACAGCCGAGAAAGTCGAACTGCGCAGCCGACAAGATGGCTGGACCGAGCTTCTCTCGGCGATCAAGCTGCATTGTACAGACGGCGGGGTCATTCAGAACCCAAAACGCGCAATCCCAGTTACTAAGCTTGCGGAGGTTGCGCGCCGTGCTCGGATTGAGCCATGGGAGCTGGCGATTGACGGCACACTCGAGCACCTCAAAGGTGCCTTTGCCGTCCCTGACGACCGGGAGCACTTACGGAGAGCGCAGCGGTTTCTCAACGACTACAGTTTCCTGCCTGAACTCGCTGCGGTGCTCCCGGAGATACCGGCCTCCGTTTTTCCGACACTGTGTCAGCGCACGGCCTTACCTATGCACATCGAGGCGTTCTTGGCACAACTGGTCGATCGTGCCGCGATGGTGCGCGACGAGGTGTCAGGCAAGGACAGCCAGTCCGTGAGCGATGGGACGAAGAAGGGCTGGCTATCAGCTCTACGCCACCACCTACGATCTTTATCGCAGTGTCCAGCTGAACCGGACTTGGACTACAACGCGCCTGGTACCAATCTCGCAACCGTCAACAATGTAGCTGGTCTGTTTCACGTTGATCATCTCAAGGCGACCCTCCGTCAGACTGAGGCCCAAGAGCACCTGCCTGACCATCTTTCACACGTAAGCGCTTATGACTACTACGGCGCGATCATGGTGGTTCTGAGCCGAAACGACCTGCTCGATGACGCCACCTATAAGGCCATTGCAAAGAGCAAATTCATGAAAGACGGTCGGGAATTAGCCAACGGCATGACCGATGCTAACAAAACTTGGTGCAAGGCACTGATAACCGATCCGCGGGCCACAAAGCGCTTCCGCAACATGCACAGAGTGCTAATGGCCAAGGCCAATGAAATCTTCGATACCGCCGATGCCGAAGGCCGGAGCCTGACCATCGCCGAAATCACCCAAGTCCGCCAGTTGGGCACTTGTGCCGCCGCCAGCGCCATTGAGTATGCTGGCCGTCCGATCCGCTTGAACAACTGTCTCGGTTTACGGATGCGAGGTTCGACCAGAAACTTCCAAGCCCCCCCAAAAAGGCCGACCCTACTACGCTTTCGCGCTTGCTAAAGATGAAACCAAGTCCGGCAAGGATGAACCGGAAACACAGCTCAGGAAAGAGATGTACGGGCCGCAGGTCATCGCATGGTATCTCTCCCGGATCCGGCCACTCTTTGCACACCATGCGGTGAGCATTTACCTTTTCCCAGCGGTCGAAGCTAAAGACCGACCACTTAGTAGAGGCCTATTTGACAAGTGGTTCCAACGTGCCACCGCCGCTGCTGGTCTACCGATGACATTCCATCGATGGCGACATGGATATGCAAGCATTCTGCTGGCAAAGGACTGGGGAAACCTTCCCCATGCTGCCGAGATGCTCGGGAACACACCGGCGATCTGCGAAAAAAACTATGTTTGGATCAACAAAGAAAAGCTCACCTCTGAAGGGCAAAACAAGATGCTCGAAAGTGCAGAGGCTGCACGATGACCCCTCGCCATATCCTACTGCGCCATCCGCATATGGAAACGCTGCGCGATGCCTTCGCCGCGGAACTTAACACGATGCCCGATCCGGAACTTTGCGCCCTTGAACCTTTCATGGCGTTCTGCGCCGGTCATCGTATTGTTAATCCACAGGCAGCTGACTTGAACGCCTATAGCGAGCTGTATGATATAGAATCCCAGAGCCTGCGTGACCTGGCTTTGGCATTCGAGCGCTTGGGTCTCGGCGATGGCATCTGCAAATGCGCGATTAAAGCGTCTGTGGCCCGGCAACATAAGGTCACCCTCCAAGGTATCCCCAAGCGTACGAACCGGCGCTACGTACGATCCGTCTCCGTACCGGTCACAGAACTGCCGTGCGATTGGCAAAAGACCCTGCGGCGCTTGCGCCTTGAGCGTACCTACGCGGCGAGCATCCTCGACCGTATGGAGCGGCGGCTTGGGATGTTTGCTTGGTCGGCGCAGCAGGCGGGCCGACCAATCGACCTCACTGACACAGCAGCTCTGAAAGGCCTCTATGACACCATGCGGATGCGCTCAGCGTTGAAAAACGATGGAACGCCCCGCTGGTCGTATCTACGCAGCACCTGGGAAGAGCTGCGTCGCTTTGCTCGCGCCCACGGACTACCCAAGGAGGTCTGGGACAAACTCACCAAAACCTATGAAAATTCCGACAGATTGGAGGGTCGGCAGCAGGCTCTCAAAATTGCGAAAGCCCGCGAGGCTGGGTCCCTGCCCGAGCTTCTCATAAAAGCTGAAAAGATGCTGGATGCAGCAAGAGACGCAAAGCATCCGCAGATGCGTCATGCTTTGCGAAACCGCGCCACCGCTATTGCCTTGGGCTGTGCCATACCAGCACGCCCTCAGGATGTCCTCGTACACCACATTCTTGGCAAAGGCATTGTGTTCGAGCCGGCCCGCGGGGCTTATCGCATAACTTACACCCCCCAAAAAACCCGTACCACGATGGGCGCGACCATCGACATTCCTCTCCTCCCAGACTGGAACAAGTTCATCGACGCTGTGATCCTACAGGACCAGGATCCGCGCTATCTTGGTCAGCTGCGCGCCAATGCCATTGCTAATCAACGCCCGCTTTATATCCACTACGACGGCACCCCAGCGGTCTACTCGTGGTACAGCCGCATGTGGGAGACTGTTGCCAAGACCGGTGGGCAGATCGCCCGCACGCTGGTCTACGATGAGGCCGTGTTTTCGGGGGAAGCCGGGATTCAGTATGGCCGCTGCGTCAACGGCCATGCGCCAAATAGCCCAGTGGTGGCTAAATACAGGTCCGAGAGGGCAACAAAGGCGCTGGTGACTCAAGGCCAGGATATCATGGCTGCGGGGTATGGCGCAGACGAAGACATTTCAGATCTTCTGTGATTTTCGGGAGAACTTTTGCGTCAGTTTACCTCAAAAGGAAGGAAAGCTCCTTTTTACCAAGCGATACCAATAAGGAGATCTGTATCGGGCGCGATTTTCTTGATGAAACCGCGCCCGATACAGATCTCCGAAAACAAATACAAATAAGGTTTTTAAGACGGCCTAAGCAGTCATTCTGCTTGGCGTGAGCGGGCAATCTTGACGCGCATGATCGCGCGCAGCAGGTCACATAGGAGACCCCCATGACCACAACAAACGCGACCCCGTTCCGCACCCAAGCCTTGGCAATTCTCACCGTTCAGCATGGCCGCGACCTCGCTGACAAAATTTCAGAGTTAAGCGATTTTTCGTCTGTAAATATTTCGTGGGCAAATATAGTTGCCGTCGCGCGGCGCTTCGCTGCGGGCGAGGTGAACGAAAATGGGGATCTTGTGGCACTCAGGACCCTCGAATTTGAACTGGGGGAGTTCCTATCACAGGAATTTATCGGCACCAGAACAGAGGCCCATTTAATCGGACAGACCGATGACGAGGAAGTTTGGGATAGCACTGAAGTACCAGTTTATTCAGACTGCGGCGAACCGGTAAGACCTCTATATGAGAGTTTGCAGCGCTTCTTAGAAGTACGACGGTAATCCCCCCATTTTTAATGGGGTCCAACCGTAGAATTCAGGCGGCTGTTTTCAGTTTCATGGCGGGTGTCATGCCGCCGATACCCATGTTGGGTCGCTCGTTGTTGTAAGTCCAGAGCCATTCAGTTGCTTGGTCTTGTGCCTCCTCAATGGTTTCGAAGATGTATTGCCCGAGCCATTCGCCGCGAACGGTGCGGTTATAGCGCTCAATGTAGGCATTCTGTTGTGGCTTGCCCGGCTGGATGTATTCCAGTCGAACATTGCGTTTCTCTGCCCACTCCATCAGCTTACCACTGATATATTCTGGGCCATTATCGACGCGAATTGTCTGCGGTTGACCGCGCCATTCAATGATCTGGTTTAAGCTTCTGACCACTCTCTCTGCGGG
>LAZR01002462.1_pt1 | contig 10751 bp, 9 predicted proteins | sample 329461 | NCBI WGS metagenome assembly LAZR01 (sample SAMN03002196, study PRJNA259156) | marine sediment metagenome | biome: sea floor; feature: Hydrothermal impacted sediments; material: marine sediment; isolation source: Loki non-amplified sample from Loki's castle hydrothermal vent sediment ...
CCCTCTAAAGAGTCTTTTGCATGATATAACGCTATGCTCGCAGCTTTTAAAAGCGCTGATCCTTGCTGCGCATCATCTGGTGATATAGACACGCCAATACTTAAATTAACGTTTACGACTTGACCATTAATCGTAATATTTTGATTCACACAATCCATCAACTTAGTACATATAATGAGTACTTGTTCTATTTGATGAATGTCTTCTACCAGTACAACAAATTCATCGCCACCAAATCGAGCAACACTATCCGATGGACGCAAGGAGCATTTTAAACGCTCAGCTACCTCTTTAATTAGCTCATCAGCAACTGCATGCCCTAAAGAATCATTAAAATATTTAAAACGCTTAATATTTATATGTAATAAAGCAACTTTACATTCGTGAAATTTTGCTTGCTCAAGGGCGTGTTCAACGCGGTCGTTAAATAACGCACGATTTGGCAGCCCAGTTAAAGCATCGTAATTGGCTAATAAGTGCAGCTCGTTTTCAGCTGATTTTTGTGCGTTTATATCGGTTAAAATAATGACATAGCTATTAAGACGCTGTTCGTTATCGGCTACTGCACTTATTTTCACAAGTACATGGCGTGGCTCACCATTTGCTAAAACCACACTGTCTTCACACGAAAAGTGCTCCCCAACAGATAGCTTTTGCATTATGCGTAAATAATCAAAACGATTGCTGCGCGATATACCTAAATTTAATGCTCGACTAGATAACGACTCAGCGGAGAAGTTAAAGGCGGTTTGTAGTGATTTATTAGAAGCCCGAATATTTAAGTTTTTATCGAGTATAAACACCCAATCACGGGTTTGCTCAAACGCTGCTGTAAATAGTAAAGCGTGTTCTTCAAACACCATCTCACGGGTCATATTTGTGTAGGTACCCGCTACTTTTTGCGGTGTTTTATCGTCCCACTCAACTACTTTTCCAAAGTCCTTATACCAGCGCCAATAACCTTTCGCATGCCGAAGACGGTAGGTGCAATTAAAGTAACCTTTTTCGGTAGATAAAAATTCAAGCCACTCTAAGCGAAATAGTTGTTTGTCTTGCGGATGAATTTTAGATAAATATTCATCTAGGCTCACGGTTTCATTTTCGTAGCCTAATTCACTCGCTAAGCGAGGTTGATAAATACTTGGATTACTTGATTCCCAATCCCAAACACCCGACTCGCTGCCTTCAAGCGCTAGCTTTAAACGCGCTTCGCTTTCTTTACTTTCTTTATTTGCTGCTAATAAAATACGCTGGATTTTATTACGGCGCATAACCCACATAGCAACAAAACCAATAAACAACATGCCATAAAGCACCATAAAATAAGGTGCACGCCAAAGCGGATATTTTACTTTTATTTTTAAAATAGCGGGCGAAGTATATTCGCCAGTCAGCGGATCTTTAGCCCAAACTTTTAATTGATAATTACCTGGATTTAATTTTGGAAACAGTACACGGTTGTTATTTCGAGTATAACTTTTTTGCCCGTTATCGAGTTGATACTCATAAATGATGCGTTCTTGATTACTGAATGCCATGGCCGAAAATGCCACTTCAAGCCCAATATCATCATGGTTTAACACAACTTCGTTGAGCGGCTGTTTTAAATCAAGCGATAAATCTCGAGACATTAAATCAACTCGCGTAATATTTACGTGATCAATAAGCGACTGGTAATTTTGGTTTTCCATTGGATGAAAATAAGTAAATCCTTTTAAGCTACCATACGCAATATGGCCATCTTTGAGCTGTGCCATGGCGTTACTATTAAACTCAGCTGAAAGTAGCCCCTCTGATGTAGAAAATTGCTGAAAATGAAGTGTTTCTGGGTTTAATCGCCAAATACCTTTATGGCTGCTCATCCAAATCATACCATCATCATCTAGCACCATATCGTAGAGCAGTGTGCCTAATTTATTTTTCTCTAAATCGATTGTATGGACTAATTGGTAGGTAGATGCGTCAAGGCCTATCAAGCCAAAATTAGAAAGTGATATCCACAATATATTGTTGTTATCAATTAAGTAAGAAAGCACACTAATAGCAACGTTTTCATGCTGTTTTGGCACTTTGTAAATCATTTTAAGTGCTAAATCATTTGGGTTTACTTGGTATAAAATACCGGCATTAAAAAACAATGGTGAGTCTGGTTTATTGCTCAGCGCAGGTAAAAAGCCATGAGCTAAAAAGGGTTCAAATTGATCAAATTGGCCACCCAAACGCGTTATTACTTGAGAGTCTATATTGTATATAAATACCCCATGATCTGAGTGCACAAAGTATAAGTCGCCATTTGGCATTAATGTAACGCCATGCACCCTACCGGTAATTAGCTCTTGATTAGCAGGGTCATGCGCTTTAGGTTCGCTAACTTGATGCGTTACAGGATCAAAAATAAACAAACCACGGTTTGTATAAAGCCATAAATTGTCTTTATAAGGTGTTATTTCGTATACGGTAAACTCAGTAGTGAGTAAGTCGACTTTGTAATCTTTTAAATAAACTTTGCCAACATTTGTTTTTAAATCAACTTCAGTAATACCATTGTGCGTTGCAAGCCAGAGTTTATCTTTATATTCAGTAATACCCCAAATAGAGTGATGTGATAAACCATCGCCCCCGAGTAAAGTGCCATCGATATTATTAAAATGATAACTGTCATGAGATAAATAAAATGCCCCATCGGTTTTGGTCGCAACCCACGTACCACCCGATTTATCTTTAGCCATATCAATAATACTGGTATCGGCAAGTGTGTACTTACTTTTGGCTATTCGGGTGTTTTTAATCATTTCCCCAGTGCTTAAATCAAAATTAAACAAGCCTTTATCAGTAGCTAAATCTATTTTTCCGTGTTCGTTTACTATGCTCCACACATTTAAGTCACTTAGTAATACTTTACTTTTAAACGGTAAATCTGGACGTTCAAACATTTTTGATAAGTTACTAATATCAACTTCGTATAAGCCTTTTACCGCCCCTACTAACAACTGTTTATTTTCACCTAATGCGAACGACTTAACATTATTTTGATAAATATGCTCAGCTTCACCTTTTAAGTGTTGTAGTGGCCTAACCTGCTCTGTTGCAATATCAAATACATATGCACCATGGCTTGTACCAATAAATATATAACCATTGTAGGCAAACAGCTTTCTCACAAGGGTATTTTTATATTTAGCGGGTAGCTCAAAGATAGTTGTAATTTCTCCGGTCGCAATATCAAGCTTTGCAAAATCGCGGCCTCGCCCAATCCAAAGTGTTTTTTTATCAACGGCCACCATACTAAAAACAGATTGATTGATAATTTCTTCTTCACTGGTGGGTTTTTCTAAAAACTGCTGATATGAATCTGTTACGGGGTCGTATCTAAATAGGCCTGCAAGTAAAGAAGCTATCCAAATGTGCCCTTGGGTATCTTGGTAAATACGATCAATGATCGCTTCTTCTAATTCACCATTAGGGCCGTTTATTGGAATAACTTGATAGCCATCATAACGATTAAGCCCAGCCTCAGTAGAAAGCCAAAGGTAACCATTAGTGTCGATGAGCATTGTATTAACGTAGCTTTGCGATAAGCCTTCGCTTGGAGATAAACGTTTTACTTGTGCGCCTACTTGGCAACTTAAGATAGCGATTAAAACTACAAAGCAACTAATGATCCCGTTAACGCATTTACTCATGCTTATTCCATATTATTATTTATTATTATGGGTACTCTAGAGCGACTATATTTCGATGTTTGTAAGTATCAAAAAGTACTTGTAAAGCAAGAGTATATGTTAACACCTGGTTAAAACCAATAGCACAATATAAATCAACTACGTTTTTATATGCGAAGGTATTAATCTTCTTATCTTGCGACTTTAAGAGTGTTGATAATAGCTGCTTAGCAACACCTTTACCGCGATGCTCCAGCGCAACAAACACGGTAGATAAAAATAAAAAATCTGTTTTATCTTGTAACCTACATGCTGCAACTATTTCATTATTATAGTAAGTAACCCATACTTTATCTTGTTTATTAGCCCGCCCTCTTACATTATGTTTTTTATAAAATTTATTAACGAGTGGAATTTTTAGCTCATCCAATAATTCAACTATATGCATATTTATATCAACACTTAGCTAAGCATCAAGGCTAAATATTGCTCAAACTTTTGCTTTAACACCATTTGCTCTGCCATTGGGCGGCTATGAATTGTATTATAAACTTGCTCTCTCGTTTTTTTATTTCGCTTAATTTGATACGCCCAAAAAGACGCTTCATAATCTAACTGAATTTGGTATTTTTCTTCACGTGGCAATAGGCATAAATTAAAACTCACAATACTTCCTCATTCGCTTTTAAAATTATTTGATTGACCCCGAAACTGGGCAAGAGGTAATCTCCTTGCTATTATACGCGTCTTATTTTATTTATTTCTGTAGTAATTGGAACTGATAATGAATAGACATTTTAGTATCTTGTTATTATTGGTAAATTTATCTTTTAGTGCCTCTTGTTTTAGTCATCAATACAACCTCACTTTTAATCGTCCGCAAAGTACACCACAAGCTGATTATGCCTTAGAGCTATTAAAGTTAGCATACGCAGATATAGGTTTTAAAATATATATCATCGATTTTAGCCACCAAAATGCTTTGCTAGCTGCAAATAATGGCGTACTTGATGGACAGTTAGGAAGAGATGTAAGCGTTGAAGAAAATTACGAAAACTTAATTAGGGTCGATTATGAGCTATTTAAGTTTGACTTAGTGTTATATAAAAACTGTTTACCTAGCAGTTTAGAGCAACTAGATAGCGTCGCAATTGTTGATGGCTACCCTGTCCAAGAACATTATTTAGCAAACACTCAATTTGCAGGAAATATTATTAAAGTTAAAAGTATGAATGCCCAGCTTAATTTACTAGCTCAGCAAAAAGTACAAGGGGCTTTAATGATTAACTTTATAATGCAAAACAACGATCTCCCTACACCACAAGGTTGCTTTGAAAAAGAAGTGTTGAATACGTATCCGCTTTATCATTATTTAAATAAGCGTAATAAAAACCTAGTGGAAAAACTTAAAATGTCATTAATTAACTTAACTAACAATGGCACTGTGTACGCGCTAAGAGCCAAATATGGATTAAGCTTTTAAAAATCGAACCCTTGTTGCTCTGCCAGTGTACTTGGCACTGCATTTTGCTGCTTTTTTTGAAGATAGCGTTTGTAGCGCTGCTGGCACAAACTAAGCACCTTCTTTTTTTGGTCGTTAGTTAAGGTATTCCACGAAAAGCGTTCATCGCGACTACGATAACACCCCTTACAATACCCTCTGTTATTAACTAAGCAAATACTTTTGCAAGGGCTTGGAATATCAAATATTTCAATTTGTTGCATAGCATTCGCACCGTTTAATTAGAGGTACTTAGTATAGCGTCATTTTTGAGCAAAAAAAAAGCAGCAATTAAATTGCTGCTTACTTTTATTAAGCTATGAACATTAATGCTCGCAGCTATTTGTGTTTACCTCTGCTTTACGATGAAACGGCTTAGCATACATAGCTAGCACTAATGGTTTTAACTCTTCAGGCACACAGGCTAAACGTTGTTCAAATGTCGCTGTATCAGGAGAGTCTATTACCGCCTCTTTACAGCCACCAGCAATGTAATTGCCTGGGTGTAAATAAAACGAATCAACAATTTGCCTATCAATCGTTTTAGCAAGCTCTTCAGCACTATCACATTTAGATTCAATTGGTTGCCCAAATGCTAAATGCACATGCCCTTTCGCAGTACTAAAGCCTTCAACAATGCTCGCAATATCTTCACCAGCCGATTTAACGTACTCACCATGGTGTTGTTTATGGTAAAGCTCTTTGGCTTTAGCAATTGCACACGGCTCATATTGATAAGAAATAGAAACCGGCACTATTTTTAACTCTTTAATATAATCGCCAAACTCTTTCTTTTGTTTACGCCCGTTTAATTGCAACATTTTTAGAAGCGCAGGATCAGTTTGATCAAAACCGTCTTTTGCACGCCCTTCTTTTTGCGCAATCCAAATAGAATTTCCACCCACTACAGAATCGTAAATGTATGACGATAATTGAGTCAGTGCTTTTAACATCTCTTTTGGTGCTTTAGCAGAGCGCTTAACGATAAAGCTTTTATTTAGACGCATAAGCTCAGTAATGTAAGGTATTTGCAATAAATTATCGCCAATAGCAATGCGCACTGTTTTCATTTTATGTTGATATAAACCCCAGTTTACTAATGCAGGATCAAGCACTATGTCTCTGTGGTTTGAAATAAATAAATAGGCCTGGTTAGCATCTAATTGATCTAACCCAGAAAAGGTTACTTTTGACGTGGTGCGCTTTACTAATTTATCTAAGTATTGCGCAACTTCGTTTTGCACGTCTTCGACGGTACTTACTTTACCCCATTTTTTGCGCAATTGGCTTCTAACCAATGGACGAGCTATAAATGGCACAGACGATAAAAAGCGTGGTAGATTATATTTTGCGATCACATCAATAAACGTATTATCGTTCATTAAACGCGAAAGCGAAGCCGTAACTTCATCATCGTTATAAGGTCTTATATCAGCGTACTTATCTTCTAATTCACTCATTACTACATCTATAATGTTAAAAAACGGCACACGAAAGCGCCGTATTTTGGGATTATTATTCTCTAACTGATTATAACTCAGCCAATATCAAATAAGAAATAGCTCAATTTATACCAATTGCATTAAATAAGTAATTATTATATCGCGAAGAAAATAACACACTAACAAGGCGAAAATTGTGACATATAGTTGTTCTATATAAATAATTTTCAACACAGTTAGTGAGTTATTTAATGCGATAGAATGATCATGTTTTTAATAAAGTTGGTATTAGTTAGTGTTTTATTTTCTTCATATACCAATTGACCATTAAACGCAGCATAAGTGCAATTAAAACGATGCTACATAATAAAGTAAGCCAGTTAGGCAGGATATCATATTCTTCTCCTATAAGAGGGCTGACCACAAAGCCATATTTTTCAACTAAAAAATCGGTTAAAAAGCCAAATACCACTGCTACGCCTATTACACCAATTAAATAAGCTGCAAGGGCACGCTTTCCAAGCTCATTGGCTACAACACCAAGTGTCGCAATATTTGTTGCAGGCCCCGCCAACATAAAAACTAAAATAGAGCCTGGCGAAAGCCCGCTCATTAATAAGCCTGCTGCAATAGGCGTTGAAGCTGTCGCGCAAATATACATAGGGATACTGACTAATATCACAACGAGCATAGCCAAAACGCCACTTCCCCACTGGGATAAAAAACTCTCAGGAACATAAGTTTGTACTAATGCGGCAAAAAACAAGCCAATCAATAACCACTTCATCGTATCTTCTAAAAGCTTATTACAACTGAAACTGATTGCAGCTTTTAATTTAAGCCATTGCCCAGTGTGTTTAATTGAGTTTACTGAGCATCCGAGGGGCTCTTCTTTTTCAATATTACTGGAACAACATGAATCGCTCAGAGGTTTTTCGTTTTCATTATTTGTACTATGAGTTGATTGTTGAGGCACTTTTGATTGCGTATCACAACATAAGGAAGGCGCCGTTTTTACATCACTCGCACTACAGCTATCGCTCTCATTTTTACGACTATTATTAAAAGACCCTTTTTTATCATTTTTACTTTCGCGCCCAACTAATACCCCTGCCACAATAGCACTACAAATAGCTGCTATCGGGCGAATAACCGCCATAAATGGACCGAGTAAAATATAAGACACCGATACAGAATCAACCCCCGTTTCAGGTGTCGAAACTAAAAATGCAGTGGTCGCACTTTTAGACGCACCCGCTCGCCTCAAACCAATAGCTGCAGGGATAACTCCACAAGAGCATAAGGGCAAAGGAGCGCCTATTAATGCGGCTTTAACGGTAGTCCAAAATCCTTCTTTACCTAAATGTTTACTCAATAAGTTTTCAGGTAAATATACATTCAATAAACCTGCAATCAAAAGCCCTAACATTAGCCAAGGTGCTGATAATAAAAATAACTGCCAAAAATTATTAAGTAACGTCATCTATATCCTCCAAAACACTTAAAATTGAACAATTTTCTGCTATATGCTGCGAGCCACAACACTTATCTGCCAATGTGGTTAATGATTGATGAAATTGTTGGAGTTCTTTTATACGCTGTGCGACCAAATCTCTTTTTTCAAGTGTAATTTTTTTAACTTCAGAGCAGGAATGTGATGATTTTTCAAATTTAATAAGTAAGAGATCTTTTATCTCTGCCAAGCTAAAACCTATATTTTTAGCTCTAATGATAAAATGCATCACTTTTAAATCGTTATTATCATATAGTCTATATCCAGCAGAATTTCGCCTGTTAGGCGTTAACAATCCCTGCTTTTCGTAGTACCTTAAAGTATCGTTAGAGATACCTAGTTGGTGTGATAGTTCACCTATTCTCATATTTCTCTCTCCGATTTATTTTAAACAGACTATAAACCCTAGAGTTAAGACTAAGGTCAAGGGTTTCATTTATTTTTAGGAAAAGCATGAACATTACTATTCTTGATAACGCTACGTTAGCTAAAACGTCTCTTACTTGTATTGAACAACTTGGTAAATTAACGACTTATGAACTTACTAGCCCAGAGCAAGTTATTGAACATTGCCAAGGCGCTGATGTATTGATCACTAATAAAGCGGTTTTAACTCGCGATACGATTAGTCAGCTAACACAGCTTAAATTGATTTGCGTAAGTGCAACCGGTACTAATAATGTTGATTTAGAAGCCGCTAAAGAATTTGGTATTGCCGTAACTAATGTAGCTGGCTATTCAACCCCTTCTGTTGTTCAACATACATTCTCTTTAATTACTAACTTACTGGGTAACACACATCGCTATCAGGCGGATTGCCAGCAAGGCGCTTGGCAAAAAAGTGAAATGTTTTGCATACTCGATTACAGCTTTAACGACTTACAAGGCAAAACATTTGCCATTATAGGCGGTGGTACGCTAGGTAAAGGCGTTGCTAAAGTGGCTGAGGCATTTGGCGCAAATATTATTGTTGCAGAGCGCAAAGGTGCTGCATGCCGCGATGGTCGTACGCCTTTTGAGGACGTTATTAAAACAGCCGATATAATCAGTGTTCACTGCCCACTTACCGATGAAACACGTGATTTAATTGCACTTAATGAGCTTAAAATGATGAAGCCAAGTAGCATTATTATTAACACTGCACGTGGTGGCATTATTAACGAAGCCGACTTAGCTACAGCACTTGAGCAAAACCTAATTGCTGGAGCCGGGGTTGATGTACTAACTAAAGAACCTGCTGAGCTTTCAAACCCACTTGCTAATTACAAAGGCAATAACTTATTACTTACTCCACATATTGCATGGGCAAGTACTGAATCTATTGTGCGTTTAATTAATGAGGTAAGTTTAAACATTGCGGCATTTAATAAAGGCGAATCACGCAACCGCTTGGTGTAACTGCACTGCGGGAAAATAGTTAAAAAAACTAAAATGTGGCTGTTTTTACTAATTATTTTTGCAAATGATTAGTAAAACATAGTCCTTAAAATCTAACCAACTGAATTAAAAGGCTTTTAAACTTGGCCTACTACTTGCCTTATATGATCAAAATATTAAAAACTCATTTAAGGAATATCACAATGAAAAAATCTCTATTAGCAGCAGCCCTTCTTGCACCATTTTTAACTGGCTGTGTTATTGCCGTATCTGATGGTGAAGCTGAGACTCATTGGGCAGGGAAAAACTCATCAAGCTGGCAAGCACAACATAAAAATAATCGTGAAGCTATATCAGAGCTAAAAATGGATAGCAGCTATCAATCTGTTTTAACGCAATTAAAAACGCCTAATTTCACAGAGTTATTAAAAAAAGATGACGATATATACCAAGTACTTTTTTATGTAACTCATAGCAAGCATTCAGATTCTAAAACAACGAAAGATGAATGTACGCCACTTGTATTTAAAAATGATAAGTTAGTGGGCATTGGTGACACCGCTTTAGGTATGATCACGCAGTAACAATAAAAGTAGTTTGATACTAAAAACGCCAATATAAATTTTGGCGTTTTTTATATTAAATTTTTACCGTGCGACTATTCTATCTCGCCCCGCATCTTTAGCAGCATATAAGCCTAAATCGGCCTCTTCTAATAATGCTTGCTCAGCATACACTTTACCACTTTGCGTGGTGGCGATACCTATACTAATAGTGATGTGGTCTGCATTTAATGAGGCTTTGTGTTCTATATTTAAAGCATTTACAGCGTTGCGTAATTTATTAGCAAACTCCAAGGCTTCATGCTTATCAATTCCCGGTAAGACGGCTGCAAATTCTTCACCACCATAACGAGCTATGAAGTCACTACCACGTTCACACTGAGCTGCGAGTGCTTGCGCAACATCCTTTAAGCATTCATCACCAGCACGATGTCCGTAGCAATCGTTGTAACGTTTAAAATGGTCTATATCCATAAGTAAAACCGATAGCGGTGTGCCATTGCGTTTACTGCGGCGCCATTCTCGAGATAAATTCTCATCGAGGTAGCGTCTATTTGGAATTTCGGTTAAACCATCTATTGAAGCTAGCATTTCTAGCAGATCATTTTTTTGCTTTATAAGTAATTGGTTACGTACTCTAACGCGCACAATAGAAGGGCTAAATGGCTTAGTTATATAGTCCATAGCACCGAG
>LAZR01002463.1_pt1 | contig 10751 bp, 7 predicted proteins | sample 329461 | NCBI WGS metagenome assembly LAZR01 (sample SAMN03002196, study PRJNA259156) | marine sediment metagenome | biome: sea floor; feature: Hydrothermal impacted sediments; material: marine sediment; isolation source: Loki non-amplified sample from Loki's castle hydrothermal vent sediment ...
GTACCAAAAATGTTACGACTACAAAAATTAAAAGAATGGCTAACGCAGCATTGACATAGTTTCGCTGTTGGGCTAACTGCTTCGTATTTTCTTCGATTAAATCTTCTTTTTGCTTCTCGTGCTCCAATTTTGTTTTGAGCATGGTAAGGCTTTTTTTATTCTCATTTCGTGATAGTGTATCCGATATAGTCTGATAAAGCTCATGGTAGGATAGTGCTTTTGCAAAATCGCGTTTATTCTTGTTGATCTTATAGAGTGTCTTTGCGCATTTCTGTTTGCCCTCTTTAAATTTCAAACGGTCTGAAACTTCGAACGCCTGAAGGGCGTATTGCTCTGAAAGATTGTCTTGATGGAGTCCGAGATAGGCTTCTGCCATACCATTGAGCATATCGATTTTTCCGCGTTCATCGTCTAAATTCCCGTGGAGCATTTCGCTCTGGTTGTACCAATAAATAGCCCATTTAAACTTCTTTTCCTTAAGATAGATTTTGCCTTTAATTTCATAAGCGAAGGCAAGCCAATCCATAATTTCATTTTTCTCAAACACCGTTATACTGCTATTGGCATTATACATGGCATAATCTAACTGTCCCATATCCGCATATAGAGATGCAATATTACTCGTGGTTTCAGCCGAAAAAATCTCGTTACCTATATCGAGATTTATTTTTTTTACTTTTTCATAGAATTCAAGCGCTTGAACGTAATCTTTTTGTGAGATATACAGGTTGGCAATATTCTCGTTCATTATCGACAACATTGTTGTATTGTCATATGAGGTGGCCGTTTCAATCCCTTCGAGATAGCCTGTCAGAGCTTTGGCGTAGTCGCCTTTGTAACCGTATTCCCCCGCAAGATTGTTCTGGGAATCTAAAATAAGAAGCTCGTTATTGGTGCTCTTGCCAAGGGCTAAGGATTTTTCAAAGTAAGTAATCCCCTTTTCGTGCATTCCCTTATCCGAATAATAAAGTCCAAGGTTCATTAAAGCGGTATTTTCTCCGATTTTATATCCTACAGAAGTACTTAGGTCTAGAGCTTGTTTCGATAGCTCAAATAGACTATCGCTTTTATAATATCGCATCTCCTCGGCAAGAGCGTTCACCAGATCAATGTATAAGGTATCTTTAATACTGAATTTTGCCTGTGATTTCCTTTTTTCAATCTGCTCCTTTAAGCTATCCTTTACATTTTGTTGTGCTGTAAGGTGAATTGGGATGCATAGAATAAACCCAAGCAAAAACATATGCTTCTTCCAAAAGATGATAGGGGTCAAAAAGTAAGCTTTGACAAAAGGCATATTCTAAACTATTTATTAAGCAACTAAATTAGAATGTGAAGGCGAGTTTCCTCAACTTTTGTTGTGAAACTCAGTATTTTGTTGGTTTTACCCACAAAAAGATGTATTTCATCGTATTTTTGAAGATATTCGATTGTTACATAAGGTGATAGATGATTTAATCAAAAATTGAAGTATAAGTAAAGAATAAATCTCTTCTATCGAAGAAGAAAAAATCTCAATTTGCTAGTTGATTGCTATACACTTTTCATTAACACCTTTTCACTAAGACCCTGTTCACTAAACCCTTAACTATCATAGTTCATGGGGGTAAATTAAGAAAGCCCCATTACCAAGAATGGGGCTTACATCAACTATCTGGGTGGAAGACCGGTTTCGAACCGGCGACCTCTTGAACCACAATCAAGCGCTCTAACCAGCTGAGCTACAACCACCGTTTAAGAAGGCGCAAAGTTAATTTTTTTTGAGCGATCTTTCAAATTAAAAGGAATGTTATTTTTCAGGTTTTAGCATCCTTTTTTCAAACTTCTTTTTTTATTTGCTCGCTTTATCGACGACTAAGCGCTGCTGGCGATTCGCCACTTCCCAAGCCGTGTAAAATATAAGCCTGGTACGATTTTCCAAAAGGTCATAATTAATTTTATCTACCGTATCACTGGGTTTGTGATAGTCGGCATGCGTACCATTGAAATAAAAGATTATGGGAATATTGTTCTTAGCGAAATTGTAGTGGTCGCTACGATAGTAGAAACGGTTTGGATCATTTTCGTCATTGAACGTATAGTCGAATTCGATATTGGCATATTTTTCATTAACCGCCTCGGATAGTTCGTGAAGCTCTGAACTAAGTTTGTCTGAACCGATCAAATAAAGGTAATTGCGATTGCCTTCATATTTTGGATCGATACGTCCGATCATATCTATGTTGAGGTCTGCAACCGTATTTTCCAAAGGAAATATGGGATCAAAATCAGTGTAGTAGCGGGATCCCAATAGCCCTTTTTCCTCTCCAGTAACGTGAAGAAACACCACAGATCTTTTGGGTCCTTGTCCCGCATCTGCCGCCTCTTTGAATGCCTCTGCAATTTCTAATAGAGCGACCGTACCGGAACCATCGTCGTCGGCACCATTATTAATTTGACCATCGGCTGAAATACCGATATGATCCAGATGTGAAGATATTATCAAATATTCTTCTGGTTTCTCAGAACCTTTAATAATGGCAACAACGTTCTCAGAATTTACCTGTTTATTCTCACTTTTAACCGCAATGGTCAATTTAACCGGTAATACTTTGGGTGTATTACTCTCTTCGATGTCTGCAAATATTGCTTTCGCAAGGTTTCTGTCTATAAAGAAATTGGCAAAACCTGCTTCCTCATCGTCTGCTAATTGCATTCTGCCACTATCGTTGTTCTTCATAGAATCGAAACGGCTTTTAAACCGTCCAAAATTGCTCTCGTCAAAATAGAAAACTGCTGAGGCTCCTTTGCTCGAGGCAAGCTCCATCCGTTTCCCTATGGATTCGGACATGTTACTCCACATTGATTTTTCATCTGAGCCCGATAGCGTATAAGTACCATCTTGGTTTTTGGGTTCTCCCGCCTTAATTAAGATTACTTTTCCTTTAACATCCAATCCCTTATAATCGGAATACTCACCTTCTTCTATACCATAGCCTACATAAACGATATTGTCATAGGTGCCTTCTACTTTTGAGAACGTCAAAAGCCCCTCTCCTAAAGGATATTCTTTACCGTTCACCGTAACAGACCCAGTTGGCAATTGACTAACTTCCATGGGTACTTTTTGAAAATAGTTCCCATCTTCCTGTGCTGCGGGTATGCCGAGACGCTCATATTCGGACTTAAGGTACTCAACGGCCTTTTTCTGGCCCGGTTCGCCTGTTTCCCTACCTTCGAATTCATCCGAGGCATAGGTGTATAGATGCTCTTTTAATTCAGCTTCAGTAATACTTTCGGCATATGTGGTAGGATCGGCGGCAATTTTTGAAACGGGTTTTTCTGCCGATTCCGATACCGTGGGTTGTGAAGAATTACAGGCAAAGGCTAGCCCTAGTGCCAAAAATGCTAAGTTTTTCATATAATTTTTTTACAATAGGGGCAAAAATAGGAAAACTAAAGGAACATCTTGGCGGTATGATAAACTTTTGAATTTGATGATTATTTGCCTTTTAGGTGCGAGCTTTGTGCAACGCTTAGGTCTCCATCAATCAACGTGAATCTATTATTTGGAAGTGGAGTTTCAATAACCTATTGATGGGCATATATAGTTGGCACAACACCTTTTAATTTCTTGAACTGACGGTTAAAGTTCGAAATGGAAGAAAATCCTGATCGTTCTGAAATTTCCATCATAGACACTTCTTTTTCCTCATTTAGCAATAATTGACAAGCATGTTCAACGCGTAATTCGATCAAGAATTGAAAGTAGGTTTTATTCGTACGCTGTTTGAAAAAACGGCAGAAAGCATTTGTAGACATATGAACAATGTTGGAAGCTTTTTCAAGAGTAATTTCTTCTTGGAAATTCTTGATTGTGTACTCAAAAATCGATTGCATACGCTGCCCTTCACTGATACCAATCTCCCTAGTATATAAAAACCGGGTCAAGGGCTGCTTTCTGGCAGACCCCAACACTTTTAATATATTGAGTAACCCAATAAAACGATCAAGTTTGTCTGATGCTACGATATGAAGCATTAGTTGGGTAATCGATTTTCGATGTGAGAGCAAACGAAAACCCACCTTGGCCATCTTAAAAAAAGAACGCAATTGGGCCAAATCTGGAAGCTCGAAAAAATTATCACCGAAAGTTTTATCCGTAAAAAACAAGGTAACCATGTGAACGCCATCTTCGCTGGGTTCATTGCTGAAAAGATGTGGACTATTGGCAGCGATGGCAAAAAAGTCACCGCACTCAAAAGGATGTATGCTGTCGCCCACTATCAATTTTCCTTTTCCAAGTAAGACAAGGCTTAGCTGTAGTTCCTTATGTTGGTGCAATTGACCGTAAAATTGTGCTTGCCTATCTTCTTGAACAATCAGGTTTTCGTGAAGAGGCTTGGGAATCTGAAACGGAAAGACTTTCATATATACTGGACTGAAACGGCATTTATGTGCAAATATAAATGCAAATCTATTAGAATCTACCGAAAACCGGTTAAGATACGCTCAGCTTTGGATAAAATTCGATAATACATCCGTTGCATTCTGATTTATTTTTGAACTTAATCTCAAAATAGCGTAACATGCAATTCGAATGGAAAGGTGTAATGCCTGCAGTAACTACAAAATTTAACGATAATGATACTTTAGACCTGAAAATGTTCAGGAAAAATATTGAGGCACAAATAGATGCCGGGGTTCATGGTATAGTATTGGGGGGTTCTTTGGGAGAGGCCAGCACATTGACGTCCGAAGAAAAAGTAACACTTATTAAGTTGACCGCTAAGATGGTCGACAAAAAAATTCCGGTGGTCATGACCATTGCGGAACAATCTACCAAAGTGGCCATTGCTGAAGCGCAAAAAGCCCAAAAGAATGGCGCTGATGCCTTAATGATATTACCGCCGATGCGCTATAAGTCAACGGATCAAGAGACGGTAACCTATTTTAAGGATATTGCCACTAGTACCAATTTACCGGTAATGATCTATAACAATCCGGTAGATTATAAAATCGAGGTTACCCCTGATATGTTTGAAGAGCTCTTGAAACTTGATAACATTCAAGCTGTAAAGGAATCTACCCGTGACATTATAAATATCGGAAGATTACAGAACCGTTTTGGAGAACGCCTAAAGGTGTTGACCGGGGTTGATCCCCTGGCCCTGGAAAGCCTTCTTATCGGTGCCGATGGTTGGGTAGCCGGTCTGGTTTGTGCGTTTCCTGCCGAAACTGTAGCTATATATGAATTGGCCAAGGCCGGGTATGCCAAAGAAGCTACAGCAATTTATAGATGGTTCTTGCCCTTGTTAGAGCTGGACATCAGTCCGCAACTGGTGCAGAACATCAAATTGGCAGAGGTAGCAACCGGCATCGGTACAGAAACTGTTCGAAAGCCCAGACTTGAATTACAGGGCAAGGAGCGAGAACGCGTGCTAAAGGTTATCAACGATTCCCTAAAGACCCGGCCGAACTTGCCAGATTATAAGAATTTAAAACCTAATGGAAATCTGGACTTGGTTTAGAAGATTGATACTAAGGTGTTGAACAGCTTAAACGATGGAATCTTTTGATTTTCAAATCAGTTAGCAGACAGCGGAGCGGTCAAGTACTTTGGTTTTCGCGCAGGGTCGGTATCAACAACGGTGAATGCGGAACGCGGAAGTTGTGCTTGGTCATATAGTTTTTGATTTAATAGATTCTATCATCTTGGCTATAATTTATCTATCAATCTTAAAACGGCATTAACAGCATTTCTCCTTCGCTTCCATTATCTTAGCGAAGAACTCAAAATAAGTGAACTAATATGATTACTGGAAAAAATTACATCGGAAAAGAACTATCTGCAAAAGGCAGCGATACCTACCATACTTTTGACCCGAAACAAAACTCCGATACGGAATGGGTTTTTCATCAAGCGACGAAGGAAGAAATTGATGCTGCCGCAGATAAGGCGCATGATGCCTTTCAGGTATATAAAATGTTTTCAGGTGCAAAAAAAGCAACGTTTTTGGAAGCTATTGCCGATGAGATCGAAGCTTTGGGTGACCCATTAATCCAAGCTTACACGAAAGAATCAGGTTTGCCGGAAGGCCGTGCCAATGGTGAGCGTGGGCGTACCATAGGTCAAATGCGCGCTTTTGCCACTTTGCTAAAGGAAGGCTCATGGGTCGAGGCGACAATCGATACGGCACAGCCTGATCGTGAGCCAATGCCGAAAATCGATATCCGCAAGATGCTTTTGCCGATAGGACCTATAGCTGTATTCGGAGCCAGTAATTTTCCTTTCGCTTTTTCAACAGCTGGTGGCGATACTGCCAGTGCCTTGGCCGCCGGTTGTCCAGTAATTGTTAAGAGTCATCCAATGCACTCTGGAACGGGAGAGTTGATTTCTTCGGCCATTATCAAGGCTGCGGAACGCACTGGTATGCCCGATGGTGTTTTTTCTAACTTAAATAGCAGTGGCAATGAGGTAGGCCAGCAGCTGGTAATGCATTCCAAAATCAAAGGTGTTGGGTTTACGGGAAGTATCAATGGAGGTACTGCACTTTATAGAATGGCGAACGACCGCAAAGAGCCCATTCCGGTATTTGCGGAAATGGGTAGTATAAATCCTGTTATCATCCTACCATCCGCATTAGCGGCTAAAGGGGATGATTGGGCAAAGCAATATGCCGGTTCTATTATGTTGGGCGCTGGCCAGTTCTGTACCAACCCTGGCCTTATCATTGGCATAAAAAGTACAGGTTTAGATGGGTTCATCGCTACTTTGGGAAAAGAAATCGAGAAGCTTGAACCAAGTTGTATGCTGCACCCGAACATCCATAAAAATTATGAAAAGGGAAAAAAGGAACTTTCGGTACAAGGCGGAACCGACACGGTAGCCGCTTATGAATCGAATGTTGCTCCGAACGTAGCGCAGCAAAAAGTGCTTTCGGTCAACGGATCCAATTTCTTGAAAAATCCGAAATTGCATCAAGAGGTATTCGGACCATTTTCAATTGTAGTACGTTGTGCCGATGCTAGCGAGTTGCAACAGGTACTCGACAAATTGGAAGGCCAATTGACCGGAACAATCTTGGGAAATGAAGAGGAAATCAAAAAGTACGCTAAAATTGTTGATGCATTACAGGGCAGGGTAGGGCGAATAATTTTCAATGGGGTTCCAACCGGTGTAGAGGTTTGTCCATCAATGCAACACGGTGGTCCTTTTCCAGCTTCTACGGACAGTCGTTTTACTTCTGTTGGGACATCTGCTGCCAAAAGATGGGTCAGGCCCGTTTCATTTCAAAACTGGCCAGCTGAATCTTTGCCAGATGCTTTAAAGGATGAAAATCCTTTAGGTCTTTCACGCATTGTAAACGGGAAACATACCGACGCCAAAATCTAAGGGTATGCGCATACATCCTTTAGGAGTTAAGCTTGCTTTATTTTGTACGATTTTTTCATCCTTTTCCTTGATTGCCCAGAATGGTAAAACTACTTCTGATAAACTGGCATCCATCATAGAGAAGGTAGAGAACTTCGAACCCTATAATAGTAAAGCTTATCCTTTAGGGAACTATGAGGCAGATTGGGAGATGGAAAAGGCGGAATTTGCCAAAAGTCAGTTGAAACGAATAGATTCTTTACCCTCTGATAGCCTCTCCGATACCGAAGCGATTTCTTTTGAGCTGATGCGATTCATCCTTCAAAACAGAGTGGATGAGTATACTTACGGGATGCACCTGAACCCGATTCAGGCCGACCAATGCTTTCACCTCGATTTAAACTATCGCATCAAACCCATTCTGAATTATGCCGACGCCAAAGATTACTTGAATATACTGAACGCTATTCCCCGTTATGTGGATCAACAGCTAGTTTTCATTCGGGAGGGATTGAAAAAAGGGATTTCACAACCTAAGATTATTTTTCAGGGGTACGAGTCCACTTATAATAATCACATTGTATCCGATTTCTCGAAAAGTGATTTTTATGCTCCTTTTGATAAATTACCGGATGCTATCTCTCCAACCCAGAAAGATTCCGTCTTAGCGGCTGCAAAAACAGCTATTCAAGAAAGTGTCGTCCCATCTTTTAAGAAGATAAAAAGCTTTTTCGAAACCGAATATATCCCTAAAACCCGTAAAAGTTTGGGTATTTCGGAAACGCCCAATGGTAAAGTATTTTATCAAAATCGGATTAATTATTACACCACTACCAGTGAATACACCGCTGATGACATACATAACATTGGATTAGCGGAAGTAGCCCGCATAAAATCTGAAATGGATAGCATTGTTAAGCAGGTAGGTTTTCAAGGTAGCTTTGCCGATTTCTTAACATTTCTACGTACCGATCGACAGTTTTATGCCACTTCTGGTGAGGACTTGCTAAAAGAGGCGCGCGATATTGCGAAGCGTATAGATGGTGAATTGCCCAAGTTTTTTAAAACACTTCCCCGAAGGCCCTATGGCGTAATAAAAGTACCCGATGCTATCGCTCCGAAATATACAGGTGGGCGTTATTCCGGTCCTACAAACGAAACGGAATCCGGTCATTATCTAGTCAATACCTATAAATTAGATAGTCGGCCATTGTACACCTTACCGGCATTAACAGCCCATGAGGCGGTTCCCGGCCATCATCTGCAAGGCTCGTTGACCATGGAACTGGGAGATAGCATACCACAATTCCGCAAAGATCTTTACCTGTCGGCTTACGGCGAAGGATGGGCATTGTATACCGAATTTTTGGCGAACGATTTCGGACTATATAGAACCCCATATGAACAGTTTGGTAGACTTACCTATGAAATGTGGCGTGCCTGCCGTCTAGTAGTCGATACCGGAATACATGCAAAAAGCTGGACACGGGAACAGGTCTTAGAATATATGCTTTCAAATACGGCACTTTCGGAACACGAGGTGAATACAGAGACAGACCGTTACATTGCGTGGCCGGGTCAGGCCATATCCTATAAAATTGGGGAGTTGAAAATCCGAGAGTTGCGTAAGCGGGCCAAGGAAGCGCTAGGTGCAAAATTCGATATTCGCCAGTTCCACGAGATTATTTTAGAACAGGGAACGGTCACCCTGCCAATTTTAGAGCGACGTATAGATGCCTACATTACCTCCGTAAAATGAGCAGAAACAGATACCATAATTTCGAATCGTTATAAAACAGCTACATGCCACACAATACTTTTGTTTGTATCGATGCCCATACGGCCGGTAATCCGGTACGCGTTGTTTCACAGGGCGGTCCCGAACTGAAGGGTGCCGACATGAGTGAAAAAAGACAGCATTTTTTGAAGGAATATGACTGGATCCGGAAGGGATTAATGTTCGAGCCTAGGGGCCATGACATGATGAGCGGTAGCATTTTCTATCCGCCCTCCAATCCCGAGAATGATTTCGGCATCCTTTTTATTGAAACGAGTGGATGTTTACCCATGTGCGGGCACGGTACGATCGGTGCCATCACCATCGGAATTGAAGAAGGCCTCTTAAAACCAAAGATTAAGGGAAAAATTCGAATGGAAACTCCTGCCGGACTTGTACAGATTAATTATAAGATGGCAGGGAAAAAAGTGGAATGGGTCAAACTCACCAATGTAAAATCGTATTTGGCGGCAACGGAACTTTCGATAGAAAGCTCTGATCTTGGAGAGCTGGTTTTTGATGTCGCCTATGGGGGCAACTATTACGCTATACTAGATATTCAAACGAACTTTTCAGGACTAAATCACTATTCCGCAGGGCGATTAGTACACTTTAGTCAAGAAATCCGAGAAAAAATTAATCGAAAATATCCCAATATGTTCATTCATCCTGAAGATGAAACTATTCGCGATGTTAGCCATTTGATGTGGTCGGGCATCCCGATTTCACCATTGGCCACGGCGCGAAACGCAGTTTTTTACGGTGATAAGGCTATAGATCGTTCTCCTTGTGGCACTGGTACATCTGCTCGAATGGCACAGTGGCATGCGAAGGGAAAACTCAAATTAGGAGACGAATTTATCCACGAGAGCTTTATCGGTTCGCAATTTATCGGTAGGGTAGAAGAGGAGACCATTCTGGCAGGAAGGCCGGCAATTGTTCCGAGTATCCAAGGCTGGGCAAAAATTTACGGACACAATACCATTACAATTGATGATGATGATCCGTATGCGCACGGATTTCAAGTAATTTGATGCCATCCCGATTGTGACGCGGTTTTTCAGGTAGCGGACAAGAGCATTTATTTCAGAAAGGATATCTAGAATATCTTAAACTATAAAAAAATAACCATTGAAAAATATACTTATAATCGGTGGAGGCATTGTAGGATTAAGCTCCGCTTATTTTTTGCAAAAGGAGGGGCATCAAGTCACGGTTATCGACAAGTCCGATATCACCTCGGGTGCATCCTTTGTTAATGCCGGTTATATCACGCCAAGCCATATCGTGCCCATGGCTTCCCCTGGAAAAATGGCACAGGGCATAAAGTGGATGTTTAACTCCGCAAGTCCCTTCTACGTTAAACCACGCTTAGATATTGATTTTCTAAAATGGACGTGGTATTTTCATAAATCGTCGACCACCGCGAAAGTAGAAAAAGCGATTCCTGTTATAAAGGATATCAATATCATGAGCCGCGAGTTATTCAAGGATATAAAGGATTCCGGCGATTTTGGAGGTCCGGTGACGAGTATATAGTAGAGATACCGTTCACGTGTTCGGACAACCGCGGATCACATCGAGAGAAGCTTCAGTGAAGCAAAGGAACGGATGCTGAAT
>LAZR01002464.1_pt1 | contig 10750 bp, 12 predicted proteins | sample 329461 | NCBI WGS metagenome assembly LAZR01 (sample SAMN03002196, study PRJNA259156) | marine sediment metagenome | biome: sea floor; feature: Hydrothermal impacted sediments; material: marine sediment; isolation source: Loki non-amplified sample from Loki's castle hydrothermal vent sediment ...
AAAAACTTTCCGTCCATATCAAAAGCAGCGATGCGGGCATTCAAGCTGTCAGCAACATATATAGTCTTGTTATCTTCGTTGACGGCCACGCCCAAAGGTTTCTGGAGACGGCCGTTTTTAGTATCTCCGTAAATAGAGAAAAGGTAGGTCGGCTTGCCAAGTTGGGAAACAGGGACTACGTCTATCGGTTGTTTGCCGGTCAGCAGAAAAAATATGAGGCCGGCGACGAGCAGGCCGAGGACTACCAGTAAGCTCACTAATGTATTTCTTTTTCTGTTTAGGCCCTTTGTTGCGATGTCAAACTCCTTTTGCTATAGGCTCTCTAATGCTTCTTTTGCCTGCTTATAATCAGATTTATATTTTATGGCTTTTTGATAACTTTTTTTAGCTTCGCTATTCTTTCCCTGCGTTTGGTAGACCTTGCCTAATTCGTAATGAGCTTCGGCATAATTAGGCACGAATCTTATAGCGTCTTTAAGATACTTTTCGCCGTCCTTGTATTTTTTGAGGCCCACATAAGCACGCCCCATATTTCTGAGGGCATCAGCATCGACATTACCTATTTTAGAAGATCTATCGAAAAAATCGAGAGCTTTTTTATATTTCTTCTCGTCAAGAAGCATCTCTCCCATGAAATAAAGACTGCCTTTTAGGTTGGCGTTGATACCTGCGTACTTCTTTTTATCAGTAAGCTTTATCACTTCTTCAAATCTTTTCTTTGCGAGATCATAGCTGTTTTTTCCCTTAAGCTTGTAAACAACACCCAGAAAATATACGGCGTTTTGATTCTTTTTGTTTATCTTTAAGACTTCTTTCATCTCGGCAATTGCTAGATCGTGTTGCTCGTTTTTCAAATAAGCTCTGGCCAGATAAAAGCGAGCCGAAGCATCACGTGGTTTTTTCTTTACTTTTTTTTGCAGTTCTTCTATTTCTTGTTCGGCAATAGTGGCTCTGCCGATAGAGGGTTGTTTGTAGTAATAGAAATACGCGTAACCTGAAAATAAGACTGCAGCTATAATCAAGCCAATTGTAACTTTTATGTACTTATCGAGCTTTTCTTCAGTAAACATGTTTTTTGTGTCTGTAAAATTTTTGTCTTACAGGGCCAGATAATTATAAAACATTTAAAAACAAAAAGCGATAACTGCCAGTCACCAGCCAAGTGCTAGCTCGCTAGTCTGAATAAAGCGTTACTATGATTATAAGCCGTCATTTTTGAGAAGTAAAGCGTACTGTGAGTGATTGCCGGCCGGGTAAACTCAGTATAAAAGTCGTTTTATTTCGTCCTCTCTCAAATAACGCCACTTGCCTTCTTGGACATTGCCGAGCTCAAGAAAGCCAATCCTTGTTCTTTTTAGGTTGCGGACTTCGTGGCCAAGTGCTGCAAACATCAAGCGGATCTGTCTTTTGCGACCTTCTTTTAATATGACTTCATATGTCGGGCCGGAGTCAACGGGTTTTATTTTGGCAGGAGCGGTTTTGCCACTCTCTATATCTAGACCTTCTGCAAATTCAGCAAGTTCATTCTCTCTTAGCTTGCTATCGGCCTTTACTATATAGACTTTCGGAGTCTCGTGGCGGGGATGTAAAAGCTTGGCGGAGAGATCGCCGTCGTTTGTCAGTAACAATAAACCGCGGCTATCTTTGTCCAAACGGCCTACCGGAAATATTCGCTCATTAACTTTGACCAAGTCTAGCACCGTCTTTCGGCCTCGCTCATCAGCAGCGGTAGTAATATAGCCCGGAGGTTTATTTAGTAATACATAGACTTTTTTCTCGATGCGAGCCTCTTGGCCCTCGACATGGATAATGTCTTTATCCGGATCAACCTGAGTGGCTAGATCGATTACAGAGGTGCCGTTTACGCTTACTTTGCCCGCTTTAATAAGTTCTTCGACCTTGCGCCGCGCTCCAAAACCGGCCGCTGCTAAATACTTATTTAGTCTCATTTGAGTTCGGAGTCCAGAGTTGGGAGTTCAGCGTTGGTAAATCTTAAATAACTAAGCATTTACTTATCCTTCAGAGACCTTTTTAAAGCACTTGTCATCTTGGACAAAACTTCGCATTGCTCATAGAGCTCTTTCTGCACATCTTTTGATATATAACTTTCATTTTTTGCGATTTGAAGCAAAGGAATACATTCCAAAATAGATCCACGAGCTATATCCAAAAAGCTCCGATAGTGCTTATATGATCGATTTGAACCCTCGGCAATATTTGCCGAAATAGAAATGGCTGCTCTTCTTAATTGAGAAGTGATACCAAATTGTTCTTCTTTTGGAAAATCTTTTGTGATGAGATAAATATTTTCCGCAAACTCTACGGACTTTTGATAAACATCCAGCTTTTCGAAATTAAAAGCCATGGCTACTCCGGACTCTGAACTCCGGACTCTGAACTCTCGGTTGGTTCCTCGATAAAACTTTGTTTTATTTGTTCGCGCGTATCCTCGTCCGGTGCAAAATCTTTGAGGTTAGGCAGTTCTTTTGGGTTGTTTAGATTCATCTGCTCTAAAAACTTTCGCGATGTGCCGTAGAGTATAGGACCGCCGGGACTCTTATCTCGTCCCCGTTCTTTTATGAGCCCCTTATGTAAAAGAGTCGAAACTGAACCTTCTGAGTTTACGCCTCTTATCTCGCTTATATAAACTTTAGTCACCGGTTGCTTGTAAGCGATTATGGCAAGTGTTTCCAGAGCCGCCCGGGTAAGCCGCTTGAAATCAATGGAAGATATATAGTGCTCTACATACTGATGGTTAGCGGGATTTGTGAAAAAACTCCATTTGCCTGCAACCGCCCTCAGCTGAAAGCCGCGGTTTTGAGTCTCGTATTCGGCTTGCATCTCGTTGAGCATCTTTTCAATAAGCTCGGCTTCCACTTCCAACAGCTCGGCCAAATTGTTGACCGATGTTGCTTTGTCAGACACAAAAAGAACCGATTCCAAAATACTTTTTAGTGAGCCTATATCAAGCACTGATCGTCTCCTCTAATAATTCGATTTCCAATTCTCCAAAATTGCCGCTCTGCTTTACATCGACCATGGACCTTTTGCAAAGCTCAAGTACCGCTAAGAAAGTCACGATTACTTCTTGCCGCCCATAACCGTTAGTCAGATCCTTGAATTTTCGCGGACTGTCTTTGAGCTCCGTTAAAAGATAATCCACCTGCTCTTCAACGCTTAAAGGCAGTGGTGAAATATGCTCTGTGTTTACGGTAGCAAAGTGTCTTACCCTTATGATGTGCAACAGATGCTCGGCCATCATCGCCGGGTTAATATCTTCGTCAAAATCAGGCATTAGTCCTACAAAACGCTCCTCAAGCTCGGCTTCCCTTTTGTGATATTTACTGCCGACCTCTAGAGACTGTTTTAAATACGAAGCAACATTTTTGAACTTCTTATAAGCGACAAGCTTCGTGATAAGCGCTTTTTTGACTTCATCTGCAGATAAATTCTCAACGGCTTCAGCTTCTTCGCTAGGCAAAAGCCCCCTGGATTTTATTTCTAGTAAAGTAGCGGCTATAAGAAGAAATTCGCTGGCTATTTCAAGATTGAGCTCCTTCATCTTTTCGATAAAACCGAGGTATTCGTCAGCTATATCAGCTAAGGAAATCTCGTATATATCGAGTTCTTTGCGCGAAATCAAGCTCAATAATAAATCGAGAGGACCTTCAAATTGTTCTAGTTTTACTTCGTATGGCATTTGGTTTCCTAGTGTTTATAGCCGTTAATAGCAATTGCTAGCTTATATAAAGATAGCAGAATAAATCGAAAGCTAAAAGAGGTTAAATAAATTTTGGATTATTTGTTGGAGCTTTTTTCTTTCTTCAAACAATCTGCGCATTGGCCGTAAAGCTCTAGCTTGTGATCACTTACTTTGAACTTATTTTTGGCCGCTACTTCATTTTGCAGCGTCTCTATCCTCGGATTTTCAAATTCTTCTATCTGGCCACAATCTATGCATATCAGATGGTCGTGATGGCTGTTAGTCTTGGCGGGCTCATAACGCGATGTTCCGTCACCAAAATTACGCTCACTGGCAAGGCCGGCTTCGACAAGCAGTTTTAGCGTCCTGTAAACCGTTGCCAGGCCTATGCCGGAGTCGGTCTTCGCTATCTTCGCATAAAGCTCTTCTGCGCTGATGTGTCCTTTTTGCCTAAAAAAGGTGTCTACTATAGTTTGCCTTTGCTTGGTGACTTTCAACCCTTGCTTGGCTAAATATTTCTTAAGCTGTATGTTTACGTTTCTCATTGTATAGTCACTTAGCCTTTGTAAAGCAATTGCATTTAGTATAACATTGTTTTATACTTGTTGACAATGATATTGATAATTGTTATCATTTAGCTACAGGGTTAATAAGCCCTGATAATTGTTATGTAAAACTAATAGGAGGATCAATGAGATTACGTTCGTCAATGTCAATACTTATGGTACTTGCCCTTGTGGCAGCATTAGGAATAGCTTTCACGGGATGCGCAGGCCAAGGTGGAAAAACCGCCAAACAGAGTGACGAAGAACTTGTCATATATTCCGGCCGTAAAGAAAAATATGTTAAGCCGGTCATCGAGAAATTTGAAAAAAAGACAGGTATTAAAGTCGTCTTCCATGCCGGAGATGCCTCTCAGCTGGCAAATCAAATAATCGAAGAGCGCAAGAATCCACGCGCAGACATATATATATCAAACGATGCGGGTGCGCTCGGCTTCCTATCTAATAAAAAACAGCTGCAATCTTATGAATCACAGACTACAAAAAAGGTGCCTGAAAACTTAAAGGCAAATGATAACACCTGGGTGGGAGCTTCGATACGCTCGAGAGTCATCATGTATAACAAGCTCCTTGTCGAAGAAGGCGATGTGCCAAAATCCGTTTTTGACTTAACAGATGCCAAGTGGAAAGGTAATTTTGCCATTGCCGGCAGCTCCAACGAGTCAATGGTCAGCCATATTACCGCGCTGCGCATACTAAAAGGCAATAAGTTTACTGAAGACTTCCTAAAGAAACTATTGGCTAATGATCCGGTAGTTACAAAAGGTCATACCGATATCCGTAGAGCCGTAGGAGCCGGTGAGCTGGAGATAGGCCTGGTCAATCATTATTACTACCATAAGGAACTAGACGAAGGTTCAAATGTCGGCGTTGTCTATCCCGACCAAGAAGACGGTGACATGGGTACTGTTTTAAATATAGCAGGACTAGGGATCGTCAAAGGTGCAAAAAACAAAGAGCCGGCCCAAAAATTCATTGATTTTGTTCTGGGGGAAGAAGCTCAAGAGGTCTTTGCAGGCACAAACAAAGAACTGCCGGTCCTCTCAAGTGTGCCGAGCGTCGGTGTTTTACCGCTTACAGACTATAAGCAAGCCGATGTTAATCTAGGTGATCTGGGCAAACAACTTGATAAAACTTTGGACCTTATTGAAAAAGTAAAGATGCCATAAAGGTCGAGCACATAAATGAATACACAGGCCAAAGCTCAACCTCAAAAAAATAGTTCTCTGTATTTACGGACTTTATATACAAGATTATTGGGCCAGAACAGCGGCAACTGGAGTATATTACTGATATCCGGTGGGGTCGGGCTTTTAATGGCGATGCCGGCCGTCTATATTATCATCAAGGCAATCGGGGCCAACCCCGCGGTCTGGGCAAAACTTTTTTCGAGCAGTATTCCAACTCTACTCTTAAGCACGATCGGCTTGACTGTCTCGGTCACCGCTCTGGCAATATTGATAGCCGTTCCGGCGGCGTGGCTTGTGACGATGACCGACCTTCCGGGACGAAAAACCTGGCAGTGGCTCTTTGCAGTACCTTTAGCCGTGCCCCCTTATATCGGCAGCTTTGCTTATATCACCTTGTTAGGACCCAGAGGAATCGTCCAGCAAAAACTGAGCGCCCTTTTGGGATTGGCGCCACACCAACTCAACATACCGTCCATTTACAGCTTTGGCGGAGTACTCATCATCATGTCGCTGTTTACTTATCCTTATATTTTTCTGTTGACTTCGGCGTCACTTAGAAGCCAGAACCAGAGCTTGATAGATGCAGCCAAAGCCAGCGGTATGCGCATGAAGCGTATTATTTTACGAGTCATCTTGCCTCTTGTCAGGCCGGCTATCGCTGCCGGAAGCCTCTTAGTCGCCCTTTATGTGTTATCTGATTTTGGCGCCATAAGTTTGATGAGATATCCGACCTTTACGAGCGCGATATACCAGCAACTGACGGGCCGTTATGACCTGGCGGCGGCGGCATCGCTCAGCAGTGTTTTGATGATCTTGACCGTCATAGTCATCTGGTTTGAATCACGTTCAAGAAATAAAGCCAAATATTATCAAACAACCGGGAGTTACAGGCCACCGGAGATCTTAAGGCTTGGCAAATGGAGGCCTTTGGCATTAGCATTTATTTTGATTGTTTTTACCGCCGCTCTTATCCTGCCACTGGGGATCTTGATATATTGGGCCTTTTTAGGATTAAACGAAAGCGCATTAAACTTAGATTTCTGGCAGTACGCCATTAATAGCATTACGACCTCGGGAATAGCGGCTACTGCAGGCGTGTTTTTAGCACTGCCGGTCGTCTATCTTGCAACAAGGCACAAATCTCTGGTGTCGCGTTTCTTGCTTCGCATATCATACGCCGGTTATGCACTTCCGGGTGTAATAGTGGGCTTAGGGATGGTCTTTGTTTTTAATGCAAGCATCCCATTGTTGTACGGAACGGTTTTTGTGCTGATATTGGGTTACGTGGTGAGATTTTTGCCCCAGAGCCTGCAATCTGAAGAATCGGCGTTAGCGGCGATATCGCCAAATATTGAAGAAGCCGCAAAGAACTTCGGCTATAGTACCCACGGAGTCTTGAGACGTGTCACCGTGCCCTTAATACTCCCGGCCATGGCGGCGAGCTGGTCGCTCATCTTTATTAGTTCGATGAAAGAGTTGGCAGCGACATTACTTTTAAGGCCGGCCGGTTATGACACACTAGCCGTGCGAGTGTGGACGGATGCCAGTGAAGGTTTTTATACCGCAGCTGCGCCCCCTGCTCTCTTACTGGTACTGGTATCAACAATTCCTTTAGCTATAATAACTCGCAGGGCCCAAATAAGTGGCCGACGAAGACGTCTTGGAGAGATAGAAAATGTCGGTAGTACTACTTAAAAACGTAACAAAACGATATCAGGAGACCGGTGTTGAAGCGATAAAATCGGTAAGCCTTAGCGTAGAGCAAGGAGAAATCCTTACACTCCTCGGGCCAAGTGGCTGCGGCAAAACCACTCTTTTAAGGCTCATCGCCGGTTTCGAGCGGCCCGATAACGGCACAGTAACCGTTGAAAACAAGATGGTGGCTTCACCAACAAAATGGATAGCTCCTGAAAACCGCGGCGTAAGTATGGTCTTTCAAGACTACGCCCTTTTCCCTCATCTCAACGTAGAAAAAAACGTGGCCTTTGGTTTGTGGAGATTGTCACAAGACAGCAAGGATGAGCGGGTGAAAGAGGCTCTTGAACTTGTCGGCCTTGATAAATACAGAAAACATTTTCCTCACGAGCTATCAGGCGGACAACAACAAAGAGTCGCGTTGGCCAGAGCTCTTGCCGGCAAGCCAAAAGTAATACTTTTAGACGAGCCCCTTTCAAACCTTGATGCCGACTTGAGAAATCATATGCGCAAAGAACTTAAGCAAATATTGCAGCACGCCGGAGCTACGGCTATTTTGGTGACTCACGATCAGGAAGACAGTTTTGCTCTGGCGACAAAAGTGGCCATTTTAAAACAAGGTCGCATCGAGCAAATAGGAGCAGCACGATCAGGAAGACAGTTTTGCTTTAGCGACAAAAGTAGCCATTCTAAAACACGGCCGTATCGAGCAAATAGGAGCAGCCGAAACCGTTTATCACGAGCCAAAAACTCGCTTTATCGCAAACTTTTTAGGTATAGCGGATTTCTTGCCCAGCAAAGTCGATAAGGACAAAATAGTGACTCCGGTAGCGACATTTACAAATAACTTGGGCCTTAAAGCCGACAACGATGTAGAAGTATTGATTAGGCCTGATGACGTTGAACTTGTAAGCGATAAAAACGGAAACGGGACAATAACCGAAAGACAATTTAAGGGCGCGCAAATACTTTACACCGTAGAAACGGCAGGCTTAGAACTTCACAGTCTTGGCGACTCTTACGGAGGGATGTCGGTCGGCACAAAAGTCGATTTAAAAGTAGCCGTGGACCACATGGTAGTCTTTGATGTTAAGAAAAAGAGCAAGGAAAAAGTGTAGCTTAAGCAGCTCTCTTAACAAGTTCCGGCTTTAACAGGACTTGTTGTTTATTATGATTTTTGAGGTAGACCATCCAGTAAGGAACAGCCACAAAGAGCACGCCACCGATAATATTACCGATTGTCACCGGAATAATATTATTAAAGATGGCCGTTGATAGCGTTAAGCTCGATGCTCCCGGAACACTTACAACGCCTTTTAACAAGAGTCCCATCGGCAAGAAGAACATATTGGCAATGCTGTGCTCAAAACCAAGAAGGACAAAGGCCGTTATCGGAAAATATATTCCCAGTATTTTATCTCTTGTCGTGCCGCCGCTGATAGCAAGCCATATAGCAACGCAGACCAGCCAGTTGGCTCCGATTCCTCTAACAAGAGCGCTCCAAAAACCAAGGTCGGCTTTCGAGACCGCAATTGAAAGTGCGTATTTCCCGACAGCACCTCCGTTTATCATCCAGATGCCTGAGAAAAACACTAAGTAGACGATTAGTATAGAGCCGATTAGGTTTCCGATGTAGACTATCGACCAGTTCTTGGCCAGAGCCTTGAGATTAAGCTTACGTTCAAGCCACCCTACGACCATGAGACTGTTGCCCGTAAAAAGCTCGGCTCCCGCCAAAACAACAAGAATGAGGCCTAGGCTAAAAACGCTTCCGCCAAGTAATCTTGCTAAACCTGTTCCAACACTGCCCGCAGCATCGTGAGTAACTGTTATCATCGCCTGGCCGGCAATGGCAATATAAATACCGGCTAAGATACTCAGGATAGCCATGCTCGAGGCAGGCAAACGAGCTTTTTTCTTGCCGATTTTCACTATTTCTCTAGCTATATCTGTTGGTCCTTTATTTGACATGTCACCTTTGATTTTATGAAGCCAAAGAGAATCGCGCAACAGTCAATAGGCAATATAAGCAGGTTAAAAGCAAGCGAATCGATTTTTCCCTTATCAATCGAGGTTTAATCTTTTGCGGACTTCGTGGATCGTGTTTCTGGCAATAGGCTTTACCTTTTCGGCACCGGCTTCTAGCACTTCCTTTGCTAGTAGTGGGTTTTCAATAAAGGAATTGCGCCTTTCTTGAAATTCTGTGAGCGAGCCTGCTACTTTTTCAGCAAGCTCAGCTTTGCATTCAACACAACCCCGTAGAGCTTCTTTACATTCATTTCTTATTTGCTCAGTATTCTCAGAATATAAGAGATGCAGATCAAAAACACTGCAGACTTTCGCATCACCGGGATCGGTCCGTTTTTTGCGCGCCGGGTCGGTTATCATCTGAGAAACTTTTTTCTTTATGACATCGGGCGGATCCGAAAGATATATGGCATTATTATAACTTTTGCTCATCTTGCGCCCGTCAGTGCCCAGGATCTTTGCTGATTTTGTAAGTTTTGCTTTTGGCTCGGCAAATATCTTTCCGAAGTAGTGATTGAACCGCCTTACTATTTCGCGACTTAACTCAAGGTGCGGCAGTTGATCTTCTCCCACAGGCACGACTTCTCCGTGGACAATCACAATGTCAGCCGTTTGCAATATCGGATAACCCAAAAAACCGTGAGTCGTTATCTCTTTACCTTTTATCTCTCTTAATTGGTCTTTGTATGTAGGATTTCGCTCAAGCCATCCAAGCGGCGTAAGCATGGACAAGTATTGAGCAAGTTCTGCGACTTCGGGAACGTCTGACTGGCGATAGAGCACGCTTTCATCAGGGTCGATGCCAACAGCAAGCCAGTCTATGACCATGTCATCGGTATCAACCTTCAGTTGGCTCACATCATCATAAGCCGTGGTCAAGGCATGCCAGTCTGCTACAAAAAAATGAGTGTCGAAATCTTTTTGCATCTGTACCCATTGATGCAAAGTACCGTGCAGATGACCTAGATGAAGTTTTCCGGTCGGCCGCTGCCCGCTTACGACTCGTTTTTTAGACAATAGATTCTACACCTAACAGTTTTACTATCGGCTCAATGGGAGCAAAAATTACGCCAAAAATACTATTAACTAGGCCCGGGTTAATATATGACAACAAAAAGATACCTATGAATATTGCCCCAACATATTTTTCTACGCTACGTTCGATTCTATAATACCTTGGCAACCAAATTCTTGGCAATAATCCTTCGATCACTTTGGAGCCATCAAGCGGTGGAATCGGTATAAGGTTAAAGACACCCAAAACAACATTGATAATAATAAAAAATTCAAGTATTAATGGAATTGACTCAAGCAACCCTGTTATCAGCACAACTGAGCCCAATATCGCCATTAAAAAATTTGAGAAAGGTCCGGCAAGAGCTGTTAACATCATGCCCTTCCGTTGATTCTTAAAGTAGCGTGGATTTATGGGTACAGGTTTTGCGTAACCGAATATCATGCCACGACCCGTAAAAGCGCCTCCAAGAATTAATATTATTGGTAAAATGATTGAGCCAAACGGGTCAATATGTTTTATCGGGTTAAGCGACAAGCGACCCGCTTTTTTAGCG